>Ga0209653_1000723_pt1 | contig 28382 bp, 21 predicted proteins | sample SaaInl6LU_22_DNA_FD_184644 | JGI IMG/M metagenome (GOLD analysis project Ga0209653, IMG submission 184644) | Marine microbial communities from expanding oxygen minimum zones in the Saanich Inlet - ESP_116LU_22_DNA (SPAdes) (version 2) | ecosystem: Environmental > Aquatic > Marine > Intertidal...
AGTCAAGCTGATAGGTTATTTAAAATAATAAGACTTTTAGAATCATTAGAAAATGATATAGAAGGAATAGAGGCACTAACCAGTAGTGTAGCTCCTAGCTTAAATAATGTCAAGAACATACTTGAGACTGTTAATCTAAGTGTTGAAGGTTGTGTTAATAGTTTAGAGAATCAAGAAGATTTAGCAAATTTATTAAATCAAGTACGTCCTCTAGAAAATACAGGTTCAGAAGGAGTACCTAATAACAATTTTCAGTACCTTGGTGCAAATGGTAAAGCATATACTTTAGCAATAATAGAAGATACCAACTCAGAAACCAGTGCTAAAAGGAGGGTAGCAGTAGCAAAAGATAATATTGGAGTGATAGTACTTAGAGGACAACCATCATTTAGTTCAGATACACAAGTACTATTAGATGAATTAAAATTTAGAATAGATAACCAACTTCCATAAACAAACTATTTATTATTATGAAACTCGATCAATTAAGAAAAATCATACGAGAAGAGGTAAGAACTGCTGTTAAGGAGGAGTTACAAGAAGTAATGACCGAAGCAGTAAGAATTGCCAGTAAACCAGAACAAACAGTATACGAAAGTAACTTAAGTACACCTACAACTAATGTAGCAAGACCTACTAAAGAAATAAGTAAGACTTATAATTCTAAAGACACAATTATGTCAATGTTAGAACAAACAAGAGCTAATATGACAAGTGAGGAGTATAAGAATATTACTAATGCACAAGGAGTACAAAAACCTAACTTTGCATCGTCAATGGCCAATCAAATGGGGATGGTAGAAAATAAAGGACCACAACCAGGTTTAGATATATCTCAATTTGATTTTGTAAAGAAAGCAGGAGAGGTATATAAAAAGTCTATAGAGAAAGATAAACAAAAACACGGAATAGTATAATATGGCATTCAATAGTAGAAGAATTGACCCACTAGATTTACAGCCTAGAAAGGCTATAGGAGTTTCTTTACCGTTATCCGGTAAAGCAGTCTTTAATTCTACCTATCAAACAAAAGATGCTATAAGAACTAATCTAATTAATTATTTTCTAACAGGACAGCAAGAAAGGTATCTCAACCCTACCTTTGGAACTACACTTAAACAATTGATGTTTGATCACATTGATCAAGACTTAATCGATCAAATCAAAGCGACGGTCAAAAGGGGTTTGGTAGAGTATTTCCCAAGAGTTATCACAACAGATTTCCAAGTACTAGGAAACCCAGATACAAATACAGTTACGTTATCATTAAGATACGCTATCCAAGATACTAATATAGAGGATGAGGTAGTAATTAACTTTGAACAATAATGGCAGAAATAAGAGACATAAAATACGTAGCTAGAGAATTTTCTGATTACAAACAAGAATTAGTAGAATTTGCTAAGAACTATTTTCCTGATTCTTATAATGACTTCTCCCCTACTTCACCAGGTATGATGTTTATTGAGATGGCAGCATATGTAGGAGATATCCTATCTTTTTATCAAGATACACAATTACAAGAGACTTTCTTACAATACGCTAAAGATCCTGGAAACTTATATGCGATGGCATATATGATGGGTTATCGACCTAAATCAACTAACGTAGCAGAGGTAGAGTTAGAAGTGACTCAAAACATAGGAGCTAATCCAATAACTAATGAACCTAATTGGGACCAAGCACTAGTTGTAGATGAAAACGCAACAGTAACCAGTAATTCATCAGGTAATATTGAGTTCTTTATTGAAAACAAAATAGATTTTAGTTTTTCTAGTTCATATGATCCAACAGATGTAGTAATTTCACAAATGTCTAACGGAATACCATCTGAATTCCTACTTACTAAAAAGACCAAAGCATTTTCAGGTAAAGTAAAAACAACAACACAAACCTTTACTACAGCAGAAAAATTTACAACAATCACAATAGAAGATACAAATATAATAGGTATATTGAGTATTACAGATAATAGTGAAGATGATACTACTAGATGGCATGAAGTACCTTTTTTAGGTCAAGATAGTGTGTTTGTAGCAGAAAGTAATGTAGGATCTGATGCCGATAAGGTACCTAACTCTATTTTACTTCAAAAAGTACCTAAGAGATTTGTGACTAGATTCAATTCTGAAGGTTTTTTACAAATACAATTTGGAGCAGGAACAGTAGGGAGTGACGATAATGTATTCACACCAGACCCTACAAATGTGGGTATGGGTACATTACAAGGAATAAGTAGTATAGATAAAGCTTACGATCCTTCTAATTTTATGTACACACAGACTTACGGATTAGCACCATCAAATACTACTTTAACTATACAATACCTAGTTGGTGGAGGAGTAGAAGCAAATGTACCTGCTAACACACTAACAACATTCTCAGCAACAGCTAACCCTATTGGTAATACAGACCAAAGTACATTATACAAAGATACATTAGCTTTTAATAATAGACTACCTGCTCAAGGAGGTAAAGACGGAGATACTGTAGAAGAAATTAGACAGAATGCATTAAGATCTTTCTCAGAACAGAAAAGAACTGTGACATTACAAGATTACACAGTTAGAGCATTATCTTTAGATTCAAAATTCGGAACAGTAGCAAAAGTATTCGTTACACAAGATGAATTAAATAGTACAAGATCGGTTACTGATTCGATAATTGATAGTAACCCATTAGCATTATCTCTTTATGTATTAGCATATGACAGTAATAAGAACTTAATTACTGCTACAGAAACACTTAAGAATAATTTAAAGAGGTATATGTCTTACTATATGCCTATAACAGATGCATTAAATATAAAAGATGCTTTTGTAGTTAACATAGGTATAAATTATGACATATTAGTAAAACCTAATTTTAATAGTAGAGATGTACTTTTAGCATGTAATAATGCATTACAGGACTTCTTTGATATTACAAAATGGAATATAAATCAACCTATCAATATATCGACAATATATAGTTTACTTGATAGAGTTGTAGGAGTTCAAACAGTTAGTAACATAGAAGTTGTGAACAAGCAAGGAGGTAACTACTCAGAATATGCATACGATATAAAAGGTGCAACTAGAAATAATATAGTATATCCATCATACGATACTATGATTTTTGAAGTAAAAGACCTTAACCAGGATATTAAAGGAAGAACAACAATACTGTAATATGGCAATTTATAGAATATTTCCTGAAAAGGACTCATTTATTTACACAGATCAACTTACCGGTAATGCGGGTAAAGATGAAATATTAGAAATCGGAGGATACCCAGGTATAACAGATCCAACTGGTCAAACGGCTCGGCTATTAATAAAATTCTCAGATAGTGAAATAGATGATGTAATTGATACTAAAATAGGGAGTACAGAGTTTAGCTCAAGTCTTAAACTATACTTAGCTGAAGCAGATGAACTACCAGTAGACTATACCCTAAATGCCTACCCAATATATATTCAAGGTTCAACTGATTGGGATAACGGAACCGGTAAAGCAGGTGATATACCTGTAAATACATCAGGAGTTAGTTGGGCATACGCTAACAGTAATTCCTCAGGAATTTGGCAAACAATAGGATTTGCTCCATTTACTACAGCATCATTCATTACAGGTAAAGCAGGAGGAGGAACTTGGTATACAGCCTCTAATGGGGAATCAATGGAATTCTCTCAAAATCATCCTATCAATTCTACCCATGATGTAGATATAAACATAACTGCAGGAATTAAACAAATTTATAACGATCAGTTAACCAATAAAGGCTTTATTGTTAAGTTACAAGATGAGTATGAGTTTTATACATCATCTTCTATTAAGTTAAGATACTTCGGACAAGATACTAATACAATCTACCCTCCATTCTTAGAATTCGGATGGGATGACAGTGTATATGAACAAGGTGATTTAGATATTTTAGCAACAGATATAGCAACAATTGATATAAAAAACAATAAAGGGAAGTACGCAGATATAGGAAAGCAGAGATTTAGAGTGACTGCTAAACCTAAATACCCTCAAAGAACATTTACAACCTCATCAGTATATTTAACTAATTATGCACTACCTTCTGCATCATATTGGGGATTAAGAGATGAGAATACAGAGGAGATGGTAGTAGATTTTAATACCGATTTCACTAAAATTAGTTGTGATGAAAACGGTTCTTTTTTCGATGTTTATATGGATGGGTTGCAACCAGAGAGATTTTATCGTATATTAGTAAAAACTGAGTTAGATGGAAGTACAGTAGTTATGGATAATCAAAATATATTTAAGGTAGTTAGGAATGGCTAGAGAAAAAGTTAGAATACAGAAAGAATCTTATAGGTCCGATCAATTTAATAATTTAGTAGATAGAGAGTTTAAGACTTTTGTTAAACCTGAATTAGTTGTTGATACCGATACTGTAGAGGAATTATTTCGTCTGTATAATAAACTCTTCTATACAATCCCAGCAGATGGAGAAACAAACTCTCATCAATACCTAATAGAAAAAAGTTTAGAAGTAGTTGATTTTGAAAAATCTTTAGATGATTTACAACCATTATTAGATGAGATAGCACAATTGAGACAACAACTACTTACTGCTAATCAACAGATATTTGAACTAGAAAATAATGAGTAAAATAGAATATAACATATTTGAAATTGAACCTAACGGATTATCTGGTTTTAGGTCTCTTACTAATGAGGATACGTCATTATTAACTTCAACAAATATAACAAAGACATTTAAACCTAACGATAATTTTGTTGAATTATCTTACTATACATTAAGTGATGTTAGGTTACAGACTATACCTTCCTATACAAACTACTCTATAATATCAGGAGATACACAGCAGAATACTGTAGGAAATTCCGAAATAGGTATAGATGTTCAACAAGACTATATTGCTTATGGTTATAATGGTACCGAAGTAAAAGCTCTTTACAACTTTCTAGATTACACATACTCAGACAACTTAAATCCACAAGACTTCTATATAGAGAGCATCTCTCCTGATAGAACAGAAGTTAGGTTAGTATCTATCAATTTAGGGGGAAGTGATGTATTAGAGACAACCAATCAAGTAATATCTCAATTTAATAACGATACCTATTCTCCTGACTTCTACCTATATTTCGGTAATAATATTTTCTATTCTATAATCAATGTAGATGTAGAAGAATTTAGAGATACTACTGCAGTCATACTTAAATTATATAATCCTCTACCATCTTCTGTTAATTTAAAAACAAGGGTAAATGTAGTAGAGAAAGTAAGCGATTCGATAGCTTTTGAGATTAATACAACAATCACTCAAGACCCACCGGTAGTTCCAACTTTACGAGGAGCTAATTTTGATGTAGAATTAGATACACAGACTACAGAACCATCACAATATTACAACTACAATGAATTATTTAGTTTCCCTACAACAAATACCTATAGGGAGATTAATTCAATGTTTAATGAAAAAGGAGCAGAACTAGGAATAGACTACTCAGACTTCAATAACTTTATTAATTACTCTTCAGCCGAAGAAAGAATACGTAACTTTAAATATAAACTAGATTTAATTGAGAGTTACCAAAATAATTTAGATCTACTTTCTTCTTCAAATTATACAGGACAAGGTATAACAGGGAGTAAAGAATATTATGAAAATCTTATTAAAGGTGTAATTAATAATTTAGATCACTACGAAAGACACTTATTCTATACTAATTCATCTTCTGCATGGCCTAAGAGTAATTCAACTAAACCTTTCATAAATCAACCATCCTCAACTACAGAAGCAACAGAATGGTATAATACAGAATTACAAAGTGCAATTCGTTATGATGCACAAAACGTTGATATATTAACTAATACAATACCTTCATACCTTAAAGAAGATCCTGCAAACCAACCATATGAATTATTCATTCATATGATAGCACAGCATTTTGACAATCTATGGTTATATACAGATTCTGTTTCTAAAAAATATGATGCAGACAATAGGTTAGATAGAGGGGTATCTAAAGACTTAGTAGAAGAATTACTAAAAAACTTTGGAGTTAAACTATACACAAGTAATAAATCAGCAGAAGATCTATTCAAATACTTTACTGTTAATTCTTATGATACACAAGGAGAGTACTTATCTGATAGAGATGGTAGAGCTGGAATAATAAAATCTAACCAAGATCAATTATCTCAAAACGATTATCAAAAAGAGATTTATAAAAGAATCTACCACAACCTTCCTCTACTATTAAAAAGTAAAGGTACGGAAAGAGGATTAAGAGCATTAATAAACTGTTTTGGAATACCTTCTGATATACTTAAAATTAAAGTATACGGAGGACAATCCACAGAAGACTTACCATTTTACGGAGGAGAGCAAGCCTGGACCGGTTCTTTAGATAAGGTACGATTAGATAATACAGGTAGTATAGTAGAAGGAAACACACTATCCTTTTATACAAGTATATCAAATAAAGAAAATATCTACACTAACGACTTACATAGAATAGAAGTAGGATTCTCACCTTCAGATAATATTAATAATTACATAGTATCACAATCCAATATATTATTTCCAAATAGTACTTTTAATATTGACAACTATATAGGGGATCCAAGAGATATAAAAACAAATAAGTACAGCGATTTACAGGAATATGCTAAAGAAATCTTCGATAACGTAGATAAATATAACTTGAAGGATTTTGTTAGGTTGATTAAATTCTTTGATAATGTAGTATTTAGAATGGTTCGAGACTTTGTTCCTGCTAGATCTGTAACAGATACAGGAGTAATAATTAAACCGCATCTTTTAGAGAGAAGTAAGCATACATCTCCTATAATGACTTGGACACAACCTGAATATAGTGGTTCAATAGATACTGCTTTTATAACAGGGTCTAACGGAGGAGCTTATAAAAACATAGGAAATGGAGCAGAAGGTACATTATTTAATAAAGAATCTTCTACTAGTACATCCTACTACATACAGACCCCAATAGGAAGAAAAGGTACTAATGATAAGAGAAATGATCAGCCTAAGTTCAATGGAGAGTTACATCAATCAAATATAAAAATTACAAATGGTGAATTAAATAAAAATAATCCATTTAAAAATTTAGAGTATTCTAATGTAAAATATAAAGTACAGTTTTTCAAAGATGCACCATCAAATGCATGTACATTAGAAACTACTGATCTAACTAGACTTATAATAGACCCAGATAGTACAAATAGTAACTTTACTAACTATAACTTAGGTAATATGTTTGAAGGTGCTACTAGGCTGTATGATTACGAGGTTGAAACAGAGGGAATTACAGTTGCTCTAACAGGAGATACTACAACGTATAACTTTTTACAACAAGGGTACAGCCAATACCAAGTATTTCAAGTCACTGCATACCATCAAGAAAATGATACCCTATTTGAAGGAGAATGTGAGAATACAAGAGAAGCTATAATTGTATCATGTAACTTAGCTTTATTACAAAACACAATACCACCACAAATAACACCTAACCAATCCTATAACTTGACTACCTGGTGGAACCGCAGCAACTCCCCAAATACTGCAGTATCGTACATAATAAACGAAGTTTCTTACCAACCGGAACAGGTTGAAGATTTTACATTTCCTTTAAATATATATGGAGAAGAACCTAATATAAACATAAAGATTCAAGATAATAATAACCCAAATTGTAATATAGAAACATCTATTCCTTTTAATAGTTGTACTATTGGACCTTTAAATAATATTTTTAATACTAACAGTAATGGAGAGTATATCTTCCCGTATGGATTTGGAGGAGTATATGAAGATTTTACAACATTTAGATTCAGATTAAGTTGGTGTAGTGATGCACTATCATTATTTAATTTCGGCACCATAAGCGGTTGTTCAGGTACATCCTATATTGGTAATTGGGTCGAAGTCGATCCTACTAAACCAATAAGAACAGAAAATCTGGATGACCTTTTAGAGGATTATCCTGAAGCAAACGCTGTAGACCCGAATAGTTCGTCTACATCTGCAGGTTATGATACATTTAAAAAGATTCAAAGTTTTCTAAGTTCAAATGATAACCCATACCTAACATACTCGAAAATTTCCTTAAGATTTGAAGCAATAAATAGTGAAAATTGTACTTTAATTAATCCATATAGTATAAGTGTAGGAACAGCTACATTTCAACCAACTTACAACGAATTTCAACTTTACTACAATAGTATAGTAGATAACGCATGCTGTGAAAGTACAACATTAACAGTGTTTACAGAAGCTGAAACAGCAAGTGAATTTTTTACACATAAATTAACAGACATTCAAGCTGGAACTATTACTCTACCTGTACTACCTCCTGCTATCTTCATTGAAGACCCACAAGAGGTAGATAACCCAGAATATGCACCAACAGGTTGGTACACTGACGGAAATATATCTAGGTATTGGACAAAAGATACCGGTTTTTGGAGCTATTCATCATCAGACCCAGCCCCCTTTAGTACTACGTATATCCATTGTAGTGATAGTAGGTATGGTGAATGTCCTTTGTAGGTAATTAGAGTAGAAGGAGAATTAAATTAAAAGAATATTAAAAACAATGACTGAGAGTACATTTATAGATTTACATTTTACTAGCGGGGAGTTAAATAAACCTCATGTTATACATTTAAATGTAAATGAAGTGGAGAATACAACACCAAGGCAAGGAGTAATTAAAAGTCTGATTGTATCTGTAGATGCATTTTCAATTAACGGACAGAGTGATAATACGTACATAGAAGGGATACTGGAACAGATAGAGACAGTAAGATTTACTTTTGAGGAAATAGTATTTAATATGAACATACTATCTAAAACATACTATCCAGCCAGAAATCCATTTTTCTACTTCGTAATAGACCCAGTTTATATTCCAAATATCGATGATGCAGATATATTTGAATCTACGATCAAAGATATTACATTTACACCTTTCCTTCAAGATGTGCAATTTGGGTTTAGTGAATATAATCCTCTTATAAGTAATGCAGAGTTAAACAGGAAATCAAAAACCCTAATGACTTCCGATAAATCAGAAAGAACAAACACACCGGTTAATATAGATGCGCTATTAAACTTAACAGCAGATAAAGCATCAATACAAGATTCAATGTACTCCGATACAGGATGGATTAACGCAAGATATAACGGGAGTAAAACATCGGCATTAGAAAGTGCAGGAATAGCGCCAACTATAGCAGGACGTACATTTACAGGAGAGGTATTCTCATCAGACAGTGATACAGATTATATATGCGCTTTAGAAAATAGGGTTAAACAGGAGTTATTTCATACTGCAGAAACCGAACTACCTACATCTACATTAAGCGACTTAGAACTAACATTAACACAACCATTCGGCCCAGGACAGACTCAAATTACATTCTCTACTAATAATTCCTCAGATTTCTTAAGCATAGGGGATGTTTTAGTAACTTTTAGAGAATATCTAGATGGCACCTCAATACCGGAATATGTAAGAGTTGTTTCAATTTCAAAAAGCGGTAAACAAGCAATAGTAGTTAGAGACATCTACAAAAATTGGGTAATATTACCAATATCAACTTTTGCTATAGACACCGTATTTACGAAAGTCAACAGATTCGATATATTTAGATTTGGAACAGGACAGAATAGAATACAGTTAGTTAATAACTCAAGGATTTATGTGGAAGGTAATAATACAATAGTTGACACGGATGACTTCGGGTTAATTACTTCTTCATCTCAATGTCCGTACATAGGGTATATAGTAGATCAGACATAATAAAATAATAAAATAATAATTTAAGATATTTATAATATATAGAAAAATACTAAAATGGGATATTTAGATAATTCAATAGTTACGGTTGATGCAATATTGACTAAAAAAGGTAGGGAACTACTTGCAAGAGGAGATGGCTCCTTTAAAATAACTCAATTCGCTCTTTCTGATGATGAGGTAGATTATACCCTGTATAATCCAACACATCCTTTAGGTTCGGCTTACTATGGACAAGCGATAGAAAACTTGCCATTATTAGAAGCTTTTCCTGATGAGACTCAAATCATGAAATATAAATTAACTACACTACCTAGAGGAACCGCTAAACTACCTATTCTAGATATCGGATATAGTTCAATTAGATTAAAACAAGGAGCATCTCTAGCTATAACTCCTCAAACATTAAACTACTTAGGTTCAACTCAAACCTTTGAAGCAGGAGGTTATGTAGCAACAATAGCAGATACTAGAGTATTACAGACATACAACGGAGTAGGGATAAACACACCAGAAGCAGAGAGGTTAAACTCTACCACTACTTTAGGTACTAATGTTTCTAAAACAGTTATAGGTACATCAATCAACTTAACTGCAACTACTATTAACACGTTATTTGCAGGACAATCAACATTACAGACAACTATCACAGTGATAGGAAGAGATTCAGGAGCTAGAGTAACTGTACCAATCACAATCGTAAAAGTAAATAATTAATAAGATATGTCATTTAAAAGATTAGATCCAGAAGATATTTCAATAAGTGCTGAATCAGTAGTTGCGCCATTATGGTCAACAGATACTAAATACTTAACATCCTTCCATACATCATCAGATCAAGTAGCAGCAAATACAGGAAATTATTTTTACGAAATATACGAAAACGAAACAGGGACAACAACCCAAGCAAACGTACAATTTGCTATCGCTTATGGTGATAAATTAGGTAGAGGATCTGTACCATATAATACGAATGTATCATCTAAATCACCATCATCAACTATTTACGGACAGTATAGAAACTTAATTTTCGGAGACGAAGAAACAGGGTTCGTTTTTGGGACATATGAATCTGAATACATATATGTAATGAGTGTGGATAGAGCCAGATACAAGGAGAAACTACTACCAGGTTCTTTTAACTTAAAATTAACAAATGGTAATAGAACTTTACATCTAACAGATAATAGTGCCGATTTAACTACTGTATCTTATGTAGATGCAGGTCGAGTATATGACATTATAAGCGGCTCAGATGGATCATCTTGGGATGGAGGTAATGGATTTACTACTAATCACGGAAGCTACGGTAAATTCTTACCAGATGTTGGTATAGTAGTCCTTAACGGAACTGCTCTGAATTTAGACACATCGGAAGGTGTAAATATCGGTAATGATGATGCAACAGACGGTTCTGCTAACAATTTAGGTAAGTTTTACAATGCAATTAAAAATGGAGCAAGTGGTTCACTACAATCAGAAGAGACTATTTCTTCTAACTACGTATTTGTAAGAGTTCGAAATAGTGAATTTAACTACTCAACCAATCCTTCAAACATAACAAGCTCAGGAGAACTACGTCACGATGTAATGATCAATACTCCTCAAGCATATATTACAACAGTAGGATTATATAACGACAATAACGATCTATTAGGGGTAGCTAAACTATCTAGACCACTTCTTAAAGACTTTACAAAAGAGGCTTTAGTAAGAATCAAACTAGATTATTAATGAATGAGTGCTTACAAAAAACTAAATCAACAGGATGCATATATATCGACTTATTCCGCCCGTAAATCATGGATAGCTAGCGGTAGTCAATATACAGATCTTGGTATACAGAATATATTTGGACTATCAGGTTCAGGAGCATATATACCTGATTCCTCCGATAATACATACGGAGGAAATATAGCCAATTCTGGAAGCACTACTTTTAATAAGAGGTTAGTTTTTGAAAGCAACCACCACCTATACTACAGTCAATTCAACAACTCAGAATTAACTACATCTTCTTCTTATGAGAATTACCTACAATCATCTTACGAAGTTAGCGGTTCTAGACAGTTAAATTCTAGAGTAGCTATTTTTTCTTTGCCAAAAGAAGTTTACGGAACTCATATAGAACCTAAATCTATTTCTATTCTACCTGATTTAAAGTATGGAAGCGATCCACAAGATGGTAGTTATGATAACTATGTACTAGATAGTTATGCAACAGAAACAGGTGAGGATTCATTTGATATAGAAAATAATCTATATATAGAAAACACAGATTTTCTATTTGAAACATCTGCTGATAACTGCACACTTAACGATCCAGACTACATACAAGATGAATCAACATACGTGAATGAAACCTCAGAAGGAGGAGGTGAATATTTAGATACAACTACAGTACCTAAAAGTTGTAATGAAATAGTAGACGATGGAGAAGGAAGATTATATTTTAAATACTCATCTCCTAGAGTCTATGTAGGTAATGTAATTTATCCACACGGACAAATTATTATAACAGATGAAAAAATAGCAGTGTATTATAATGTATACTTTGACGCTATATTAAGATGGAAATCAAATCTACCAATATACACGCATAATTACCACTGTAGGATTAAGACCGGAGAATTTAACCACACTTTAAATAAGACAGCTTTAAAAACAGCAGATGGACAGATAGCAAATAATGTTTCTGGATCAACTTTTCAACCATATATTACAACAGTAGGTCTATATAATGATGCTAATGAATTAGTAGCTGTAGGTAAGCTAGGACAACCACTTCCTAAATCAGCAGAAACCGATACAGTTATAGTCACTAAGCTGGATATGAATTTTGGAGTAAACAGATTAGGTTAATATTTATATAAGTATTTAGTAGGGTAGTATCTACGACCATAAAAGATTAAAAAAATGAGTATAATTCTTAGAACAAACAAAGGAAAGGCTTTATCTTACGATGAAATGGACAGGAACCAATCACAGTTCTTCTATTCAAGTTCACTTCATAATGATAATACAAGACTAAGACTACACTATACAGGGAGTGAGAACTTGGATACTGCTACAGAAGACTACGGTCCTAACAGGTATCAGGAAATAAACCTACCCGCTCTTAATACAGATAGCTTAACAGCAACTGCAGCAGGAAATACAGGAGATATACAATTTAATACCGATGGCCAATTCGATGCTCTTGGTTCTTTTAAATTTGATAGAGCACAAAAATTCTTGGGTATCGGAACAGGTACCCCTGAGGAAAAATTAGATATACATGGAGAAGGATCCGGTGGAGCTTCTATAAACCTTAAAGGTAGTAATAATCCTTTTAATGAAGCACATACCAGACACGCTAGTATAAATTTCTACGAAAGTAGTACCTATATAGGGCAGATAGGAAGAGTGGATAGTACTACTAACGACCTATATTTTACAAACAACTTCCCGAAAGATGAAGGATTTGGAAAAGTGCATATTGGAATAGGAACAGCAAAAATCAATCCTTCAGACCCCCCAAACAGTAGATATGACAACGCAGATAATATTGTAGCAGCTACATTCACAAGAACTAGTGAAGGTATATCTAGAGTAGGTATTGGAACTAAAATACCAAACAGACAGTTAAGTTTAGTAGGGGAAGAAGGAATAGGAATCTCACCATCAGGGGACGACAAACTACAATCTTTTCTATCCCCATTACCATTCAGTATATACAGCTCAGAAAACGGAGATGGAAAAAGAGACCTGATACCTAACAATTCAGAACCTAGAGGATTATTCATATCATCTCCAACACAGACTAATGGAGGTAACATAGTAGTAGCTATTAACACCGATAGTCAAAATAAAAATGAAGGATTTAATATTATTAATTCATTTGCAGGAGAACATACAAACTCCGAAGTAATATTTAGTGCACAAGCAAGCGGTAAGGTAGGTATTAATACTAATTTTCCTTCTGATGTAGGATTAACAGTAGAAGGACATATAGAAACTTCAGAAACACTTAAAGTTGGTACACTAGACGACGGTGCATCAGATTCAACAAGTGCAGTAGTTGCTACTTCAACTGGTTTATTTCAAAAAATAGCAGCAGCACCAGTACCTATAGGAGGAATTATAATGTGGTCTGGTACAATTGCAAATAAGCCTGCAGGTTGGGAACTATGTGATGGTGAAACATATAATGGAATAACAGCACCAGATTTGAGAAACAAGTTTATAGTAGGTGCAAATGCAGATAATGGAGGAGCAGCTAAAACAACTATAGAGGGTACAGCTAAAATAACTGGAGGTTCAAAAGATGCAGTTGTAGTTTCACATACACATGGAGGAACTACCGCCAGCTCTAACGCATCCCACAGTCACAAAACTTTCGGAGAATCAAATAACCAGACACTATCAAATAACAACTACCCTACACTAGCACACAGTACAGGAGGAAATGCTGGATACAGGATACATGGTAGTACAGGAGCAGCTACATTAGGTAAAACATCAACTGAATCAGCAAACCACAACCACACTTTTACTACAAACAGTACAGGTGTAGATGGAGATAATAAAAACCTACCACCATACTACGCTCTAGCATTTATAATATATGTAGGAGCATAAGAATAAAATCAGATATTTATAACAAAGACATACAATGGCAATACCTGGATTAACATATAGACTAGAGAAAGGAACATCTTTGACACATACAGAGATGGATAACAATTTTAGATCAGTTATTCACTCTAGTTCTATACACGACGGTGGCGATACTCTAAGGCTTCACTTCGATACTGATATTGCTACAGACTATTACACTGTACCGTTAAACGGAGGAACAGGAGGACTTACCATACAGGATAATATTAACAATAGAATAGTTACTGCTACCGGTACATCAGGTCTAGTACAAGGAGAAGGTAACTTCACTTTTGATGGATCCGTTGTAGGTATTACAGGTAGAATTAGTCAAGATGATGGTGATAATAACGTACTAATAGGATCAGAAGCAGGAGATAGTATATCCGGGGCTACACAAAATACAGGAATAGGTTACCAGACTAGTAAGAACTTAACAGGAGATAATAATACATCTTTAGGTTACGGTTCTTTGAAGAATGCTTTAAATTCAAGTGATACAGTTGCTTTAGGTTCTAATTCACTTCTAACACTAAGTAACGGGGATTCAAACGTATCAATAGGTGCAAATTCAGGAATAAACCTAACAGGTGGGTCAGGTAATGTACATTTGGGTAATGGTGCAGGACCTGCTAGTTCAACAGCAGAGTCTAATAAACTTTACATAAATAATCAAGCATCAGATACTCCTTTAATATTAGGAGATTTTTCTACAGGTGAAATAAATATAGAAGGAGGAGTAACAGCAAATTCATTTACCGGTTCATTTAAAGGTGATGGATCCGAATTAACAGGTTTAACAGTAACCCAGGAATGGGATGGAACAAGAGATGGTGATGCAGAAATTACCGGTTCTTTTACAGTTTCCGGTTCATCTGTAAAAGTTGACTTCACAAACGTAAACTCTATATCAGGTTCAATCTTCTCTGGGTCGTTCGTAGGAGACGGGTCTGGGTTAACAGGACTTAGTGTAGAATCTGAATGGGATGGAACAAGAGATGGTGATGCGGAAATAACAGGTTCATTTATAGTATCAGGATCAGATCCAACTATAGATTTGAAAGGGGTTACAATCGTAGATGAGAATATTAAAATACATAATTTAAATTCTACTTCTTTAGGAATTGGAGAAGGTTCGTTATCTAATGCTGATTCAACAAATGCTCTTAACGGAATAGCTATAGGAATTAATGCCGCCAATCAAGCAACAGGACGTAACCTAGTAACTATAGGAAACTACTCAGGTCAATTATCAGGAAATTGTTCAACCTTAGTAGGATACCTAGCAGGTAGAAACAATAGTGGATGTCATAACGCAGCCCTAGGTACCGGTACATTAGGAGGAACAGGTAACGGTAAGCATAATACTGCTATAGGTTCAATAAGTCAAAACGCAATCACTTCCGGTATACACAATACTTCAATAGGTTATCGCTCACTTAGATCAACCACTACCGGTAATTATAATACATCTGTAGGAACTACTACACTATATTCCTTGAATCAGGATGATAATGGAAATACTGCAATAGGAGCTTATGCAGGGTATAATGTTAAAGGTTCAAATAACGTATTTTTAGGATATCTTGCAGGTCCTACTAATTTTACTTCTAATATAGACAATAAACTATACATTAATAACGCAATCTCTGACACACCTTTAATATATGGTGATTTTTCAACCGGTCAAGTAACGGTATATAATGAGGTTTCCGCTTCTGCATTTTCAGGTTCCTTTCACGGTAATGGAGCTAATTTAACAGGAGTTGAATGGGATGGTACTCGAGATGGTGATGCAGAAATAACCGGTTCTTTTACGGTTTCTGGTTCATCAGCGATAGTAGATTTTACCGATACCTTAGAAATATCCGGTTCAATTTTCTCCGGGTCATTTGTAGGAGACGGAAGTGGATTAACAGGAATAGAGACAGAATGGGATGGAACAAGAGATGGTGATGCAGAAATAACTGGTTCCTTAATAGTATCAGGAGCAATAGATGCAGTAGGATCAGTAACAATAGCATCTGAAGGATATCCAGGTTTACCGGGGGTAGAATTAATACACTTTCATTCTTCTAGTCTAGTAGGAAATCACGATTTATATACATTTCCTATAGATAGTTCTACAGGATATACAGGTATAAAAGTTGATTATTCACTTTCAAACACAAATGAATCAGAGAAAAAAGTAGGAACATTATTTGGGGGATGGGATCAAGCAGGTAACTCTACAATTAATGACACATATACCTTCCCAGATTTTGCAATTAATACTACATCCTTTTCTATAGATGCTTCTTCAACTACGGAAGCTGTATTGAAGTTAGATGCATCAATAGGTACATATGATGTTAATATGTTAATAACTGCTTTCAAAAGACAAGTATAAATAAAATAGAACATGGCTAATCAACAAATTTTTAATAATACTCTCATAATCACAGGAAGCGTTACTGCTTCTGAAGGATTTTACGGGGACGGTTCCAATGTTACAGGAGTTGTAAGCTCTTCTTATGCTACTACTTCATCATATGCACATTTTGCAGTCTCTGCATCACATGAGATTACTTTTGAAGTATCCTCATCACATGCTTTAAAAGCAGATCAAGCCGATTCTGTTGCATTTGAAGATATAACCGATAAGCCAACTTTAATATCCAGTTCTTTACAATTTAACGATTTAACATCTCCTTTCACCGGTTCATTTACTGGTTCTTTTACAGGAGATGGTACTAATTTAACTGGAGTAGTTCACGGAACAGGTTCGACTAACTACCTACCTATATGGGAAGATAGTACTACTATAATCTCTTCATCTATATCAAGTACTATAAATGGTAGTGGAACTGTACTAACTAGATTCAATAATGCAGATAGGATTATAATTGATAAAAACTCTAGTATAACAAGCGGAGATCCAGCCTTTAATATTAGTCAAGATGGTGCTTCTAAAGTAGAGTTTGGATGGGACGATGATGGTGACGGCTTTGGATTTATATATAACTACTCAGGGGAAGGTTTGAAATTCGGTACTGCAGGGGCAAATCCAATTATGTTCTTAAAACCTAATTCTGCCGAAATAACTGGTAGTTTAGATGTGACAGGTAGTGTAATAGTATCTGAAAAAGTAGGTATCGGAGAAACTGATCCTGATTCTATACTACATTTGAAAGGAGATACACCTGAAATAAAAGTAGAATCAACAGTTATATCACCTAATACTCTTTCCAGTAAAATAGGATTTTATGGTGGAAATGATACTAATATAGAATTAGCAAGCATTAGAGCTACTGAATACTCCTCAGGCGGTATTGGTGGAAAATTTAGTATCTTTACAACTACAGATCCCAGTACTCCAACAGAGCGTATATCTATTGATTCCTTTGGTTATATAGATATGACAGGAGAGTTAAGAATGGACGGTGATGTAGATGTGACAGGCGGTATAACAGTTAATGCCGGTTCCAATACCACACAAGCATTAGAAGCTACCGGTTCTCTAAACATAACAGGATCACTAGAATTATCTGGAAGTCTAAATATATCAGGTAGTCTGGTAGTTGACGGACCAATAACCAGTACAGTTTTTGAGAATAGTTACGAAGATGACGCAGAAGCTGCAGCAGCAGGTGTACCTCTTTATGGGATGTATAGGTACTATGATTTAATAGTCGTAAGAATAGTATAAAAAATAAAAATTAAAATATGGCAAGATCTTTAACGATTGGAAATTTAAAAGTAATAGGTTCCACAAAAGGTTCTTCTTTTACCGGCTCTTTCTTTAGCGGTTCTTTTATAGGAGATGGAACTGAAATTGAAGGAGTATTATTTGATAATATAGCAGATAAACCAACTTTAGTATCAAGTTCTATCCAAATAGATCATGACCAAACTACTAATTTTGAAGCAGATGAGCATTTTCTGCAAGAAGATATTACAACTGTAGGAACAGTTACTACCGGAAATGTAGATGCAATTCTACCTTCTAATACAGTATCAAGTTCTATCCAAGTAGATCATGACCAAACTACTAATTTTGAAGCAGATGAGCATTTTACTCAAGCTGATATAATAGAAGTAGGAATAGTAACAACCGGAAATGTAGATGCAATTCTACCTTCTAACTTAATATCTAGTTCATTACAATTTAATAATTTAACCTCTCCTTTTACCGGTTCATTTACCGGTTCTTTTGTAGGAGATGGATCTGGTTTAACCGGAGTAGAAGCTGATTCTGTAGCATTTGACGACATAACCGGCAAACCAACATTAGTATCAAGTTCTGCTCAAATAGATCATGATCAAACTACTAATTTTGAAGCAAATGAGCATTTTACTCAAGCTGATATAACAGAAGTAGGAATAGTAACAACCGGAAATGTAGATGCAATACTACCATCTAACTTAGTATCTAGTTCATTGCAATTTAACGATTTAACATCTCCTTTTACCGGTTCATTTACCGGTTCTTTTGTAGGGGATGGTACTAATTTAACCGGAGTAGGATCAGTGACTAGTATAGGAACAACTTCTCCATTGACAGGAGGTCCAATTACAGACACAGGTACAATCGGTATAACACAAGCAACAACTTCTACAGACGGATACCTTTCTTCAACTGATTGGAATACTTTTAACGATAAAACAACTTGTATAGGGACTGTAACATCGGTAGGAGGAACAGGAACAGTAGCAGGTATTACCTTATCAGGTACAGTTACCGATTCTGGAAATTTAACTTTAGGAGGTACTTTCTCTACTACTACTTCATCTATATCAGACTTCGATACTGGAGTCGGTACAATCATAGATGGGTGTGGATTTACAACTGGTACTGGAACAGTTACAGGAACAGGTGTCAATAATCAAATTGCAACATGGAATACAACTTCAGAATTAGATGGAAGTTCAAATTTGACTTTTGATGGGAGTACTTTAAACATAGACGGGGATACGAAAACAAACACTCTTCTTGTAAATACTTCCTCTCCTATAGCAAATTCAATAATTACATTAAAGAAAGCAAATACTTCTACTGATACAGATGTAGGCTTATTTTACGATATTACTAAAGAAAACACAACAGATAGTGTATCAGAAAGTTATGGAGTCGTTAATAGAGTGGATAGTACTACTGATTTCAATAACAGAGGAATAATAACTCAAAATAATATAGGTAGAGTTACAGGAGCAGGTAACTTTAGTTACATATATCCTTCCTACAATCAGGCATCTATTAAAGGTGCAGGAACAGTTGGTACCGTTATTGCAGGTGTAAATGAAACTTCATTAAATAACGCTAGTGGTACTGTTAATTACCTGTGGGGAACACATACAGAAGTGCAATTAACTGCAGGTACAGCAGGAGAAATTAGCTTACTTAACTTCGATTTTGATCAATCTGCCGGTACTACAATAACAGGAGATTTCCAGTATATTAATATATCAAATGATCAACCTGTATCCAATATAGGTGGGACAGCTAGAGCATTGAATATAGAAAGTAACCTACCATCATTCTTCTCAGGAAGTATAGGGATAGGTACCAATACCCCTAATGATAAATTAGATGTTGCAGGTTTTATAAGAACTACAGGTGACGATGGAGGTTTACTAATAGGTCATGGATCTGGAGGATATGGTATAAAAATAGGTAGAGGAAGGATAGGAGATGGTCTTGCTTATCTAGATTTTATAGGCTCAGAAGATCCTTCAGGAGGAACATACGACACTAGGTTTTTTAAAAACCCAGGTGATAATGGTAATTTTGACATTAATCATAATGGAACAGGGCATTTTGCAATTAACGCTACAGGAGGAGGTGACATTTTACTTTTAAATGGCAACGTAGGTATCGGAACGACTAGTCCTGGGTCTAAACTTGAAGTTGCAGGAGATACTGCTAATGCTTTGTTAACTTTAAAATCTAACAGTGGAGGATCCAATGATTCTTTCATGAGGTTTTATGATGAAGCTACTGGTCCTTCTTATTCAGTTGGACTGGATTCTAGTGATTCAAAGTTTAAAATTGCTTTTGATTTTGATGGTGACTCTTTAACAACTGGTACAGCATTAGTTATAGATACGGGGGGTAACGTAGGTATCGGAACAGATAGCCCAGACCCTAATTATAAACTTGATGTTGATGGACATATATCAGGAAATCACTTACATTTAGGTAACTTTCTTTACTGGGGTTCTTTTACAGGGGGTGTTCAAGGAGCAAGTCTTGAATCTTGGCCTGAGGTTAGGACAGTTTTAAGAAGTGACAACCCACGACTAGAATTTTATATGGGGCACTCTCCAGAAGGAGTAGGACTCGCAATGACACTAACATCAACAGGAAAATTAGGTATAGGAGTTAGTAACCCTAATGAAAAACTAGAAGTAGATGGTAACATCAAAACTGTTGCAATGACAGCAACAGGAGATATTACAGCTAATGACTTTATAACAACTTCAGACAGACGTCTAAAATCAAATATACAAGAGATTACTAATGGTTTAGAAACTCTGAAACAATTTACATCATATGAATATGAAAAAGATAATAGACAAGATGCTGGTTTTATAGCACAGGAAGTAGCAGAAGCTATCCCATATGCTGTATTTACTAATGATGAAGGAATGTTAAGTATGTCAGATAGACCAGTAATAGCTCATATGCATAAAGCTATACTTGAACTAGAGAAACGTATTAAAAATATAGAAAATCATTTAATCTAATATAAAGTAAGAATATGCCTAAAGTACCTTCTACAGGACCTTTTAAAATGTTTGATACAGGGTCCACCGAAAATCCTAGATCAACTTCTATAAGAGGGTCTCAAAAATACAATGCTCAAGATAATGTTGAAGGTAATACTAAATTTTCTGAAAATATAGCAGATGCTCAAATACCCTTATTCGACCCAGCCTATGCCGGAGATGTAGATACTTTAGATGATATAACAAAATCCTCTCAATGGAGAGGATACCCACAAGAGGTATCGTGTTATGATTGTAGCTTTGAAGAGACTGGAGATCCAAGTATAAGAAATGTAACCTACGCTTGTTCGGTCTTAGACCCTCAAGTACTCTATAATATCACATTAGAAGGAACCGTTAGTGCTCCTAATGGATCTGTTACAAAACAAGTAACAGCAGGAACTACAGTTACAGGTACCATAACTAATGTTGAAAATCCCCCTGAACAATTTATAGGATGGAGTTTTACACCAGATGGCTCTACAGGTATATTATCAACTAGTACATACTTTACCCGTCTTGTAGATGAGGATATAACAATATACGCCTTAGTAGGTTTATCTAATGCTGTAGTATTAAATTTCTGTTATTACTCCAATCTTAGTTATAATACAATATGTGGTAGCTGTGATACAACTAAGAACGTATACTTTAATAGAGTAGACTTTGAAACAAACCCTATCGAGGATTTAATATGGTATGAGAACTTGGCATTAACAGTAAAATCTGACGAAGGTTACTATAGGAGAAAATCATCAACTAATAACGCAATAGACGACACTATTTATTTTGTATCAGGGTCAAGTTACCCAACCCCAGGTGCAGCTAATGTCTTCGATACTTGCGGTGAATTTATTTATTGTAGTTAATTATGGCAAGATATTTTAGAGTAACGATTGGAACAAAGTTAAATTCACTATTCTCTATAGTATACGATACTGTAACAGATATAGGAAATTTTAACCACACTGCGTTTATATACAATAGAGAACAAAATACTTACCGTTCTGCTGTAAATGTAACATACAATGAATTAACCCAATATAATTATGCAGTTGTACAGACTGATGATGATGTACATAAGTTAAAAATATTAGACGAGAATGGATACTGTGATGGATGTCTTAGCCAAGAATTAGGTTCTCCAATCAGCTCAGGAAACCCTGCTTCAACCGCTAATATATTCATCTACAATTATGTATCTAATTCAAGTGGTGCAAGTTTTCCCACTTACTATGGTATGCCTACAAATTATAGTTGGAATGCAGGGCAATCTGTAACGGACGGTACAGGTACAGGTAAAGTACACGGTGTTACAAATAATTCAGACGAGACTGTTTACATAAGGTTAAAAGCTAAAACAACAAGTAGTGGTACATACTACCCGGATGCAGTAGCTGAGATACTTTTCGATGGAAATGGTGGTAATAGTTACCTATATGTCGGTACTATAGGAGGAACTCAGAATATATCCCCCGGAGGTGGTACTCTTACGAATTCCTCACCACAGTATTCTGGGAACACATATTGGACTTTAGGTCCAGGAAAATCGATAGCTTTTGGTATACATCCAGGCTACTATACTGCTAATTCTAGGGTAAGTGATATCATGTACACTCTTGCTTTCAGTACCAGTGATTCAGTTTTAAGTACTCAAACTGAGATATCTAACTATCAATCATAATTAATGAAATAAGATATGGCTACAACTACATTTACATTTAATAGAAGTGATTTCACAAGTAATTCACCTAGTTGGGGATCAAGCGACGAATATAGCTCAGGTTTGAGATTTAACACAGTTACAAAAACACTTAAATTAGATAATACAGGTTATGGGAGAGGAGTATTCCAATTATCTATTCCTTCAGGCGTAGATTTTGGTTCAATACATTTTAATACTCCTAACGAGAGTATAGTTTCTGTCTCTGATGAAATCAATGGTTTATATGAATTATGTAACTATGAAGGTAATATCTTAACAAAGAAATTTACTGAAGATGGTAGTCCAAGTAGTGGTACAAAAACATATTATGTAATATATAATGGAGATCCTGAGAGGGTAACTGAGTATTTAAATATTTCAATAGCATTAGCTAAAAATAGAAGCATACCATCTAATAATGTATCTATAACTTTAACATATACTTGTTTAGAAAGTGTATTATATGAATATACAACAGGGGTACACACCTACTCGGCATATGATGCTAAAGCAGGTAGTTCGAGCTTAACGACTAAACTCTACTCTTCTTCATCAATAAATAACTGGGGTAGTGGAACTAGTGTATATAGTAGTCCGTATTTTAACAACCCTGCCTTACCTTATTTTTATGGATATAATGGAAAAGTATACAGAGTAGGGGACCCATGGTCTCGAAGTTATGGGCTTAAATTTAGGTATGAGACAAGAGTTACTTGGCATTGGTTTTTAAAAAGGAGAGTTAATTCCAAAAGAGTGACATTAGGTCCTATGGAGACTTTAGATTTAGGTACTAATGGAAATCAACCAACATCTCATGCATGTATAGAACCTACAATGAGAAATGTGGGTAAAATCACAACCATTTACAATAACGACTCAGTACTTGATCAACCACAACAGTACCGTTACTACATGGGGTATGATGCTTCAAATCAAAGAAATTCAAACGATAGTGTTTTCACCACATATTCATTAGCTAAGAAAAAACATTTTCCTATAACAGGTTTAATGCACGTATTTAGGAAGTTTACAAGGGGTATTGTAAATGGGTACAATAGAAGCTGGGATGGAGATGTAAATTGGGCTGCAATCGCTGGAGGAACCGGTGTAGCATTAGTAGCTACATTATTAGGCGATTCTATATTTCAATTTGCAAACTCATTCCTTAGTACCATACCAGGACCATTCCCTGCACTTAATGCAACCGGATTATGGTCCGCCGCAGGACTATCTACAGCTTTTTTCATAGTCGCAGCAATCTTTATAATATGGAAATTAATTTCATTCTTTTCTCCTAAAACTCACCACTACCAGGAAAAATGTAAGTCTTTTCTACACCATTTTACTAATACACCTTATATTGGAACAGGAGATACTCTATATAGGGATGATGACTTATCTATTGCAATTGATGGATACTACTGTGACGGTGTATACTACTATAGACAACAATCAAACTCAATTAACTCAAAACAACTATCTTCCAGTAATGTATTTGTTGCAGAAGATAAACCATTACAGTTTTTATACTCCCTACCTGCAGATTCTCCAACATTAGTTGAAGATTGGCAGAAACTAGTATTACTACCTTACATGTCAGGTAAACCATTACCATATTGTGGAGGAAGTACAATCTACTACAGTCAAGCTTTATCACATACTGTAACAGTACAGTGTTGTAATTTAGAAGATTGCAGTGAACCTGTAGAAATAAACCTACCATACGGTGCAGTTACAAGCTGTATTAGTCAAGCAGATGCTGATAATCAAGCTATAGCTCAATTCCAAGCAGCTATTGATTATGCCGATGACCACAGTGTATATAGTGTTACTATAAATGATGAATTTATTGGACAATTAGATGTTAATTTTACTCATGAAATAAAAGAAGAAGACAACCCAACCTCAGTTGCATTATTTTACGACAAGAGAGAAACCTCATCAGTTACTACAGGTACTATACTTTATCAAGATATATCAGGCTGTCAAAAAGCATTTCCAGGATACTACAGTACACCAGGGGATAATTACCCTAAATTATATTATAAAGTAGAAAATGGTACAATAACTTCTATTTTAACCCAAAGTGCTGCAAGTAGTACAACCACCACCACCGGAGAGACTATAATAAAAACAGATGAAGAAAGAAGTAGTAACTGGTACTTGAAGGCTAGTTCAAGACAACCTTTAGATACTTTTTTACATAACAAGAATAGTAGGACATTTGAAGCTATAGATTTACTCACAACATCGGAGTATACTCTTAGTGCCGGCCGTATAATACGTGATACTTATACAGATGGTTCATTTAAGAAGTACGGTTCTTATAATACTAACGGTATAACATCAACAGCTGTTACAGAACAGGGAACAGGGTGGTATGCACCTATAGTTCCATGGAAACCTGAATCAGAAGATTTATTCTTTTACCAAAATTCACTAACACCATTTTCAGGAGGAACAAGAACTACTACTATTGATGGTCTTGGTCTAACACAATTATGTGATGGAAGTAATACCGGTAACACGTACTACCATGATGGTTTAAATTCACTACCATCTATAGGGGATAGAATATTTAATACCGATACTGTAAATGATCCAACACCTGATGGATATATAAAATATACATCTGATTTATATATGGAAATTAAAAACGGAATAATGGTACAGAGCTATAGTTGTGGATCATCCGGAGAAGATGATACACCACCAGCCGAACCAAACACATTAATACTTACAAAAACATCTGTTGGTAGCTTGCCAAATACTTATCAAGTTATTCTTGCTGATAATAATAGTTATACTGCCCAAACTCTTACATACAGGTGGACATTTGTAGGTCAGGAAGGTGATTTAGAAGCAACAGTATATTATGATGAACCTAACGATAACCCAGATGCAGGTCAGATTGCACGCTCTGAAACATATACTACACCTATATTATCCTCAACATTTAATGAAGGAGATTCTCTTGCTTTCTATATCCCATTTTTAATTACAGGAGGAAATGCAACAACTCTAGAATTTGAATTTGAACTAATTACTGCATCAGTAGATACTGTGCCTACTAGTCCAGGCAATAAAGAAACTGTTTTCTACCAGCAACAATATTAATTGGAAAACAGGTAAACTAGTAATTTAGTTGTAAGTTAAGATGATATTTACTATATTAGTATACTAACTATATAAACATGACAGTTATATTTCACATTGAAGGAGGATTAGGTAAACATATAATGGCTACTGCACTCTTAAAAGTAATCAAAAAACACCACCCTAAAGATAAAATACATGTAGTATGTGCATACCCGGATGTATTTAAACATAATCCTGCAGCTTTTCAAGTACATCAAAACGGACAGCATGGTGCTTTTTATAAAAATCATATTAAAGGTAGAGAGAGTGAAACTAAAATATACTTTGCCGATCCCTACACCCAATCTGATTATATCCTAGAACAGGATCATTTATTTAATATATGGGCAAATCAATGGGGGATGAAATATGAAGGTGAAACACCTCAAATATACCTCACTAAATCAGAGATAGATTATTTTAAACCATTCTATCAAACTGAAAAACCAATCCTTGTCATACAACCGAATGGTGGTCCGGCTAATTTAGCATATAATTATTCCTGGACTAGAGATATACCGGAACCGGTCGTCTTAAAAGTAATAGAAGAATTTAAAGCTACTCATACTATAGTTCATATAAAAAGAGAAGATCAAAAAAAATACCCGGATACATTACAAGCCTTGGATGGATTTCGAAGCATAGCTATTTTATTACAACTTTCAGATAAGAGGTTACTAATAGATTCTTTTTCACAGCATCTAGCAGCTGCTTTTAATTTACCATCTACAGTATGTTGGGTTACTACCAAACCAGAGGTATTTGGTTATGAAATGCATACAAATATTAAAGCAAATGACTTTACTCTTAATGTAGATTTCCCTAATAACCTTTACCAACCATTTGCATTGTCTCAAGATATCACATCATGTCCTTACCAAAAATTAGAGGATATATTTGATATAAATAAAATTATTAAATCATTAAAATAATGACTGATCCAGTTTGGACATATAATAGCCTTCCAGTATACTCAATAGAAAATATGCCGGAAAATACATACGGATTTATCTACGAAGTAAATCACATACCTACAGGTAAAAAGTACATAGGTAAAAAAGTACTTTATTTTGAAAGAAATAAGAAATTAGGTAAACGAGAATTACAGGCTTTAAAAGAAGAGAGAAAAGCAAAAGGAATAGGAGGTAGAACACCACTGAAAAAGAAAGTAGTAACTGAATCGGACTGGAAAACCTACTATGGTTCTCAGAAAGAAATCCTTAAACTTGTTAAAGAAGGAAAGGATGGAGATTTTAAAAGAACTATTCTTCAATACGTTCCTAGTAAAAAGCAACTTACCTATTATGAATGTAAATACCTATTTATAAAAGAGGTGTTAGAGAATCGTGACAATTATATAAACGATAACATACTCGGTAAATTTTATAGAAAAGATTTTTTTGATGATAAAAATTAAACAACTACTTACAACACCGTCTTTAGAATACCATATCAAGCATGGACTCTCATTACATGAGAATGTCTACCGTTATTCTAGCGATAGCTTTGTTAACTTATTTAGTGAAGCAAGACAGGCTCTTAGAGACGGTCAAATAGAATTAAATTCACAAGACCTACATTTACTTTCTACCACAGATATTGGCGAGTATGGAGTGTACGAAGAAAAGAAAGTACCACTTGACCTACCTATGGTGAATGAAGCAGAATACCAAGGTAAGGACGTTGATTTAAACAAACCTAAAAGAGGTGGTTCTAAGAAATTCTACGTATATGTTCGAGATCCAAAAACAAAGAATATAAAAAAGGTTAGTTTTGGAGCAAAAGACGGAGGTGGGAATCTTGCAGTAAAATTAAAAGATCCAAAAAGACGAAAAGCATTTGCAGATAGACATAACTGTAAAAACAAAAAAGATAAGACATCACCCGGATACTGGTCTTGTAGAGTTGGAAGATACTGGAAGTCATTAGGAGGTTCAAAGAATTATGGAGGATACTGGTAGACCATATCAAGAAGACGGTGAGATAAGATACTTCAGCAGTACATTAACAGAAGAAGACCTGGTATGGCATAAAGATAGAGAAGATAGAATAGTAGAGGTTCTAGAAAGTACAGATTGGCAGTTCCAATTTGATAATGATATCCCTCAGCAACTCAATTCTAGACTATTTATACCAAAGGAGACATATCACAGAATTATAAAAGGTACAGGTGATCTCAAAATTAAAGTAATTAAATTATGAAATTAGCAAATATATTATTAGAACAACAGGATGAATTTAATATCGGTCAAAAAACAGCTGAATTAGAAAATGCTGTCAATAGGGAATTAGCAAAATATAACCCATCAATAAGATTAGGAGCTTACTCACAACCACGACCGGA
>Ga0209653_1000724_pt1 | contig 28371 bp, 27 predicted proteins | sample SaaInl6LU_22_DNA_FD_184644 | JGI IMG/M metagenome (GOLD analysis project Ga0209653, IMG submission 184644) | Marine microbial communities from expanding oxygen minimum zones in the Saanich Inlet - ESP_116LU_22_DNA (SPAdes) (version 2) | ecosystem: Environmental > Aquatic > Marine > Intertidal...
CTTTCTCAACAAGTTCATACGGATGTTTCTCTTCATAAACCTCAACCTCTTCTCGTAGATCAACCACGGTGTAATTCAGAAAGTCATTTTCGTAGATAAAGATTTGAGGTCTTTCGAGGCTATCGCAACTTTTTAGAACACGGTAAGGCTTACCTACTTGAATCTTTCTTAAGTCAAACGATTTTCTAGACATACGAGCCGCCTGATTGACCTTTTTATAGTCAGCGTCACGAGAGAGCATGATTTTTCCGAAAGTATCACCTCTTCTTACTGTATCTAATTCTACTTCGTAATCGATCATGTTGAATCCGAACTCAATTTGTTCGGGCATCTCAACTGCACTTGATCCCACAAAAGATTCTCCGTCACCTGATCCGCAAGAGAACATAGTTAGTGCCAGTAGGGAGTAGAAAATGGGAGTAATCCGTTGCGTTAATTTCATCTTACAAAGTTGCTAAATTCCGACCTGCTTGTCAATCTTTAGTTGGCAATCACTTCGAAGGAATTCTTGAGTCCTTTAAATCCGTCCAAGTCAGCTTTAATAGATCCAAAGCGAAGATCTGCTTGAATCCGTACAGGAATTCTATTTTTATCATCGCTCACCCAAAGCGTTAGAGATTCTTCGGCTCTAAATATCCTGCCAGACTTAACCAGCGGTCTGAATGCAAGGCATTGGATCTTACCGAATGGGGTTTTTAATACCTCCTTACCCAGATACATCAATTTAAAATCATAAATGCCGTCATCGTCGAATAACATATCCAAGGCAATCTCATCGCCAATTTTAACCGATGATAAATCAAATGTCTCGCGCAAATAATAGGTTGCTGAGATGATATCCTGAAGATCTTTTCGAATATCTAATTCGAAAAAAGTACCGTCTTTGATGTTATTGATGAGTGCCTTTTCACGATCAAAGTCAAAATCAATCGAGATATTCTTGGTGTATCCTCCTTCATCGATATCTCTCAAAAAAAAGATCGGACGTATCTCTGATTTTGAAAAAATGCTTTCATAAACATCCTCTACCTTGAAAAAAAGCGAAGCCAAACCTGTGGTTCTACCTTCACCAACAGCATGAAATGCAGGTTCTCCCCTAAATAGGGTATCCTTTACAGTAAGAGTGGCATAGCTCGCATTGAAAAACCCATAATGAAGGCGATAGCGCAACCATTCACCAGCTTCGAAAGTTTGATATTCTGATTGGTCTTGAGAATATCCAAAACTCATCAAAAGCATGAAAGATAATAGGAGTGCTCTTCTAATCATTGCTAACAAAAATAGGATTAAAAAAAAGCCCTAGTTGAATGAACTAGGGCTTTTCTTACTAACCAACCAAACTTTAAATCATGAAAAACCAAAACGTAGTATGACTACTTTTTAATTCTTACCTCTAAGGTACGGCGAGACCTAACTTTAAAAATACTTTTTAACCCGACTTTAACGTTCTGATTATCATACACATGAGACTGGGCAGGTCACGACTGAAAAAAGCTGTGAATTTTTGAAGCAACCGACCTACTCACTACCTTCTCAAGCTCACCAATACTGCGCTGTCTGATCTGCTTTACACTCTTAAATTCTTTAAGTAGTTTTGCTGCGGTTGTTGGGCCTATTCCAGGAATCTCTTCTAATTCAGATTGTATCGCAGTCGCGCTGCGTTTTTCTCTGTGGTGTTTTAAAGAGAATCGGTGTGCCTCATTTCTCAACTGCTGAATGATCTTCAGAGTTTCTGATTTCTTATCGAGATATAGGGGTAAAGAATCTCCGGGAAAATAGATTTCTTCAAGTCTTTTGGCAATTCCAATGATTGCAATTTTCCCCCTTAGCCCTAATACTTCTAGCGATTTCAAAGCAGAAGAAAGTTGTCCTTTTCCACCGTCGATAACAATCAATTGTGGCAGCGGTTCACGCTCTTGGAGCAATCTTCTATAACGACGAAATACCACCTCTTCCATACTTGCAAAATCATTAGGCCCTTCAACGCTCTTAATCGTAAACTTTCGGTAATCGGCCTTGGATGGCTTTGTATTTTTGAAAACCACGCAAGCCGAAGCTGGATTGGTTCCCTGCAAGTTTGAATTGTCGAAACACTCTATGTGAACGGGATCTTCTGAGAGGTGAAGGTCTTCCTTCATCTGACTTAAAATGCGCTTGGTATGACGATCTGGGTCAACTACCTTCATTTGCTTGAATCGATCTTGTCTGAAAAATTTAGCGTTTCTTAACGAGAGATCAACAAGACTTTTTTTATCTCCGAGCTTAGGAACCTCGACCTTAATGGTTTCTGCAACAGCTACAGGGAAAGGAAGTAGAATAGTTTTTGATACCGAATTAAAACGGTGTCGAATTTCTACAATAGCCACTGACAACAACTCTTCTTCAGTCTCGTCGAGTTGCTTCTTCATTTCTAGGGTGTGAGAATATACGATCGCCCCGTCATTAATCTGCATGAAGTTCACATAAGCATGGGTCGGATCACTTAGAATTGAATACACTTCGAGATCAGTAATTTTCGGATTTACCACCTGCGACTTCGACTGATGTTTATTAAGAGCCTCTACACGCTCCTTGATTTGTTGAGCTTTTTCAAATTCCATCGCAGCCGCAAATCGAATCATTCGCTCGTTGAGCATTCGAAGTGAGGGCTTTAAATTTCCCTTTAAAATGGCTACTATAGCGTCAATTTGCTCAGCGTATTCTACCTCTAATTGATACCCTCGGCAGGGGCCTGCACAATTTCCTATATGATATTCTAAGCAAAGCTTCACCTTTCCCGAAGCGATCTGCGCTTCTGAAAGCTCATAATTACAAGTTCTAAGTGTATACACGTTTCGGATGAGGTCAAGAAGTGCTCTAACGGTCTTCATCGAAGTGTAAGGCCCGAAATAAAGGGAACCATCTTCGATTTTTTTTCGTGTACTAAAAACCCTTGGGAATCGCTCGTTTTTTACACAAATCCAAGGATAGGTTTTATCATCTTTAAGCAGTACGTTATATCTGGGCTGGTGCTGCTTAATCATACTGTTTTCTAGAAGCAGCGCATCTGATTCATTAGCCACGACAACATGCCGAATCTCTTTAATCTTACTAACCATTACTCGGGTCTTACCGCTGGTATGGTTCTTAGTGAAGTAGGAAGACACACGCTTTTTTAGATTTTTTGCCTTACCGACATAAAGAATGCGCTTGTTTTGGTCATAGAAATGGTAAACCCCAGGTTCATCGGGCAATGCCTGTACCTGTATTTTGATCGGATTTTCCTTCTCTCCCATTGAGTAAAAGTAGCGATTGATTTGATTTTTTAGATAGTTTTACCCTATGAGCATCAAGGATGATTTAAGAAAGTGGGCCAAAGAACAACGAAAATCTTATTCTAAAGATGAAGTGGAGGCGTTGAGCCTTAAAATCATCAATCGTCTCTTAAATCTCCCCATTTGGGAAAAGACTACTTATCATGTTTTTCTCCCTATCGTGAAGCAGAATGAGGTCAATACCGAGGGTTTATTGAGCATTTTACAAGGAAAGGATAAACGAATCGTTTTACCTAAGGCCCATTTAGATGGCAGCCTAACCCACTACCTCCTTGAAGATCAAACCAAACTTGTAGAGAATCATTGGGGAATCTTAGAACCCACCAGTGGCCTCACCATTAAAGCGAATCATATCGATGTGGTATTTGTTCCTCTTCTAATCGGCGATCTAAATGGAGGGCGTGTTGGATACGGTAAAGGGTATTACGACCGATTCTTAGCAGATTGCAGACCCGATGTAATCACTGTAGGGTTAAGCATATTAGAACCGGTAGAAACTATTGATGATCTAGAGCCTCACGACCATCCACTCCATTGGCTAATTACACCAACTGCAGATTTTCAGTTTAATTAGGAAAGACTCTTTTATTAAACGCAAGAAGGATAAAAACTCCCACGCTAATCGCACTGTCGGCTATATTAAAAACAGGCTGAAAAAACCGTAAAGGTTTTGAGCCGAGAAAGGGAACCCAATCTGGCCAAGTCGTGTCAATCAGGGGAAAATAGAGCATGTCTACTACACGCCCGTAGAAGAAGTTGTCATAACCTCCGATAGAAGAATCCCAGGCGAAGGTTGCCACAGAATAAGGAGTGCTCACTGTAAACAGCCTCCCATAAAAAACCGAATCTATAATATTACCCAAGGCTCCGGAGAATACTAGAGCTATAGCGATAAGTAGTAGCGAAGGTGCTTTTTTAAGAGCTGAACGATACCCCCAGATGGCTATTCCTACAATAGCAAAAAGCCGAAATAAGGTCAATCCAAATTTAGCGCTGCGTTCACTGATAGGAAGAAAATCACTCAACTGAGTACCCCAAGCGGCACCTCTATTTTCAATAAAGAAAATCTTAAACCAACTGAATACCTCAATCTCCTCTTGATAGGTGAAATGAGTTTTTATAAAAATCTTTGACCATTGATCAAGTAAGAGTATAACAACAGCAAGAAGAATGGTTTTCTTTAAATTCATTAGGCTTTATTTAAATAGATTGACCCCTTTTCTGAAGCTAACTTATAATGAAATCTTGTATTGAAAGGAATACTTCCTATCACTTTTCCTTCAGCACTCGACGCCTGAATATCTCCATAAGGAACCGTTAAAAAAACATCGGCAGAGTCGGTTCTGATATCACTTTCTTCAGAGCAGTATTCTAACTTCACCCGGCCGGATCCCAAACGCAAAACAACTTCTTTATACTCTCCTAATACAGACACCACTGCCTGCTCTCCACGAATTTCAAGAGTCTTTCCTTTAGGGACAATAAGTTCAAGATTTAAAGCACGAACTTTATGTGCGCTGAGCTTATCATTAGGAGCTATGAACGAAGGCGCCCATTGCGGATAAATTTCAAGCCAATGATCAACCTCTTTAGATACCAACATCACTTGATCTCTGTATTCTCCTTCACTCGTGGTTTTAATGACATACTGATCAGAATTGCCCGTGGATACCATCAGGTTTTGAATAAAACCCAGTTCAATAGAGAGCGAGTGAACCTCAGGGGCATCAATCGTTTTTTCCCATTTAGATTGAGCTAGGATTGAACCTTGCACCAAGGTAAGCAGTAGAAGTGTCTTGATTTTCACTAGCGCTGCATCTTCTTGGCTTCAATGCTCAAGGTTGCATGCGGAACGAGCTTCAATCGTTCTTTAGAAATTAGTTTCCCTGTTACTCTGCACACTCCGTAAGTCTTATTTTCAATTCTCAAGAGTGCATTCTTAAGGTCTCGAATAAATTTTTCTTGACGCAAAGCAAGCTGGGTGTTGGCTTCTTTACTCATAGTCTCCGAACCTTCTTCAAAAGCCTTAAAGGTTGGAGACGTATCATCAGTTCCATTATTAAGGTCATTCATGTAGGCGCTCTTAATTAGACCAAGATCTTCCTGTGCCTTTATAATCTTTTCTTCAATCAGTGCCTTGAACTCTTTAAGGTCTGCATCTGAATATCTTACTACTTCTGACATAAGATTCTATTTTTTCTCTAGATATAGTTGCGTTTCGATGTCGTCAAAGCTTATGGTTATTCCTTTCTCTAATCCTTCTACCAGCTCAAGTTTCTCACTTAAGGTCTCTTGCATCAAGTAGTCGCGATTTGAAGAAACCGCCTTATTGACTTTATCCGTGGCCCCAATATAAAGTAAAATTTTATCTGTTACTTCAAGTCCAGAATCCTTTCTCAAATTTTGAATTCGATTAACGAGTTCACGAGCAATACCTTCGTTGATTAAGGTCTCATTCAGAGTGATGTCGAGAGCTACAGTTAGCGCTCCGTGAGAAGCTACTAGCCACCCTTCAATGTCTTTGTTGTTAATAAAGACGTCCTCTAATGAAAGCTCAATGGAAGAATCATCAAGGGAAATCACAAAGGTCTCTTCCTGTTCGAACTGTTGAATTTGCTCTTGATTTAAAGAAGTAATCGAGGCTGCAACTTGCTTCATCTTTGGGCCATACTTTGGGCCTAAGGTTTTAAAGTTTGGCTTGATTTCTTTAACTAGTATGTCTGAAGCGTCTTCAAGTAAGCTTACCTCCTTCACATTAACCTCTGAACGAATCAGTTCAGAAACCGCCAGAAGCGCCTCTTTAGATACGGTCTTACTAACAGGGATCATCACTCTTTGAAGCGGTTGACGAACCTTTATTTTTTCCTTTTGACGTATCGAAAGAACAAGTGAACTAACCTTTTGTGCTAGTTGCATTTTTTCCTCTAAGGTTTTATCGATAAGGATCAATTCAGCCCTTGGGAAAAGAGAAAGGTGCACGCTTTCGGCCCCATTTAGGTCTCGATAAAGCCTTTCTGCAAAGAAAGGAGCAACAGGAGCAATAAGTTGGGCGGTGGTTTTTAATACGTGTGAAAGCGTTTGGTATGCGGCTAATTTGTCATCACCAAAAGAACCCTTCCAGAAGCGGCGGCGACCTAGACGAACATACCAGTTACTCAGATTTTCTTGAACAAAATCAGAAATAAGTCGAGTAGCACGGGTAGCATCATACTGTTCGAAACACTGGTCTACTTCCTTGATTAGGGTATTCAATTCAGAAAGAATCCAACGATCGAGCTCAGGACGATCTGAAACAGGAATTTGTTCCTCTTCACCTGTAAAACCATCAATATTCGCATAAAGTGCGAAGAATGAGTAAGTATTGTATAGTGTTCCGAAGAATTTGCGCTTAACCTCAGCAACTCCTTCAAGATCAAACTTGAGGTTATCCCAAGGGTTGGCATTACTTATCATATACCAACGCGTTGCGTCCGGTCCATACTCCTTTATCGTTTCAAAGGGATCGATTGCATTTCCTAAGCGCTTCGACATTTTTTTACCGTTCTTGTCGAGTACCAATCCGTTTGAAACCACGTTTTTGTATGCAATTTTATCGAACACTAGGGTTGAAATAGCGTGAAGGGTATAGAACCATCCTCTGGTCTGATCTACACCTTCGGCGATGAAGTCTGCCGGATAAGCAACCTCATTATCCACTAATTCCTTATTCTCAAATGGATAGTGCCACTGCGCATAAGGCATTGAACCACTATCAAACCAAACATCAATGAGGTCAGACTCACGATGCATAGGAGCACCGCTCGACGAACAAAGTACGATGGTATCCACTACGTGTTTATGCAGATCGATCTGAGCGTAATTAGCTTCACTCATGTCTGTCGGATCAAAAGAAGCAAATGGATTTTCTTTCATGAGTCCTGCACTCACAGATTCGGCAATCGCCTCTTTCAGTTCAGCTATAGAACCTATTATTCGTTCCTCTGATCCATCTTCGGTTCTCCAAATAGGAAGAGGAATTCCCCAATAGCGAGATCGAGACAGGTTCCAATCATTGGCATTGGCAAGCCAATTTCCGAAACGCCCTGTACCGGTCGCTTTTGGTTTCCAGTTGATTTCTTGGTTCAGCTCATACATGCGATCCTTCACCTCAGTTGCTTTGATAAACCACGAATCGAGCGGATAGTATAAGATCGGTTTATCCGTTCTCCAACAGTTCGGATAAGAGTGGACGTATTTCTCTACTTTAAAAGCCTTATTCTCGGTTTTCAGTTGAATAGCAATTTCGACATCTACCGATTTCTCAGGCTCGACATCGTAGTAGGCATTCTTCACATATTTGCCCGCATAAGGCCCAACCTCAGGTCTAAATTTACCTTCAAGGTCAACTAGTGGAACTAGATTTCCGTTTTCATCTTGAACCAGCATTGCGGGGACTGGTGGAGTTGCCGCACGTGCCGCATTAGCATCATCGGCACCAAAAGTAGGTGCAGTATGAACAATCCCTGTACCATCCTCAGTGGTTACGAAATCCCCAAGGATCACTCTGAAAGCGTTTTCAGGAGAGTCATAAGGCAGCACATAGTTAAGAAGCTGCTCATAACGGGCATTTTCTAGCTCTTTACCTGTGCAGTTTCCAAGCACCAAATAAGGTATTTTCTTTGCTCCAGAATCGTAGGCTGATAGCTCGCTTTCTTCGTTGATTCGCTCGTATTTTTTTCCAAACTGCTTTTCAATAAGTGCATCGGCGATGACTACTTCTATTGGTTCAAACGTATATTGATTGAACGTTCTGATCAGCGAATAACTAATTTTTGGGCCAACAGTAAGTGCGGTGTTTGAAGGTAATGTCCATGGGGTAGTTGTCCATGCCAAGAAATAAACCGTCTCTTTTGAAAGTGACCTGATTTTTTCAGGTAAGGTTTCTTTGATTGCCTTAAACTGAGCTGTAATCGTTGTGTCAGTCACATCCTGGTAAGTACCGGGTTGATTAAGTTCATGGGAACTTAAGCCTGTTCCTGCTTTAGGCGAATAAGGTTGTATTGTATAGCCTTTGTAAAGAAGACCTTTATCATAAATCTGTTTGAGTAGCCACCATACAGATTCCATGTATTTGGGAGTATAAGTGATGTACGGATCTTGCATATCTACCCAATATCCGATCTGCTCCGTAAGCGAATTCCATACGTCAGTATACTTCATTACTGCACGCTTACATGCCTCGTTATACTCAGCGATACTGATCGTTTTGCCGATAGCCTCCTTAGTGATGCCTAACTCTTTCTCAACCCCTAATTCAACGGGCAGGCCGTGGGTGTCCCATCCTGCCTTGCGCTTAACTTGGAAGCCTTTCATCGTTTTATATCGAGGATAAATATCCTTGATAGTACGAGCCATTACGTGGTGAATACCAGGCATCCCATTGGCTGAGGGAGGCCCTTCAAAAAAGACATAGCTTTCTGCTCCTTCTCGTTCAGAAATGCTTTTCTCAAAAATAGCTTCTGACTTCCAATAGGAAAGAACTTCTTCTCCTATTTTACTAAGGTCTAACTGCTTGTATTCGTTAAATTTACTACTCACCTTGGCCGCTTCTTTTTAAAGAAAGCAAAAGTAAGGATTTGAGTCACAAATTGGTAACCTCTAACGGATAGTTTGAAAAGCTACAACCAACTGTCTACCCGGGGCGCTAATCCCAGAGGCAAAAGGACGATAGCGACGATCGAAAATATTTTCTATTGCAACCGAACACTGCCAACGCTTCCATTGCTGACGCAATCTTAAATGAACCGAATGCCAGCTTGGGCTGTAAGGGTTTCCATTCGAATCAAGTGCGTACATATACGCCTTAGACCATTCAGAAAGCGGAAGATTTTCAGCAGATACTTCAGCGTTGTATTCTGATTCTAGGATCAACTGAAAAGAACCATTCACATAGCGCAATTGAGAATTGCTGAAAAATGGTGGTGCATGACGCAATGGGCTAGACGCTCCTGTATCATCGATCTCTTCCCCACGCGTGTAGGTTCCTAAAATTCGGTAACTCAGTTTTCTGCTCAAATAACCAAAGATGCTCCATTCAATCCCTGCTACCTCAGCAGAAGCCGCATTTTGAATCGACTGAAGTTGACTAAACTCATTTCTAAACAAAAGCTGAGTTTGCCCATTTAGCGTGGTATTGCGTCGAATCAAGGCATCGTCAAGAGTCGAATAATAAACAGCCGCATCAAGCATAAACGAACGATCAAAACGTTTTCGAATACCCAACTCAATGGTCTGTGCATATTCTGGTTTCAAATCTGGATTAGGAATTACTACCGAACCGGGCTCAGAATCAAAAACCTTGGCAAGGTCATCGATGTTAGGTGCTCTAAATGCAGTTGATAAATTGAAACGCATTGAGGTAGATCGATCAAAGCGATAGACCCCTCCTAAACCATAAGTTAAAGCGCTATTCTTTAGTTTTTGGATCCCAAAAACTTCTGTGAAAGGATTCGTTCTATAGTCGGTTTCAGAGCTCACCTGATTCCAACGAACACCTAGATTAAGAACGAGTGGTTTAGACGGTTTATACTCAGTAGAAAAATAAACACCGGTAGCATTCCAAGTTGCGCCATCGGGATAACGAGAGTTAAGAATTCCTCTCTCGTCAGAAATGAGGTTGAGCGAATAGGCCTCTGAGTTTACCTTGTTTAAGTCAAGAGATCCTCCCACGCGAGCAATCAACTGCTCTGAAATTTCATATTGACTATCGTAGGAAAGGTTGAGTACCCCGACCTTTTCGATCGCGATGTTACGAATTTCACTATTAAAATCTCGATCATTTCGAGACTCCTCGAAAGATTGGTAAGCAACCGAGAATTGATGTGCAGAGTGATCACTAGCGTACCTCGGATTCCAATAAGTCATCAGCCAGCGCTGCGGACCATAAAACCACTCCGCCGAACGAAAACCCTCTCCCTTAGGTCGCAACAATCGATCGTATCGACCATAATCTGAAGTTGTGCTGTAAAACATTCCCATACGTTGTTCCCAGTTATTCGAAATGAGATGCTCTGCCTTTGCAGTGAAGTAAGTCGAAGAAAATGCGGTTCCTCTTTGTCGCTCGGGGTTGTCGCTGAAAACCACTACATCCTCTCCCGGACTCGAGCGAACATACTGCTCTCTTAGGTACGATTCTGGGCCATATCTACCCATAGTTAAGTCCCCTAAATTCATCTTAGAGAAGCTGACGTAACCCGTCCAGTTACCTGAACTCTGCATGTGACCAACATGGTAAGTTCGTTCTTTAGTTGCTGTAGAAGATCTGAAAGCTAGGTCAGTATTATGAATTAGGCTATCCGGTTTAGCAAATGGGAGTCTTCGAGTATTAAAATTCATCACACCACCGATGGCATCACTCCCAGAAATAACGGTCCCTGGACCGAAAATCAACTCTGAAGATTCGATAGCATAAGGGTCAATAGAAATCACGTTCTGTATGTTCCCACCTCTGAAAATAGCATTGTTCATTCGAATACCATCCACGGTAATTAATACCCTGTTGGTAGCAAAACCTCGAATCATGGGACTACCTCCCCCTAGTTGACTTTTCTGAACGTAAACAGAGCCCGTTCGTGAAAGTAAGTCTGCGGTAGTTTGTGGCTGCATCATCGAAATATCGTCCGCATCTATTCGTCTTACTCGCACAGGAAGTCTTCTAATATCTTGTCTAAACTTAGATGCCGAGACAACTATTTCATTTAGACCTTCAACCTTCGGATTTAAATAAAGGGTGTCAGATTGAATGTTCTGTTTACTGATCGAGAGTAATTCGTAGCCCATCAATCTGAAAATGATTAGGTCTTTATCATCGAATAATCCTGAATCGAAAGTTCCATTGAGGTCAGTTTGGGTAAACGTAGAATGGCTTTTATTATATACACTAACCCCAGGCAAAACGGTCTTTGTACTCGAGTCTTGAACCGTTACGAGTTGAGCGAATAACACCTTAGAAAATAAGGTGATAAAGAAAAATAGTAAGAGGCGTTTCATCCAAACAACCCTCGAATCACCTCTAACGATTTTGGTCTACGAAAGCCATCTAATTGAAAGTCGTAGTACCGAACTAATCCTTCTAGAAGTTCTCCTCTGGTTTTTTTATCTATTGTTGTCCGCATGGTCTTATCAAAATTCATGCCTAGAATTTCATTCAACGTCATTGAGGCAACCGCAGTTAAAGAATATCTGGAAGTTTCGGCTTGAAATTGTCCAGTGGCAGGGTCAAATAGCGCTCCATTCGAAAGTGATGAATCGGGATAAATCCCTAGGTGTTTTGAAAGACCCAGAAGAACGACAATCAGATAATTCGGGAAGCTTTTTTCACTTTCTAAGACCTCTAAACAGCCAATGATAAAATCAAACAGATCATAGTCTTGCTGTTGTTCGATCAGGGAGGCCGCGAATAGTTCGGCTAAGAATAGTGCGGTACTCGATTTCACTACATCCGAATGAATCTGAGAGAAAGCCTGCAACGGCTTGGCTTCTTTTATGGTTTCGAGTCGATCAGAGTTTGGCTTGTGAGTCACCACAGCATCTAAAAAACTGAGCGGCTGAAAATAGGCAGATCGTAGACCCGATTTTTTAGGTTTTAATACTCCTCTGACCAAATACGATTGAATACCAAGCTCGCGAGTGTAAGTCTTGACAATTAGACTGGTCTCTCCATATCTAACGCTGCCTAAAACCACCAGCGAGCTTTGAATATAAGGTGTTCCTGCCAAATTAATTAAATAACTCCTTGGGCAAGCATGGCGTCAGCAACCTTCACAAATCCGGCAATGTTCGCACCCTTCACATAGTTACAATATCCGTCTTCTTCCATGCCATAGGTAGTACAGGCATCATGGATGTCTTTCATAATGTGCTTCAAGCGGTTGTCGACCTCCTCACGCGTCCAACTTATACGTAATGAGTTCTGTGACATTTCAAGACCTGAAGTTGCAACTCCTCCGGCATTCGATGCCTTACCGGGAGCAAACAAGATCTTATGATTCTGGAAGTGGTGAATCGCGTCTGGAGTAGAAGGCATATTTGCTCCTTCTGAGACAGCAATCAATCCGTTTTTCACCAGTAACTCAGCAGCAGCACCATCTAACTCGTTCTGAGTAGCGCAAGGGAGTGCAATTTCACAAGGAACCTCCCATGGGCGTTTGCCTTCGTGGTAAGAGGCGTTAGGATAGTGCTTTACATAAGTCATTATCCGACCTCTCTTCACATTTTTCAGATCTTTTACAAACACTAGTTTCTCAGCGTCAATACCGTCTGGATCATAAATGTATCCTCCAGAATCAGATAGGGTAAGCACCTTTCCGCCTAATTGTAGAACCTTCTCTGCCGCAAATTGTGCAACGTTTCCAGAACCCGAGATAACGACCGATTTGCCGTTTACTGAGTCTCCTCGAGTCTCTAACATGCTTTGAGCGAAATATACCGTTCCGTAACCAGTAGCCTCGGGTCTAATCTGAGAACCTCCCCAACTCAATCCTTTACCGGTTAGCACCCCAGTAAACTCATTTCTAATTTTCTTATAAGCGCCAAATAAAAATCCGATCTCTCTGGCTCCAACTCCGATATCTCCGGCAGGAACATCGGTATTTGGCCCAATATGACGACAAAGCTCTGTCATAAACGCATGGCAGAATCTCATAATCTCATCGTCAGACTTTCCTTTAGGATCAAAATCTGAACCTCCTTTTGCTCCACCCATTGGGAGCGTGGTTAAGCTATTCTTGAATACTTGCTCAAAGGCAAGAAACTTTAAAACACTCGCATTTACGGTAGGGTGAAAACGAAGACCGCCCTTGTATGGGCCAATCGCTGAATTCATCTGAATACGATAGCCTCTATTCACATGAATTTCTCCCGTATCATCCACCCAAGCTACTCTGAAAGAAATCAATCGTTCAGGCTCTACCATTCTTAAAAGGATATTTTTTCCATGGTAGATATCGTGTTGCACAATGTAAGGAAGTACCGTTTCGGCAACTTCTTGAACCGCTTGAATAAATTCAGGTTCGTGTCCATTTCTGGCCTTGACTTCGTTCATAAAAGTCTCGATAGTGGCCATGTTGTCTTTATGCATTATTAGTGAATTAAGAATATATGCGCAAAATTATGCTATTTCCATTTTTGAAACTGCCAAAAATTATCAAATTCTTAAAATGAGTGCGAAGCAAGGGTATCTAACATCTTCCTTACTTTTGCAACAAATTCAGAACATGAAACAAATCTACCATTTAGCGACCTGTCAAACTTGTAAAAAAGCCTTAGCCTTTTTGAATCCTGGGCCAGAAGTTGAAGTCATTGAGATTAAATCTCAAGGTATAACCGCAGATGCTCTCGATAAGATGGCTGAATTCGCTGGTAGTTACGAATCTTTATTTAGCAGACGAGCACAACTCTACAAGAAAAGAGGGCTCGCCGAGCAATCACTCACTGAACAAGATTACCGCTCACTGATTCTTGAGCACTATACCTTTCTTAAAAGACCGGTGGTTCTTACAGATACCAATGTATATGCAGGACACGCCAAGGCCACTTTAGAAGCAGCTAAGACTGCACTTAGTCAATGAACAAAAGAGTACTCGCCTTTTTAGCGGCTTTTGGAGCCACATCAATTTATGCGTTAAACCATACGATTGCGAAAGGCTTAATGCCAATATATATCAAGCCATTCGGTTTTATATTCATGCGAGTAGTGGGAGGCTTTCTTCTTTTTTGGGGCCTTTCTTTATTTAGAAAATCGGATCCCATTGAAAAGAAAGATTGGCCTAAGATTATGTTAGCCAGTTTATTTGGAGCCAGCATTAATATGCTCTCCTTTTTTAAAGGGCTCGAACTTTCTACTCCAATTAACAGTGCCGTGCTCGTCACGATTACTCCGATTTGCACCCTCGTACTATCTGCCATTCTTCTTAAAGAACCGATTACGAAAAATAAGACATTTGGGATTGCGCTTGGGCTTGTAGGGGCTCTTGGTCTCGTTGTTTTCGGTAACGAATTGCGCTCAGACGCACCAAATATTCGCCTTGGAAACACCCTTTTTATTGTCAACGCGCTTTCCTACGGTGCTTATCTAGTATTGACCCGGTCATTAGTTCAAAAATATCATCCATTTACTCTGTTAAAATGGTTATTTACCTTCTCACTAATTATCAATTTCCCCATAACCATTGGCGATTTTCTAGATATTGAATGGTCGACGCTACCCAGTTGGTCATATGCAACTATTGCCTTTGTTGTTGTCGGAGTTACCTTTTTGACCTACTTATTTAATGCCTTTGCAATGACCGAATTAAAGGCTTCGACCATCGGAGTGTTTACCTATGTTCAACCGGTGATGGGTATTCTATTTGCGGTGCTCGCAGGAAAGGATCAGTTCACACTAACTAAAATTGTCGCGGCTAGTCTTGTCATCGGAGGGGTATACTTAGCAAGTAAGCGCGTTCGAATGCCCTTAGAGAAGAAAGAAGTTTCGTAGCTTTAAGAAAATTAAACGCTATGAAATCCCTACCAACTCCACTGAATCAAACCAGTTTGCCTGCAATTGCGGCTCCTATGTTTCTTGTATCAGGACCTGATTTGGTCATCGAATGTTGTAAAAACGGGGTAGTCGGTACATTTCCTGCATTAAATCAACGAACTAGCGAGGGATTTGAAGAGTGGCTGATTCAGATAAAGGCTGCTCTAAATGAGTTTGAACAGGATACCGGTAAAAAGGCTGCACCCTTTGGAGTAAATCTGATTGTTCACCCAACCAATTCACGTCTTGAAGAGGATGTAAAACTGTGTGTGAAACATCAGGTTCCGTTAGTAATTACCTCTCTTGGAGCTATTTCGCTATTGGTAGATACCATTCATTCTTATGGAGGTTTGGTCTTTCACGATATCGTTAAAAAACGTCATGCTGAAAAGGCTGCTGAGGCCGGAGTTGATGGCCTTATTCTTGTATCTGCAGGAGCAGGAGGACACTCAGGCACGATTAACCCAATGGCGCTTATAAAAGACGTGAGAAAGGTTTTTGACAAAACCATTGTTGTTGCAGGATCTATCTCAACCGGTCAGGATATCGCTACAGTACTACAGATGGGGGCAGACATGGCTTATATGGGAACTCGATTTATCAATACCAAGGAAAGTAAAGCCCAAGAGGAATATAAGAAGATGGTCATCGAAAGTACCTCTAGCGATATTGTACACACCTCATCTGTTTCGGGAATCCCTGCTAACTTTATGGAGGCAAGCTTAAACGCTGCAGGAATAGGCCCTGAGGATTACGCTCGAACAGCAAAATTAGACCCTGGGTTAGATATGAATTCAGAAGCCAAGGCTTGGAAAACAATTTGGTCGGCAGGTCATGGAGTGAGTGCTATTAATGATTGTCCGAGCACTGAAGAGCTAATTAAGAGACTACATGACGAATTTGAACAAGCGTTAGAAATGCAACAACAGCGCTTAAATCATTATAAACAGAGTAAATAGTTGCCTAAGATGAATGTCCGAGCTACATTTATCAAAAATTTTAGCATGCGTAAATCAATACTATTCGTTGGTCTTGCCTTAATCATTGCGAGCTGCGGCGAAAGTCCTAAAAAGGAAAACAAAGGTTTCGAGGTAACCCGTAAAAAGGAAGTAGCAAAAACAGAAGCGAACACTTCTGAGGTACCCGTAGACCTTTCTAACATAGGATTAGGCCCTATTTCTTCTTATGAGTTTAGTGCATCAATTGATACAGATTTAGCAGAAAAAGGAAAAAGTATTTACGCCGGTAAGTGTACTGCATGTCACCTTGTAGACCGCAGAATGATTGGCCCTGCGTTAAAAGGCGTTTACGATCGTCGCAGCCCTGAGTGGGTATTAAACATCTTGCTTAATACGAATGAAATGCTACAGAAAGATCCGATTGCTAAAGCCCTTCTGAAAGAGTACAATAACGCTCTAATGATCAATCAGAATCTATCTGAAGACGAAGCAAAAGCAGTAGCAGAGTATCTTCGAACCCTATAGTTATGTTGAAGCACCAGTCCCTAACGGTTTTAGGGGGTGGGAGTTTTGGAACTGCACTAGTCAAAATATTTAATGATAACGAGGTTACGGTAACCTGGTACGTTAAAGAAGATGACGGAGTAAAGGCCATTAACACGGCCGGACAAAACCCTCATTACCTCAGCAGCGTTCAACTCAATACGAACCTTGTGCATGCCACAAGCAATATCGAGGAAGCAATAGCTGCGTCATCTACGGTGGTTATCGCTATACCCTCTGCATTTATACACCAAAGCCTGCATCCATTTCTGGATTTGCTCAAAGGCAAAACCATCTTTTCAGCGGTCAAAGGAATGGTTCCTGAAACCGGTCAAATTATTGGTGATTACCTAACGAAATACGGAGCCATAGAATTGAAAGATTTTGGGGTAATCTCAGGCCCCTGTCACGCCGAAGAAATCGCACTCGAGAGACACTCCTATCTTACGGTATCTGCTGTGGATATTCTAAAAGCCGATCAAATGAAGGCTATACTTTCAAACGCGTATATTAGAGTCTCTACTGGAAACGATATTATCGGCACCGAGTATGCTGCAGTTTTAAAAAATGTGTACGCCATTGCTGCAGGAATCGCATCAGGTTTAGGATATGGAGATAATTTTCAAAGTGTTTTGATTTCTAATGCCATTAGAGAAATGAAACGCTATCTAGGCCGTATTTACAAGATGAAGCGCAATATCAATCAATCTGCTTATCTCGGAGACCTTTTGGTCACCGCCTATTCTGATCATAGCAGAAATAAACGTTTTGGCTATCGCCTGGGACAAGGCATGACGGTAGAAGAAACATTTAAAGCAGAGAAGATGATTGCAGAAGGTGCCTATGCGGTAAAACCTGTTTATCTCATGGCAAAGTCTCAGAAAAAGGCCCTTCGCACACCAATTATTGATGCTGTTTACAAAGTAGTTGAAAAGGGTGCCTCGGCCACAGAAACTTTCGAATCACTGAAAGAAAAACTCAACTAAGGAAAAGAGTAATCTCGCTCTACGCTGCAAACCCTCACCCTGTAATTTCGATACCACTGATCACGTCCTCGCTGTTGCGCATTTCGGTGATCGGAAAGTCTTTTAAAATTAGAAATGCTTTCAAGATCTTTCCAATAAGAAACAGTAATGCCAATAGCACTACGCGCCGATTCAACAGAGATGAAACCTGGAATACTCTTGGCTAGTTCTATCATTTTATCTGACCACTCCTGATAATCGCTTAAATCATCGCCGGTGGTTGAGGTAAAAATTACAGCGTAATATTCAGATTTCATTCTATATAATTTCTTTCGATAAAGTAATTCACTAATGCCTCTTTCATAAGGATAGATTGTTCTCCCGCCTTAAGATGGGGTAGTTCGTCGACCACCTTATAATGGGGCCAACCTTCCTCATCGAAATGAGAGAATTCATAATATCCATAAGGCTCTAAAAGACGGCAAATCGCAATGTGCATCAAATTGATTTTTTCATCCTTTTTGAACTTGCGATGCAATTTCCCTGACTCTTGAATACCGACTAAATAGATCATCCCTTCTATATCCAAGGGGTCTCCATCAGAGAATTGATTGGATAATTTCACAACGAGTGCATCAAATTGCTCTTTAAGTTTCTCATCTCTTGCCATGCAGCAAAAATAAGGGGTTACTTAGTGGAATACATCGATTTCCACTTATTATACTGGGCGGATAAGTCGATAATTAATCATTCCCACTTAATTTAGAGTTGTGTTACTCTTAAGTTTTTGTTTTTGTTGTTAGTACACACGATGCCAAACAAACCTGGCTAAAGCCCCGCGGTCCTGCGGGGTTTTTTTATTTTGGTGCAAGATTTCTTCCTGGCTCCCCCTTATACAATTCATTCAAGGGATCGCTTTGCCAAAATTCTTTGGTATCTACGTCTAATACAGTTACCCCTCCCATAAAGGCAGCTCCTGTATCTATATTCCAAACATTGGCCGCGCGCTGAGGCGAAACAAAGGACTCCTTCGATATCGGAGTATGACCAATAAATATCTCGCTATAACGCTTTAATCTCGGAGGTAGTTCTTTGTCCTCTGTTTTCTCTACCACCTTTGCCAGTTCCCAAAGTGTTCGATCCCAGTAAAACATCTTAGAGAAGTACTCATGTTCAACCCCTCTTAGATTGGTAAAGCCAGCATGAAGAAAAAGGCGATTGTTTTCATCTAACCGATAATCTTCAAGGATTTTAAAAAAGGCGATATGAAGCTCCTTGTGAACTCGGTCGATAGCGTCGTAACTATTTTTTGTAGCAGCTCCTCCGTGAAGCAACCAGTTTTCAGGGGCCTCAGATCTAGTTAAATAGTTAAGACAAAGATCATCGTGGTTACCGCGAATGAACGTGCAGTGAAATCGATCTCTGAGGGTCATCAAAAAATCGACTGTCTGATGGGCTTCGCTCCATCCATCCACATAATCTCCTAGAAAAATAAGATGGTCTTGTTCGCTAACATTTGCTCGATCTAGTACCTGTTGTAGTCCCTTTTTTCCGGAGTGAATATCTCCGATGGCGAGTGTGCGTTTCAATCTTTCGGTTTACTTCAAAATTAGTACTTTGGGCACTTAAAATCTACCCCATGAAGAAGGTGTTTTGTATCGGAGAGTTATTGATTGATTTTGTTGGACAGGGAGGGCATCCCTCTCTTACAAAAACTGATCAGTTCCTTAAAAAAGCCGGTGGAGCTCCTGCGAATGTGGCCGCTGCAGTGAGTCGTCTTGATGGTCATAGCTATTTTGTTGGAGCTGTGGGTAGCGACCCTTTCGGAAACTTCTTAACAGAGACCCTAGAAGAAGAAGCGGTTGGTACAGAGTTTTTACAACGAGTTTCCACTTTTACTACGCTCGCTTTTGTAAATCTCGGTGCCGATGGTGAACGTGACTTTGTATTCTCGAGAGGAGCTGATCGGGAACTGACCTATGACAAAGCGCTCGCTGATAAGTTCTCTCAACAAATTGTTCATTTTGGAGCCGCAACCTCCTTTTTAGGTGGAAGCCTAGAACATACCTATTCGACTTATCTAGAAGAGGCGATAGCCAATGAAGCACTCATCAGTTTTGACCCTAATTACCGTTACGATCTACACCGATTCAATCCCGAAGATTTTATCAAAAAGTCACTGCATTTCATCTCGAAGGCTCACCTAATAAAACTCAGCGAAGAAGAGGCGAAACTACTCGCAAACACCGATGACCTAGGGGAGGCTTGCCGATACTTTCATAAGATAACCAACGCGACGATCTGTATCACACTTGGAAAACAAGGGACGCTTTTGAGTTTGGGTAGTGATCAAGGAGCAACAATTCCTACCATCCCCGTCAAAGCGATTGACACCACAGGTTCTGGAGATGCTTTTATCGGATGTCTACTCGCCACCCTTTCCAAGGCACCATCAACATCGATCTTAAAAGACAAGGAGTGGATGACCGAGGCAGTGAGTATCGCTAACAAAGCTGGAGCATTTACGGCGAAGAATTTCGGGGCCATTGCTGCCCTGCCGAGAGCTGAAGATCTAATATAAACCCTCTAGTTATACCTTACTTTTCGTATTACTCGTAATGCTTCTTTAAGCGAGTTATAAGCCTCTTGGTCTATCGCTTTAATAAGTCCCCTCGCATTTTCTAACTGTTCTTTGGCCTCTTCAAATCCATTTAAGAAACAGATTAAATAGGTGTCAGGAAGCCGTCTTAGATCTGATAGTTGATTTTCAGAGAGTCGAACTTTTTGCTCAAGAAGCTTAATCAAAGTGTTATTCGTATTGTATACGTGAAATAATTCTCGAGTGTCGTAACGCGGAGGCTCAAAAATCAGTTGGGTATTCATCTGGTAGGTACCGTTCTCTTCGAAACGAATATCTAATCGTTCAAGTGGATAATATTTTTTGTCTCCAAGCCCAAGAAACATATACTCGGTTAGACTGAAGGTATCATTGGTATAAGTAATCTCTATCTCGTCAAGGGCAGAATAGAACAATCTTACCTGTTCATTGATCAATTCGATATCAACTCGTGAATAATAAGTCTTGTCCTTGACTTTCTTTATCTGTCCAGCCCAACACACTACAAATTGCTCTTTGAAAACTTTGTAATCACTTGGCATATCAGGATGACGATTTCGAATAAAATCAATCACCCCATCGAGGGTGAGTTCAATATTATTTTCTGCGTGGCGTTCTAAATCTTGAACGATAGTTGAATTAGTATCTCGCAATTCAGATTCGAAGTTCTTCGGAACCGACATACTACCCTCGCGATAAAAAACAGCTCCTCCATAATACTTCCAGATGTTCTTTCTAAGGGAGCAAAGTTTGCCCGAAGATCGAATCGTAATAAGACCTACTACCTTATTGTCAGGCAAATGTGGAAAGGGAATGTTCTCGTACGAAACCTTCGGCGGATGATCTAAGTAAGCATTTACCAGGTTCTGAATTTTGCTGTCGTCAAAAAAATCAACACCAACGATACTACTATCTATATCCTCGACCCCAACCACAATGTAAGAGTTGTTTAAGGGATTGGTATTAGCCAAGGCGCAAACGTGCTTGAGGAACTTGGCTTTACCCTCCTTTTCACCGATAGAAATACTGCGTTTTTTGTCATAAAAACTATTCTCGTCATTATGAGCGAGCAAATTTTTAATTAAAAGACGCTTATTAATCATACCCTAAGGAACTCTTGTGCCCTTGGCGGCCTCGAGTAACACAAACCAGTCTTCAAGCTCTAACTCTATCTCAAAACCTTTCTTTGCGTCAGCGAGGCGATTGATTTGTGTGGTCCCTACAACCGGGCTGATCTTAGACGGATGTTTCGCTAGAAAAGCTAACGCTAAGCCTGCTAAATCGGTATCATATTTCTTCATTAAATCATCAGCAATAGCTCTAATGCGAGTCACGGCCTCGTCATCTGGGTTTTTATATAGTGCTCCGAGTGGTGACCAAGCCATCGGCTCGATATTCAAATGCTTCGCCTGATCTAGAGTGCCATCGTACATCGAATCAGTATGCGTGATCGAACACTGTATCTGATTCGCTTCTACTGGAGCAAATCGCATGACACTTTCAACCTGATGCGGAAGAAAATTTGACAGTCCAAACGACTTTATCTTTCCCTGATCTAAAAGAGCCGCAACAGCAAGACCCACCTCTTCAGTATTCAGCAATGGGCTCGGTCTGTGTAATAGAAAAAGATCTAGATAATCCGTTCCTAGATTTCTTAAGCTTTGCTCTGCCGACTCAATAATATAGGCCGAATCGTATTGATAATGCTTGACTTTATTCGCTCTACCTCTGGTCATTTGAATCCCACACTTGGTAATTAGCTCAATATCTTCTCTAGCCACATTAGCCTGTTTTAAAGCCGCTCCAAATTCTGTTTCGGTAGTGTAATCTCCATAGATATCAGCATGATCAAATCGATTTAAACCCAATTCTAGAGCTCCTTCTATACGATTAGCCATTTCTGTGGTGTTCAGGGCGCTTCCCCAGCAACCCCATGTCATCGTCCCAACAACTAGTGAGTGTTTTTTCATAGTGATCCGTTTTTCAGGCGATAAGTTACAACTTTATAAAAGCCAAAACTTTGTGAAAACCTTATTAAATCAGGCATTTTTAACCTATCATTAACAAGGGAAAGCGATAAGAATTTAGAATTTGCGCCCTCTAAACTTAAGACAGAGCGAAATGAGTGTAGATATTAGTGAGTTAAACGAGAAAATAGCACGAGAAAGCGCCTTTATTTCGGCATTGAGAAACGAAGTGTCGAAGGCGATTGTCGGACAAAACCATATGGTAGATAGCCTCTTAATTGGTCTACTAGCCAAAGGTCATATATTACTCGAAGGAGTTCCAGGCCTTGCAAAAACCTTGGCAATTAATACGCTTTCGAAGGCAGTTAAAGGCAGCTTTAGTCGAATTCAGTTCACTCCTGATCTGTTACCAGCCGACGTAATTGGAACCGTAATCTATAACATGAATGAACAGGCCTTTAACGTTAAGAAAGGTCCCATTTTTGCCAATTTCGTTTTGGCTGATGAAATTAACCGTGCACCTGCGAAGGTTCAATCAGCCCTGTTAGAAGCAATGCAAGAGAAACAAGTGACTATCGGCGATGAAACCTTTAAACTCGACCAACCTTTCCTTGTTATGGCAACCCAAAACCCTGTTGAACAAGAAGGAACCTATACCTTGCCTGAAGCTCAGGTAGATCGTTTCATGTTGAAAGTGGTCATTGATTATCCGAAAAGAGAGGATGAACAGCTGATTATTAGACAAAATTTAGCTTCAACTACCCATAAGATAAGCGCTGTACTAAATACTAAGGACCTCCTCAAGGCCCAAGAAAGTGTAACCGAAGTATATCTCGATGAAAAGATTGAGCAATATATTGTTGATCTAATCTTCGCGACAAGGTATCCTGAAAATTATGGCTTAGCTCATCTAAAGTCATTAATAAGTTTCGGAGCTTCACCAAGAGGTAGTATTAGTCTTGCAAAAGCAGCGAAGTGTTATGCATTCATTCAGGGAAGAGGATTCGTAGTTCCTGAAGATGTTAGAACGGTGATTTTTGATGTGCTTAGACATCGTATCGGTTTAACCTACGAGGCTGAGGCTGAATCGATCGGAAGCGGTCAAATTATCGAACAAGTTCTCGAAGCGGTCAAAGTACCTTAACAAACAACATGCTAGAAGTCTCTGACATTCTTGCCCGAGTTAGAAAAATTGCTCTTAAAACTCGTAGGCTTTCTGACCATGTTTTTGGAGGAGAGTACCATTCTTCCTTCAAAGGCAGAGGTATGACCTTTAGTGAAGTAAGAAAGTACGAATACGGAGATGATGTTAGAACGATCGACTGGAATGTTACTGCACGAAATAGGGAGCCCTATTCAAAGGTTTTTGAAGAAGAACGCGAACTCACCTTAATGCTGGCTGTGGATGTTAGTTCGTCTGGTCTTTTCGGTAGTGGCGAAACTACCAAACTTGAAAAAAGTATTGAAATCGCCGCAATTCTGGCATTCTCTGCCCTACAAAACAATGATAAAGTCGGGTTACTTGCTTTTTCTGACGAGGTCGAGCTTTTTTTACCTCCAAAAAAGGGTAAAGCCCATCTTCTTAGAATCATAAGAGAACTCCTCGTTCTTTCTGACCCCTCGAAACCTGCACAGAAAACGAGTATCGACAAAGCGCTCTCTTCTCTTTCTGGTTATCTTAAAAAGAAAACCATTGTCTTTTTACTATCTGACTTTCTAGATACTGGCTACGAAAAATCGCTGCGAATTTTGGCCAAGCGACACGATGTAAATGGATTCCGTATTTATGATGCTCTCGAAATGGCAATGCCTAATTTAGGATTGATTCCTATGAGATCCCTAGAAGAGGATACCATCACTTACGTAGATACCGGTTCACAAAGTATTGCTAAAACCTATACCAAAGACATTAATTCAGCCGTGTCCTACTTTGAAAAGAGCTTTGCTCAGGTAGGAGCCCCGATGGTAAGTTGTGAATTAAATGAGGATCATATTTCTAAACTACTACAGTTCTTTAAGGCAAAGCATCGCTAATGAAAAGCCTCTTAGCAACATATAAAATCATCTCATTGTTGGTTCTTGCTCTATTTTTTCAACAAGGATATGGTCAAGAAGTAACTGCCTCCATAGATCGAGACAGTCTTCTCATCGGGGAGCAAATTGAGTTACAGCTAAGCGCCTCTGCTGATCCTGAAGCCTTGATTCTATTTCCAGAAGGCCAAACCTTTTATCCGCTAGAGGTTATCAATGAATCCGCGATAGACACCTTGTCTAAAAGACCTCAATTATCGCTTCGTAAAACCTATAAGATCACACAGTTTGATGCTGGAGACTATTTGATTGCACCTCAACAAATCACTATCAATAGAAATCCGTTCACTACTGATGCAATTCCTGTTCGAATTAACGATGTAGTCGTCGATACGACCGCCCAAGGCCTGTACGACATTAAACCTCTTGGTCAAAAAATTCCTGAACCTCAGAGTTATTGGCCTTATGCACTTATCACTGCTCTCATCGCAATCGGGCTTCTTATTTATTTCAAAAGATCTCGTGAAAAGAAACGAGTCATTAGCCCCTTTGAAGAGGCAATCCATTCCATTGATCGTCTAAAGCAAATAGAAGCAGTCGAAGCTGCATCTATTTACTATTCCGCAACCTCTATTTTCAAAACCTACCTGCACCGCAGACTCTCATTGTCTACAGAACAAAGAACCTCTAAGGAACTCATTAGCCTACTAGATAGTCTCGGCCAAAACGAACCATATTACCAGCAGACTAAGGAGCAACAGACTGGTTTGAAGGAACTACTTAATCGTGCAGAACTCTACAAGTTCGCGAAACAATCGGTTACCGATGCACAGCGAAGTGCGGACCTTTTACTTGTCAGTCAAACGATAGAGGCCTACGAAGAAGGTTATCTAAGAAAGTTAGAAGCACTTACCCTCGTGCCTCAAAAGAAAAATCGAGTAAAACAACGTACAATCATCGCCGTTTCAACCTTAATTATAATCCTAGGATCACTTGGTGTATATGGACACCTAACTGGTTATCAGAATCTTTGGGATAGCATTACCCTTAATCCGTTCAAAAAGTCCTACGAACAAACCTGGGTCTCATCAAGTTATGGCTTTCCTCCAGTAAGTATTGAATCTCCAGAGGCACTAATTAGAAACGAGGAAGGATTTAGTTGGAACCTTAATGAAGATTTAACGGTCTCTATCCGAATTGAAAAAAGCGAAAGTGAATCAGAGATTGATTTCGTTGCTCTTTCAGAAGCACAGTTGCTTCGATTTGAAGAAGAAGGTTTTTCGACGATTTTACCCAAGTCAGAAATCTACAATACTAAAGAGGATGTTACGGGTTATCACTCATTCGGTACTGCTCTAGATACAGCAAAGAATGAACGATTATTTGACCATCTCATTTTTGGCGGAAAAGGGTTTTCTCAAGAAGTAGTTATTACCTACCCTACAGGAGAACGTTGGGCTGAACAAATAGCCGCTAGAATAATGGAGTCTATAAAAGTAACTACCGAATTATGAGAGAAGTACTTTTAGCACCTTATAAAAACCCTGAGTGGTTTGCACTTTTCGCAACCCTATTACTTCTTGTACTTTGGAAGCTTAAAAGCGCTTCGAAAGAATCCGTTTTTTTCAATTTTTCTACAAGAGTTGATCGGTCAAGCAGTCTAAAATCTAAACTACGCCCTTTAATTTGGGTGCTCCGTATCGCGTCTCTGGCGTCACTGATCATGGCTTTAGCAAGGCCTCAAACCTCTGGAGTAAATACCAAAACCAAAACTTCTAGTGGTATAGACATCGTTCTTTCCATCGACGTGAGTTCAAGTATGCTCGCCAAAGATCTGCAACCTAACAGACTTGAAGCCTTGAAAGAAGTGGCTTCAAACTTTGTTAAAGACCGAAAAAGCGACCGTATCGGGCTCGTTGTATATGCCGGGGAAAGTTATACAAAAACACCCCTTACCACCGATACCGCAATTACCCTAACTGCACTTTCGGAGCTAAGTTTTGGAGCTATCGAGGATGGAACCGCAATCGGAATGGGGCTCGCAACAGCAGTGAATCGTCTTAAAGAAAGTGATGCGATTTCAAAAATCATCATCTTACTTACAGATGGTGTGAACAATAGTGGATTCATTGAACCTGAAACTGCTGCCAATCTCGCCCTCGAATATGGTATCAAAATTTACACCATTGGTCTAGGAACTAATGGTAATGCCTTAAGCCCCATTGCATACAATCCTGACGGTTCATTCAGATACGGAATGCGTTCAGTAGAAATCGATGAAGAGCTCCTGAAAAGCGTGTCAGAGCTTACTGGCGGAAGCTACTACAGAGCCACTGACAATCAAAGTCTTGAAGCCATCTACGATCAAATCAACGAGCTAGAAAAGAGCGAAATTGAAGAGTTTAGTTATTACACTTACGAAGAGCATTTTAGATTTTGGGTATTTCTAGCCTTAAGTCTACTCGGTCTTGAACTTTTATTACGTCACACCCTTTTTAGAGAAGCCCTGTCATGATGTTAGTCGAACATACCCAATACCTCACTATAGGCGGGATCGTTGTTCTGCTGGTCACCCTTCTTTTCATAGGGTATCGAGCATGGCAAAAGCATACGCTAAAAAAAGCACAGCCCGATGAGAAATTGAGAGATCAAATGCTAGAAAGACTCGCGCCACTTCGAAGCAATAAAAGCCTCTTGCTAAAACGTATTCTTATACTTCTAGCCATCTATTTTGCCTTCATTGGATTAGCCAATCCTAAAATCGGAACACAATTGGGTACGGTAAAAAGAGAAGGGGTTGATCTAGTATTTGCCATCGATGTCTCAAAGAGTATGCTCACTGAGGACATCGCCCCTAATCGTATAGAAAAAGCAAAACGTATAGTTGCAGAAACACTCTCTGAGCTCAAGGGAGACCGAGTAGGAATCATTACTTACGCAGCCTCTGCCTTTCCTCAGCTACCCATCACAACAGATTATGGAGCTGCTCGGATGTTCCTTAAAGGAGTTAATACAGACATGATGTCTTCTCAAGGAACAGCTATCCTAGAAGCTATCAAACTTGCTGGCACTTTTTTCGATCCAAATGCTGAGACTCGCAGAGTACTTATTTTATTGTCTGACGGAGAAGATCACAATGAGACAGGAGCAGATATCATCGCCGAAACCGCCATCGAGTCGAACATTCAAATCATCACCATTGCAATAGGCACAACCTCTGGAGGCCCAATTCCCGAAGGAGGAATAGCAAAAGGCAACTTTAAAAAAGACAGTGAAGGCAATGTAGTCATCTCAAAACTGAACAAAGACGTATTAGAGGAATTGGCAAACAGCACTAACGGTATTTATCTCGATACCCCAACCACCGAAGCAACGATAACAGCAATTAGCGATTTCCTAGCGCAACTAGACAAAACTGCTTTTGAAACGCAGACCTACTCTAACTATAAAGATCAATTTCAATGGTTCATCGCCATTGCCTTTGTTATTTTAGTCATTGAATTCTTAATTCCTGAGCGTAAACTACTATGGTTTCGAAAATGAAAAAGCAATTACTCTTTCATATCGTCGTATTAATCGGGCTCGTTGCAAATGGCCAACGTTTAGAAGTTGAAAAACTCAACAATAGTGGAATCGATAAGATAAGTGCTCCAACAAAGGCAGAGCAGTTATTTCGAAAAGCATCGGCTATTGATACCACTTATGCTGAGGCTCCTTATAATCTTGGAACAACACTCTATCAGGAGAATCACATTGAGGAAGCTTTTGGACACCTAAAAGAGGCCGCAAATAGAAGCTCACAGCCCGATCTCTCCCATAAAGCATTCCACAACATAGGCAATGTTTATATGCAAAAGGAAGAATACGATAATGCTATAGAAGCCTATAAGCAGGCCTTGCGAAATGACCCTACAGATGAAGAAACTCGGTATAATCTCGCTTTAGCAAAAAAGAAAAAAGAAGAGCAACAGCAAGAACAGAATCAGGATCAAGATCAACAGGACCAACAGGATCAACAGGATCAACAGGAAAACGAGGAAAACGAGGAAAACGGTCAGGAAGATAAAGAGGGTAATCAAGAGAAAGAAGGTGATCAGGGAGGCTCCAAAGAAAAAGAGAAAGAGTCAGAGGAGGAAAAGGGAGATGGTTCTGAAAAAGAAGAGCAGAAAAAAGGCCAAGGAGACCAAAAACGGGAACAAGGAAAACGACCAGAAGACAAGCAGCCTCAAGGAAATCCTCAGCCTCAGGAACTTTCTAAGCAACAGATAGAAAACCTTTTACAGGCTCTTCAAAATGAAGAGAATAAAGTGCAAGAAAAAATGAACGCTAAAAAGGTTCAAGGTCGTAAATTGAAAGTTGAAAAAGATTGGTGATGAAACGCTGGGCAGTACTCTTATTTTCTCTTTTTAGTCTATTGG
>Ga0209653_1000725_pt1 | contig 28365 bp, 22 predicted proteins | sample SaaInl6LU_22_DNA_FD_184644 | JGI IMG/M metagenome (GOLD analysis project Ga0209653, IMG submission 184644) | Marine microbial communities from expanding oxygen minimum zones in the Saanich Inlet - ESP_116LU_22_DNA (SPAdes) (version 2) | ecosystem: Environmental > Aquatic > Marine > Intertidal...
AAATTTTGCTGAATTGAACCAATGCCCGGGTTTGTAAGAAATTCTATTTCCTGTGATGATTTGGGCAACTGTTTCTCCCATCATTCGTCCAGAATACCACACGGCCTCTATGGATTTGCGACCATGGGGCAGGGGATCGGTTTGTTCGGTACAATCTCCAATAGCATAAATGTTGGGACAATTGGTCTCTAAAAATTTATTGACTAAAATGCCCTTATTTGTCGCAATGCCAGAGTTTTTTGCCAAAGCGATCTGCGGGGATACGCCTGTGGTCAATCCTACAAAATTACAATGAATAATTTCTCCTGTTTCGGCAATTTCTACCGACTTCACCTTACCTTGATTGTCCGAATGAATTTCTTTTAAGGTAACGCCTAGCCTAAGGTCAATGCCATGTGCTTTGATGTGATAGTTGAGAAGTTCACTATTTTCTTCGGGCAAAACGCCATTCCAAAAGCTCTTTTCGCGAACCAAGAAAGTAACCGGAATTTGTCTAGAATGCAACATTTCGGCTAATTCAACACCAATCAGTCCACCTCCAACAATCACAGCATGTTTGCATACTTTTTGGTTAGCTGCTGTTCTTTCAAGTTGTTCTAAATCTTGTTTATGGTAAAGGCCTTGAACGCCAGGTAAATCTTCTCCTGGACATCCAAATTTGTTAGACTTACTTCCAGTTGCGAGAATGAGTTGATCATAAGCTATGGTTTCGCCCGTGTCTAACAGCACTCGATTTAAGTCGGTCTCTATTGTTTTGACCCATGCTTTTTTCAGTTCGATGCGATTTTTTCTCCAAAAATGTGGTTCATAAGGTTCCGTGTCCCTAAATTTCATATGACCCATGTAGACGTACATTAGAGCTGTTCTGGAAAAAAAGAATTCACTTTCTCCAGAAATCATGGTAATACGATAGCTCGATAACTTTCGAATGTGGCGTGCTGCTGTTGCACCCGAAATACCATTGCCTATTATAACGATATGTTTCATGATATTTCAGTTTTGATTGGGACCACCAAGCTAGTCAATATTTTTTTAGAGTACAAGGCGGAACGTAATTTAGCAACATCCTCCCCCGTCATAGTGATACGTCGAATCACTGATAAAAATATCATTTCGTTTCAAATTTGCCAGTGCCCGAGCAGTTTTATCACAAATGGCCAAAGGTTGATTTTGAAGTAAAACATGGCCTTTGCCATCGTTAAAATGATCTTCTAGGCCAAAGTAAATGGCCGTTTTTCCCGTAAAAACACACGGCCCATCTTTGGGCATAGGGTCTTTAATTGCTGCTACTTCGATTGATTCTATATAAATAATTTCTTCTGTTGGATAGTGCATAGGGTCAAGGATACGATAGGGTTTTCTAGCGCGTATTTCTATAGTTCCAAATCCTGCCTCTGTTAACATTTTCACATAGGTATCAATGGGCAAACTCCCACTGAGACAAAGAGCTCTCAGTCGCGCGTCTTCTCGCAGGGTGTCATTCATCGGTTGTTCGCAGGTTGGGTCGCTCATAACCAGTCGTCCGTGAGGTTTGAGTACTCTGTACATTTCAGAAATTGCTTTCTTGAGGTCTTCGGCTTTAAAGATGTTGAATAAACAATTTTGAGCGGCAACATCGATGGTGTTATCTTCAACGGGAAGGTCGAGTGCATCTCCCTTTTCCAGACGAATAAAATCACTTTCGAACCAGGAATTGTCTATCTCGGCTTGAACAAAATTTCTCTTGGATGCCTCGAGCATTTCTTCCACGACATCTACCCCAATAACCCCGTTTTTTTGACGGGAAAAATATGAAAATTGGAGTAATTCCATGCCACCTCCAACACCCACATATAATACTTTGGGATTATTCACTAAGTCTCTGGCATGCACGGTTGAACCACAGCCGTAATTCATCTCTTGCATGATTTTGGGAATTTTCAGACCAGGTAATTCCCAAACAGGATTGGTGGTACAGCACAAGCCTACATCTGGTTTTAGGGCTACAGCTTTATATACATCGTGGGTGGTTTTCAAATAACTCATAATAATTAAATTAAGGATTTAATAAGTGAAATTAAATGGGGTTCCGCTTTGGCTGCTTGTGCCATTATGTCCGGAATATCAATGGGTTCGAGATGATCTGGGTCGCATACATCGGTCAATATGGAGATCGCAATTACAGGGATTTTCAATTGGTTGGCTACGATTACTTCTGGCACTGTACTCATTCCAACGGCATCGGCACCTAGAACTTTCAACATGCGATACTCCGCGCGAGTTTCTAGCTGGGGACCTAGTACTGCGGCATAAACGCCTGTGTGTAATGTGATATTTAGAGCCTCTGCCGATTTTCGGATTTGATCACTGAGTTCGGCATCGTAGGGCGCACTCATATCGACAAACCTATTTCCAAGATGCTCCACACCGTTAAATGCCAAAGGCGATCCACCTAGCAGGTTGATATGATCATTGAACAACATCAGCTCCCCTTTTTTATAAGAGAGATTGATGGCTCCAGCAGCGTTGGACACTATTAACGATTGTATCCCTAAGGCATGCATTACACGCACAGGATAAGTAATGATTTCGGGTTTGTACCCTTCATACATATGAAATCGCCCTTGCATGATTACTACCATGCGGTCATTGATTTTAGCCATAATCAATTGGCCTTTATGAAAGTCAACAACTGACACTGGAAAATGAGGAATGAACTCGTAAGGTACTTTTTCCAATACTTCAACTTCTTGAATCAATTGACCGAGACCTGTGCCGAGAATAATACCGACCTCGGGATTGACAAATCCTTTCGATTTTAGATAGGCAACGGACTCCAAAATTTTATCTTTTGTATTCATCAAATAAGGTTTTAAACTGCTTCAATCCTTGTAAATCCTCGAAGGTGTCAACATCATTCAAGGGCTCTAATAAGTCAATTTTCAAATGTGAGGTATCCTTTAAGGTATCGTTTAATACGGTGTCTGTGCCCCAAGCTTTATTATAAAAGAACTCTTGATGGAATCGATTCATACCTATCAAATAGTAGCCGCCATCCTCTGCAGGGCCAAGCACTGCATGACACCTTTTCAAGCGACCCAAGGCTTGTTCGATATGTGTTTTATTGATGGTTGCCAAATCACTTCCAATCAAAATAACAGAATCAAATCCTAAATTAAAACCAGTTTGAAATGCATGAGACATTCGTTCTCCGAGATGGCCTCCACATTGGGTAAAGCGCAAAAATTCACCTCCAGACCACATGTCATTTTTCGCAACGTGTTCAGAATAAAACACAGCTTTTTGACAGTTGGTTGCTAACATTGTTGATTTGGTGTGCTCTAGCAAATCATTGTACACCTCAAGGGCATTAACAGCTCCAATTTTTTTGGCCAACCTTGTTTTTACCTTACCCAGCTCAGGGTTTCGCACAAAAGAGATCAATAAGTTATTATGCATTTATAATTATTATGTGACAGAGCCTTGGCAACTGCTTCCAGCCCCAGCGGTACAGCCATAACAATGCTGGGAGACTGCAATAGCTCTTTTTTGCAATGCTTCGAGGTTAAAATTACTGATGTGATTTGACGAACTACCTATTTTGAGATGTAGCATTTGATTGAAATCGCAGTCGTATAAATAGCCGTCCCAGCCCACCGAAAGGGTATTTGTGCACATCACATTTTCTAAGGCTGATGGATTAAACGCCTCGACGAGATTGTACATATAATCTTCATAATTGCCAGAAGCGATGAGATAATCTAGGAAACGACTTATTGGAAGGTTCGTGATGGCAAATAAATGGTGAAAATGAACAGAAAAATCCGTCAATAGAGCCTGCTTAAAATCTTGTTCCAATGCCATCTGATCTCCGGGCAAAAAAGCTCCAGAGGGGTTGTACACAAGGTCTAGACGCAAGGGGCTCTCGGGCATGCCATAACCCACGTCATTTAACATTTGTAGGGCTTTGATCGACTTGTCGAAAACGCCATCACCTCTTTGAGTATCAGTTTTACCTCTAGTCCAATGAGGCATAGATGAAACCACATGAATATTGTGCGTTTTAAAAAAATCGGGTAGATCATTGAATGATTTGTTGGCCATTATAATGGTCAGGTTTGACCGAACAATAAAGTCCTGAATCCCAACCTTAGACGCTTCCTCTACGAACCATCGGAAATTAGGATTCATTTCTGGAGCCCCTCCCGTGAGGTCGAGGGTATGTGCTCCCGATTGTCTGATTACATTCAAGCAGGATTGCATGGTCTCCTTGGTCATGATTTCTTTTCGGTCTGGTCCGGCATCAACATGACAATGAGCGCATACTTGGTTGCACATATACCCTAAATTAACTTGTAGAATTTCAAGCGTTTTTGGATACAATTGGTTGACACCGCATTGCTTGATGCGATCCCGGAAACTCGGAAGTTCGGACTTGAAAATGCCGTTGGAAAGATAGGTCAATTGGTTCTGCGCATCGGCGAGGGCTTTGCCCTGTTTTAAAAGAGATTGGGAAAGGGCCATAAGCTACATTGAAAGTTTATTGTACTTATTCATCATCTGTACACCGTGAACCATAGTTGCACCACCTCTAATTGCTCCTGCAACATGCAGAGCCTCCATCATTTCCTCTTTTGTTATACCTCTTTGAAGGCCATCACCAGTATAGGCGTCGATGCAATAGGGACATTGAATGGTGTGCGCAACGGCTAGAGCAATTAAAGATTTTTCTCGAGGACTGAGGGCGCCAGCCTCGAACACTTTGTTGTAATACTCGAAAAATTTATCTCCAAGAGCTTCGTTCCATTCTGATATCTTTCCGAATTTTTTTAAATCTTTTGGATCGTAATATGTTTCTTGCATGAGAATAAGAATTTGTTGCTGGTAATGTCCAGTTGTTTTGGGTTTAAAATTTCTAAAAATAGGGAATATTATGCAATACATACTTTTGTCATACCCTCTATTTGAAAATTCTTCTAAGGCCATTACTAATATTTGAAAAATGAGCCACCACTTTGCTACCCAAATAAAACCTATTTTTGTGATCTAAAGTATTCAGATGCATAAGTCAGGCTTTGTAAATATTATTGGTAATCCAAACGTTGGTAAGTCCACTTTGATGAATGCTTTTGTGGGAGAGAAATTATCAATCATTACATCAAAAGCTCAAACCACACGCCATAGAATTTTAGGCATTGTCAATGGTGAGGATTTTCAAGTCGTTCTATCAGATACGCCTGGTATTATAAAGCCAGCCTATGAGTTGCAGTCTGCCATGATGGATTTTGTCAAAACAGCTCTTGATGATGCAGATATTTTGATCTATATGGTTGAAGTAGGGGAGTCATCTCTCAAAGATGAAGCGTTTTTCAATAGGATTACCTCAACTAAAATACCAGTATTGCTTTTGATTAACAAAATTGATACAACTGACCAAGAGCAACTTGAAGCTCAAGTGAGTTATTGGCAACATAAGGTGCCCAATGCTGAGGTCTATCCGATTTCGGCCCTAGAAAATTTTCAAGTTGATGTTGTTTTTAACAGGATTGTAGAGCTCTTACCTGAAGCGCCGCCGTTTTATCCAAAGGATCAATTGACCGATAAGCCCGAACGTTTTTTTGTCAATGAAGCCATACGAGAACGCATTTTGCAGTTTTACAAAAAAGAAATTCCATACGCTGTTGAGGTAGATACGGAAGAGTTTTTCGAATCTGAAAACATTATTCGTATTCGATCGGTTATAATGGTCGAGAGGGAAACCCAAAAGGGCATTGTCATTGGTCATAAAGGTGTGGCGTTGAAGCGCGTGGGTGTTGGCGCGCGACAAAGTTTGGAAAAGTTTTTCGGGAAGCAAATACATCTCGAATTATATGTTAAAGTCAATAAAAATTGGCGTAATAGCAGCAATCAATTGAAGCGTTTTGGCTACCAATCTTGAGTAACTACAATTCGTTTATTTTTCATAAGTTAGCCTAAATAATCTAATATCTACTCAATGAAACTATCATGGCAGGGAGTTATGCCAGCTTTGCTAACACCTTTCGATTCCAACGATGCGATCGATTATTTAACCTTTGAAAAAAACACCAAAGCCCAACTAGATGCCGGGGTGCATGGACTTGTTTTAGGGGGTACTTTGGGGGAGGCTAGTACCTTGAGATTAGAAGAAAAATCTGAATTGATACAGGAAGCTAAGCTCATCTCAAATGGATCAGTTCCTGTTATTATGAACATAGCAGAAGCCTCGACAGCTGACGCATTAAAGTCTGTAACACAAGCATTGAGGGATGGAGCCGATGGCTTAATGGTCCTGCCTCCAATGAGATACAAAGCCGACTCTCGGGAAACTATTGGCTATTTTCGAGCCATTGCCCATCACAGTGATTTACCCATTATGATTTACAACAATCCAGTGGATTATGGAATCGAGGTAACCCTTCCCATGTTTGAAAAATTACTGCAATGTGAAACCGTTCAAGCGGTTAAAGAATCGACCAGAGTGACTTCGAATATTACCAAACTGCACAATGCCTTTGGAAATCGATTGGCCATTTTGACTGGCGTTGATACCATCGCATTAGAATCTTTAATGCTCGGGGCCGATGGTTGGGTGGCGGGTCTTGTGGATGCTTTTCCAAAAGAAACTGTGGCCATCTACAATTTGGTAAAGAATGGAGAATATGATAAGGCTAGGGTTATAAACGATTGGTTTATGCCTCTACTGGAATTAGATGTCAATTCAAAACTTGTTCAAAACATTAAATTAGCGGCACAGGCTACTGGCATTGGAACGGAGTATGTCAGGCTCCCGAGATTACCCCTAGAAGGTGCTGAACGCCATCAGGTCGAATCGATTTTAAGTAAAGCCCTGTTAAACAGACCAGAATTATGATAGATAAGAACAATTTTGGTAATTGGATTCTTGGGCAAGAAGTGCATTCAGGCAACAACACATTCAACACCTATAATCCAATACTTGATCGGCCTATTTCAGGAGATTATTATGAGGCAACACCAGAGGAGGTCAACCAAGCCGTTGATGCTGCTGCGAACCAGTTTTATGAGTTCAGTAACCTCTCTGGGGATCGTCGGGCCGAATTTTTAGAGGCTATAGCTGTTGAAATTGAAGCCCTAGGAGACAACTTGATTCAAACCTATTGCGATGAAACGGGGTTGCCAGCGGGTCGGGCAAAAGGGGAGCGAGGAAGAACTCTTGGTCAGTTAAGGCTTTTTGCAGCAGAGGCGCGGCGTGGCGCTTGGCAAATGCCAAGTGTAGATTTGTCAATTCCAGACCGGTCACCTTTTCCGAAATCGGATATCAGAAAGATGATGTTGCCTCTTGGTCCAGTAGTAGTTTTTGGTGCGAGCAATTTTCCTTTGGCCTATTCAACAGCGGGAGGAGATACAGCTTCTGCCTTGGCAGTGGGCTGTCCAGTAATTGTTAAGTCTCATCCCATGCATGCCGGCACCAGTTTTCTAGTTGCCTCGGCTATTATTAAGGCAATGCAAGACACGAAAATGCCCAAGGGCGTTTTCGCTCATTTAAACAGTATGGATTACAGTATTGGTCAACAACTGGTTAAACATCCAAAAGTGAAAGCCATTGGATTTACAGGTAGTGAACGGGGAGGTAGAGCTCTTTTTGACCTTGCAGCGCAGCGCGATGAACCTATTCCTGTATTTGCTGAAATGGGAAGCGTCAACCCAGTAGTGATTTTCCCCGAAAAGTTGGAACTTGACCTTGACCAATTGGTTGGAGAATTGTCGGATTCTATAATGTTGGGAACGGGCCAGTTTTGCACAAGTCCCGGATTAATTTTTGGAATTGATGACGACCTCTGGAAATCATTCTGTACGCAATTGGGTTCTGCACTGGATCACCGTGCCACGCAGAGCATGATTCATCCCAGTTTGAAAAAAGCTTATAATCAAATGAAAAGTAAGCTAACGCAGCATCCTGACTTGACGAGCCTGTGCACAATTTCGGAGGCCAACAGACCTAATCATGTTGCGCAAACATTGGCATCAGTAAAAGGAGTTGATTTTATCAATAATCCAGATTTTCAGAATGAAGTTTTTGGCCCATTCGCCATTTTAGTTTCCTGCAAGGATTGGGAGGAATTGGATTGCGCCATTGGCTGCTTGAGGGGCAATTTGACGGGGTCGATAATGGCTACTGAAGATTCTTTGAGTAAAAGATTTTCATTGGTTGACAAATTGCAGCACAGGGTTGGACGTGTGATATTTAATCAAGTTCCAACTGGGGTTGAGGTTTGTGCTTCAATGCAGCACGGAGGACCTTACCCTGCCTCAACGGACTCTCGATTTACTGCTGTTGGGAACGATGCGCTGTTAAGATGGGTGCGTCCGGTGTCTTTTCAAAATTTTCCGGAATCGCTTTTGCCAGAGGCACTTCAATCTAAAAACACTTTATGCCTAATCCAGAGAATTAAATAAACAAATCTATGAACCAGTCTATTTTCCTTAAAGGCCTAGTCATGATGTCCTGTTTTGGGCTTTTGAACTGTTCCTACGACAACAGTGCTGAAGAACTGCAAATTATTTTGGATCGCATTGAAAATTATAAGTCCTATGATGAAAGTCAATATCCCTTGGGATATTTTACCGAAGATCGTTTTAGGTCAGACGCTGAATTTGCTCAAACTCAAATAGAGGCACTTCAAAAATTGGATATGGACAAGCTCTCGCAGTCCGATCGTATTTCAGTTGAATTGCAGTTATTCGTGCTTCAAGAGCAAATTGACTATTTTCAGTTTAATGCTTTTCTGAATCCATTGCTTTCGGATGCGGGATTTCATAACGATTTGGCCTATGAAGTTCGGACATTAGACAACAAGAAGCAGCTAGAGGACTATTTGAATAAACTCAGGGCGCTTCCTGTTTTTGTAGATCAACATTTGGACTTATTAAATCAGGGAATAGCCCGTGGCATCACTCAACCAAGAGTTATTTTTGAAGGCTACGAATCGTCTTATAACGATCACATTACTGAAAGAGCCGTGGATAATTTCTATTTCAGACCGTTTCTGAATTTGCCCGATAATTATAGTCTTGCTCAAAAAGATTCGATCATGCAGTTGGGCGAGAAGCTGATCGACGAAACTTTAGTGCCACAGTTTAAAAGGATCAAATCGTTCTTTGAAAACGTTTACTTTCCAGCTGCACGCCAAAGTATTGGCGTATCTGAAATACCTGATGGTGCAGCGTATTATCAGAATCGAGTAGCCTATTATACTACCCTCGATCTGACACCTTCGGAAGTTCATCAAATGGGGTTAGACGAGGTGGATAGAATCCACCAGGAGATGTTAGATATTATTAGTCAACTTGGTTTCAAGGGAGACTTCGCTTCATTCTTAGAGTATTTGAGGTCTGATCCTCAATTTTATGCGTCTTCTGGAGATGAATTGTTGGCCATAGCCAGGGATATTTGCAAGCGCATTGACGCCGAATTACCCAAACTATTCAAAGTGTTGCCGCGAATGCCTTATGGAGTTGCGCCAGTACCTGATGCTCTTGCGCCAAAGTACACGGGGGGTAGGTATATCCCAACGAGTATTGGCAGCACTCGTCCCGGTTTATATTGGGTAAACACCTACAACCTTGCCAGCAGGCCATTGTATGTTTTGCCGTCCCTCAGTGCCCACGAGGCTGTACCCGGTCACCATTTGCAAATGTCATGGAATAGCGAACTAGGCAATCAAATACCTCAGTTTAGAAGGGATCTGTATCTGTCGGCCTACGGAGAAGGATGGGGCTTGTACTCCGAATATTTGGGCAGTGAAATGGAGATATATACCACGCCATATGAGACTTTCGGTAAATTGACTTATGAAATGTGGCGTGCCTGTAGATTGGTCGTCGATACTGGAATTCACGCTTTTGGTTGGACTCGAGACCAAGCGGTAACTTTCCTAAAAGACAATACGGCCTTGTCAATTCATGAGGTGAACACTGAAATAGATCGATATATTTCTTGGCCTGGTCAAGCCTTGTCTTACAAGATAGGTGAATTGACCATTCGAAGATTGAGAGAAAAGGCTGAAATGGCATTGGGAGAACAATTCGACATCCGGGAATTTCATCACACCATATTGAAGGAAGGTACAGTTAGCTTGACCATCCTCGAGCAGTTGGTTGAGTCCTATATCGCAAACACCAAAGCAAATAATGGCTAAACATACTTTTGATTGTATCGATGCCCACACCTGTGGAAATCCTGTGAGGGTTATTCGTTCTGGCAGTCCTATTTTGATTGGAGATTCTATGTCAGATAAAAGACAGCATTTTCTTAAAGAATTCGATTGGATTAGAAAGGGCTTGATGTTTGAGCCTCGTGGCCACGATATGATGAGTGGTAGTATTCTTTATCCCCCTTCAGATCCTGACAATGATATGGGTGTTCTTTTTATCGAAACCAGTGGCTGTTTGCCCATGTGTGGACACGGAACTATCGGCACTGTTACGGTCATGTTGGAAGAAGGTCTCGTTGTACCCAAAATCCCCGGCCAGCTAAAATTGGAAACGCCTGCTGGAATAGTTGACATTTCTTATCAAAGTGAAGCGGACCGGATTACATCTGTAAGGTTGACAAACGTTCCTTCTTTTTTGTTTAAAGAGGCCCTTGATATCGAATGTCCCAGCTTGGGAATGCTAAAAGTTGATGTCGCTTATGGCGGAAATTTCTATGCTATTATTGATGTTCAAGACCGTTTCAAAGGCATTGAGAATTACTCGGCCGATCAATTGATTTCATGGAGCAGAGAACTGAGGTATAGATTGAACAACCTGTATGATTTTGTACATCCACTAGATGAAAGGATTTTTGGACTGAGCCATATTCTCTGGACAGGTGCCACTCTTGATACTGGTGCTACGGCCAGAAATGCTGTTTTTTATGGAGACAAGGCTATTGATCGATCTCCTTGCGGTACTGGGACTTCGGCGCGAATGGCCCAATGGAGTGCCAAAGGTATTTTGAATCAAGGAGATGATTTTATCCATGAGAGTATTATTGGATCAAAGTTTATTGGTCGAATAGAAGATTACACCTCAGTGGGTAGCTATAAGGCTATAGTGCCAAGCATAGAGGGTTGGGCAAGAATAACGGGTTACAATCAAATCATTTTGGATGACGAAGACCCTTATGTTGGCGGATTTCAAGTTATTTAGCAACTTATGAAGCACTGTATCATTGTGGGGGGAGGTATCATAGGCATGTGTACAGCCTATTATTTATCTAAAGCTGGACATCAAGTCACAATTCTCGATCAATCCGAAGGTCAATCGGGAGCTTCCTTTGTTAACGCTGGATATTTAACACCGAGTCACATTATGCCATTTGCCGCCCCAGGCATGATTTCTCTTGGCTTGAAGTATATGTTAAGTAGCTCCAGTCCGTTTTACATTAAACCTCGTTTAAATGCTGATCTCTTGAGTTGGGCATGGCATTTTTACAAATCCTCAAACGCTGCACATGTCAAATATGCCATGCCGATTATCGAGAGGTTAAATACCGCCAGTAGTGCGCTCTATCACGAATTGCATCGCCATCACAAACTAAATTTTCATCTTGAAAAAAAAGGACTTTTGATGGCGTACCAAACCCAAAAAGCAAAAGACCAAGAGCAAGAGGTAGTTTTAGCTGCAAAAGCCATGGGTCTAGAAGTCACTAGCCTTAATCCTGAAGAAGTACTCAGGTTGCAACCTGAGGTTGATATGGATATCCTGGGGGCGTTTCACTACCATTCTGACGCTCATACAACCCCCCACGAGTTTATGGCAGCAATGAAATCTTACTTAACTGAACAAGGTGTTGTTATCCACCACCATGCTCAGGTGCTTACTGTTAATACTTTAGGGTCAACCATTACTTCAATTGAAACAGAAGCAGCACAGTTTTTCATGGATGAATTGATCATCGCCACTGGCGTATGGACTAAATCATTGCTCAAAAAAATAGGTGTAGGGCTTTCCTTAGAGGCTGGGAAGGGCTATCGCATTGACTTGAGCGAACCAACCGGAATAAGTATTCCGGCTATTTTAATGGAATCAAAAGTAGCGGTAACACCAATGAATAATTTCACCCGTTTTGCTGGAACAATGGAACTGTCGGGAATAAATACCATTGTTCGTAAGGAACGGGTAGAAGCCATTGCAAGTGCCGCAAAACGGTTTTACCCCTCGATTGAAATGCCTACCAACTCTAAAAGAGAAGCAGCACCGGGTATGCGCCCCCTCTCACCCGATGGATTGCCATATATTGGACGAATTGATCAATACAATAATCTCGTGGTCGCCTCTGGTCATGGTATGATGGGCTGGAGCTTGGGGCCAATTACAGGCAAACTTTGTCAACAGCTCATTGATGGTGATAATCCCGATTTTGACCTCGCACCATTGTCTCCTCAAAGAAGATTTTGATTATCTCATCGCGATTTCATTGAGGTAGTGTCATTCTATTCCAAATCTCAAGAGTGTAATAGACCCCTCAATCCTTCAAAAAAATATACCTCTTATTTGGTCTCTCTCAAAACACGCTGAATCCCTCAGGAAGTATTACTTTTGCCAATATTTATAAAAAATGAGCATTGTAGCCATAGTCGGCCGTCCCAATGTAGGGAAGTCCACTTTATTTAATCGATTGATTCAGCGTCGCGAAGCGATTGTTGATGCCACCTCTGGTGTTACCCGTGATCGCCACTATGGTCGATCAGATTGGAACGGGAAGGAATTTTCCGTAATCGATACCGGAGGTTATGTTCGAGGAAGTGATGATGTCTTTGAATCAGAAATTGACAAACAGGTCGAATTGGCCATCGACGAGGCAGATGTCATTGTTTTTATTGTTGATGTTGAGGCTGGTGTGACAGGTATGGATGAAGATGTCGCTATGTTACTTAGAAAAGTAAACAAACCAGTTTTTTTAACGGTTAATAAGGTTGATAACGCCAATAGAGAAAAGGATGCCGTAGAGTTTTATGCCCTTGGATTGGGAGAGTATTTCACCATTGCTAGCATCAGTGGAAGCGGTACAGGTGATTTATTAGATGCTGTTGTAAAGGCCCTTCCAGATAAACCTTTGAAGGAAGATGATCAATTGCCTAGGTTTGCTGTAGTTGGCCGACCAAATGCTGGAAAATCTTCATTTATTAATGCGCTTATCGGCGAGGAACGCTATATTGTTACAGATATTGCTGGAACCACTCGAGACTCGATGGATACCAAGTATAATCGATTTGGTTTTGAATTTAATTTAGTTGACACGGCTGGAATTAGAAGAAAAAGCAAGGTAAAAGAAGATTTAGAATTTTTCTCGGTCATGAGGTCGGTTAGAGCTATTGAGCATTCGGATGTCTGCTTGTTATTGCTCGATGCTACCCGAGGTTTCGACGGTCAAGTGCAAAATATTTTTTGGTTGGCAGAGCGTAACCGCAAAGGCATTGTTATTTTGGTTAATAAGTGGGATTTGGTTGAAAAAGACAATAAAACCATGAAAGAGTTCGAAGCCAAGATACGAGAGGAAATTGAGCCTTTCACTGATGTACCTATTGTTTTTATGTCAGCCTTGACCAACCAAAGAATTTTTAAAGCGATTGAAACAGCAGTTGAGGTTTATAGAAACAGATCAAAAAGAATCAAGACCAAGGACTTGAATGACGTGCTACTCCCTGAAATATCATACCGACCACCGCCTGCTCATAAAGGTAAATACGTCAAAATAAAATATATCACTCAGTTGCCAACCCCGCAACCTCAATTCGCCTTTTTTTGCAATTTACCCCAGTATGTAAAGGAACCGTACAAGAGGTTTTTAGAAAACAAACTAAGAGAACATTACGATTTTCACGGGGTGCCAGTGACCGTCTACATGAGGAAGAAGTAGATCTGCTGTTAAAGATTTTCCTTAATCGCTATCAATTCGTTTTTTATCCGTTCGAGCTTGAGAATTAACTCGTGGTGGTCCAGTCCAGATTTTTTTTTGAGTTTAAGTTGTTGTTTGGCACCATCTAAGGTAAACCCCCGTTCTTTTACCAGTAAATAGATTTCTTGTAGTTTTTTGATATCATCAGAGGTAAACTTGCGATTACCCTTGGCATTCTTTTTTGGACTGAGGATGTCAAATTCCTTTTCCCAAAATCTAATCAATGATGGATTCACGCCAAAGGCTTTGGATACTTCTCCTATGCCGTAATATCTTTTTTCGGGTAAATTGGGGTGCATCAGTCTAGGGAAATATTCTCAATTGAGGCACTGAGAAGCAGTTGGTTATACTCCTCGGGCGTCAGGTTACCATAATAAAAGTTAATAGGATTGATTCGGACGTTGTCTTTAAAAATCTCATAATGTAAATGGGGTGCTTTGGAACGCCCCGAGCTGCCAACAAACCCAATCAAATCTCCGCGTTTCACACGCTGATTAACTTTGACGTTATATTTATTCAAATGTGCGTACAAACTGACATAACCAAAACCGTGGTCAATCCTTATGTGATTCCCATAGCCTGATGATCTGCTGTCAGCCCGCTTGACTACGCCATCACCTGAGGCGTAAACGGGCGTGTTTCTAGGTGCTGAAAAATCCATACCGTAATGGAATTTTTTGACCTTGGTAAACGGATCTGGACGATAACCATATCCGGAAGCCATTCGAGTCAAATTTTTATTATCTACGGGCTGGATAGCAGGAATAGAGGCCAAGAGGTTCTCTCGATCCTCTGCAAGTTTTACAATTTCATCCAGAGATTTGGACTGAACTACAATCTGCTTTTGTAATATGTCTAGACGCTTTTGAGATGCTATGATCAACTCCGAATTATCAAATCCTTCAAGATCTTTGTATCTATTGACGCCACCAAATCCAGCTCTTCTTTGCTCCTCTGGAATAGGGTTGGTTTCAAAATAATGACGGTAAAGATTGTTGTCTCTCGATGCGATATCTGAAAGCACCTCTTCTGCTTGCGTCATTTTTTTATTTATGATCTCAAACTGAAGTTTCATGTTGGCCAATTCCCGAGACAAAGCTTTTTCTTTTGGTGACTCAATGTATTTCCCGCCAATAAAATTGATAAGTAAACCTGCGCTTAGTGCTGCAATTACGAACATTACACCATAACCAACTGCGGTCCTCTTTTTACGCTCTACGCGCTTAAAGGATAGGGTTTCCGGGTCGTAATGGTATTTTACTTTAGACATAATCTAAAAAGAGCTAAATTTGCCGCTTAGGCAAATGCCTAGCAAAGATAAAAATTGTTTTGAACTTAATCGGTTTTTAACCAAAATCCATACGCAATGACCTCACAAAACATTAGAAGACAATTTCTTAGTTTTTTTGAATCTAAAGGTCATCAGTTGGTTCCGTCAGCTCCTTTGGTTCTGAAGGATGATCCTTCCTTGATGTTTGTAAATTCAGGTATGGCACCATTTAAGCCCTATTTCTTAGGCACCAGTAGTCCCAAAGTTCCACGAATTGCTAACACTCAGAAATGTTTGCGCGTCTCCGGGAAGCATAACGATCTCGAGGATGTCGGCTATGACACCTATCACCACACACTTTTTGAAATGATGGGCAATTGGAGTTTTGGAGATTATTTCAAAAAGGAGGCTATTGAATGGGCTTGGGAATTACTCACTAAAGAATTTAATATAGCAACGGATCAAATTTATGTTACTGTTTTTGAAGGCGATACGGATGATCAGTTACCTAAAGATCAAGAGACTTATGAGTTTTGGAAGCAATGGGTTGCCGAGGATCGAATCCTCAATGGTAACAAGAAAGATAATTTTTGGGAAATGGGTTCTCAAGGCCCATGTGGCCCATGCAGTGAAATACACGTTGATGTAAGATCTGCCCAAGAACGTGAGCTAGTCGATGGAAGAACATTGGTGAATAAAGACCATCCTCAGGTTGTTGAAGTTTGGAATTTAGTTTTTATGCAATACAACCGATTGGCCAACGGTTCACTAGAAAATCTGCCTCAACAGCATATCGATACTGGTATGGGATTCGAAAGATTGTGTATGGTGCTTCAAGGTAAGACCTCGAATTATGATACTGATGTGTTCCAGCCCATTATTCAAAAAATTGAAACGATAACCAATCACAAATACGGTCAAAGTGAAAAAAACGACATTGCTTTTCGTGTTATTGCTGACCATTGTCGTGCCGTAGCTTTTGCTATTGCCGATGGACAATTGCCGTCTAATAACGGTGCAGGATATGTCATTCGTAGAATCCTCAGACGTGCAGTGCGCTATGGATTTACTTTTTTGGATACCAACGAACCGTTTATTTTTAAGTTAGCTCATGTTCTTGCCGATCAAATGGGTGAGGCATTTCCTGAAATTCAGTCCCAAATTAAACTGGTATCCAATGTAATCAAGGAGGAAGAAGCCTCCTTTTTAAAGACTTTAGATCAAGGTTTGATTCGCCTCGATCAAATGATTGATGATATGGCTACTAAAACCTTAGAGGGTCAAAAGGCATTTGAGCTCTATGACACCTTTGGATTCCCAGTTGATCTTACTTCATTGATATTGAACGAAAAAGGACTCAAACTAGATGCAGCAGGTTTCGATTTGGCCTTGATGGCACAAAAGAACAGGTCACGCGCAGCAGATGCCAGTAGCACTGCCGATTGGACATTAATTTTGGATGATGATGTGCAAGAATTCGTAGGATATGACCATACAGAAGCCCAAGTAAAAATAGCCAAATACCGAAAAGTGACTCACGCCAAAGGCGGTGACACATTTCAATTGGTATTCAATTTGACGCCTTTCTATCCAGAAGGAGGCGGGCAGATTGGCGATTCTGGATATATTGAGTCGGCTGATGGAACGACAATAGAGGTTATTGACACTAAAAAGGAGAACAACCTGGTGTATCATTTGACCAAATCTTTGCCAAAGCAATTAGATTCTAGTTTCAAGGCGGTTGTCAATAGTCATCGACGGATGCAGACAACATGTAATCATACAGCGACTCATTTGTTACACCAGGCCCTTAGAGAGGTTTTGGGAGTTCATGTTGAACAAAAGGGTTCTGCTGTGCAGTCGAAATATTTAAGGTTTGATTTTTCGCATTATGCCAAAATGACTGAAGAAGAGATTTTAGCAGTTGAAGGGTTTGTCAATGAACGTATCAGAGAAAATATCAAATTGGAAGAACAACGCCAAGTGCCTATGGAAGTGGCTATTGAGTCTGGAGCAATGGCGCTGTTTGGCGAAAAATATGGCGATACTGTGCGCACGGTAAAGTTTGGTAATTCTGTTGAGCTTTGTGGTGGAACTCATGTGCAGCAAACTTCAGATCTGTGGTATTTCAAAATTACTACAGAAACTGCTGTAGCAGCCGGAATTAGGAGAATTGAAGCCATAACGGGAGATGAGGTGAAGGCGCTCTTTCATAACAATGATAAATTAATAGCTGACATCTCTCTGGCACTGAAATCCTCAACTAGTACACTGAAATCTATTGAGGCCCTGCAGGCTGAAAACTTGGCTCTGAGAAAAGAAGTTGAGCAATTGAAAAGAGAGAAGTCAAGGCAGCTGGCCATTACCTTATCCCAAAGTTTCATTTCTACTTCTGGAGTACAATTTTTGGCATCGCAAGTGGACATGGATGCCCTTGGACTGAAAGATCTGGCCTTTGCTTTAGGTGCAGAGAAAAAGAACGCTTTTATTGTATTGGCTTCCGAGGTCGCTGGCAAGGCGTTTTTGGCCTGCTATATATCGAAAGAATTAGCAGATTCTAAACGGTTTGACGCCAGTCAGGTGATTCGTGAGTTGGGAACACATATCAATGGAGGAGGAGGTGGACAAAACTTCTTTGCCACTGCTGGTGGTAAAAACCCAAAGGGAATCGACGCGGCTTTAGCCGCCAGCCGAAGTTTGCTTTCTTGAAATTATTACGATTCTAATAAATGACCAATTTCTGGTCTTTTGCGTTTAAGGTCACTCATATAAGCAGTAATGTCTTTAACCAGGCTCGAATCTTTATATTGTTGTGCGGCATGCAATAACTCAAAACACAGTAACCAATCCTTTGGATATTCGGTTTTTAAAGTCTCTAATATTTGGTTAGCAGTAGACTTATTCCAAGTGGAACGCAATTGATCCACAATGGTGTAAAGGTTTTCAAGTTTGAGTTCTTCTGCCGTTTTAGGCAGGTGAATCGTTTTGGTTTCTGAAACCAATTGAGTCAGATCGAAACTATTGCAGTCGGCTGGTCCTGAATATACAGAGGTCACGGATTTGCCAACAGCCATATCATAAACGCCCCAACTAGGCTCGAAAAGCACTTGGTCTTTATAAGTGACTAAACAGTTTTTAAATTTAATAATCAGAATTTTACCTTTCAGATTTCGAGTTCCAGTAACGATGTCACCAGTAAGTTTAACGCCTCCTTCAAATTCTAGAGATACTCTCTCATCCTCGTAAATATTGTAATGTTTCAAGTCGCGAGGACTCATATCTTCAATAGCTAAGTTAATGCCTTTGAGTTTTCCGATAGGGGAACCAAAGCCGTCAGGATGATTTGTCGTTTCGTGACCAATGAGCGTTTTATTTTTATTGGCTAATGCTGTTGCTCCGGTGGTTTGTATGTATATCGGGCGACCATCATCCGAAATAACTTTGGTAAAGATTCCTGATATTTGAAGACCTGTACTCAATTCAACTGTTGCCAATTGCTGTGAATTAATAGCTTTCTCCAAACCAGACAGACCGCCTTTTCTGAGAGCCATGGTATTGGCAAATTCTTCTAAAACTTCGCTGAGGTGGGCAAAATTGGGCGTGACAAATAATTGTGGTTGGGCTTTGGTAATGTCGAAAGACTGATAGGCGGCTTCAATATTATAAGGCAATTTTGTCACCTGCGAACTCATACATGCCTGACTTTCTCCAATTGACGACAATAATCCGGCACCGTAAATTTTAGGGTCATCCAGATCACCGATAAGACCATATTCTACCGTCCACCAGTGTAAATTTCTGATGCGTGCCATTTCACTCATCGGTTCAGCACTCGATTGAAGCCTTTCAATTTCTTGTTCTACTTTTGCTATGGCATTGTCGTCTTGGACGCGTGCCTCCTTGAGAATCGATAACTTTCTTGCTGCTTCATACATCTCCACATCACTGGATGAGGATATGGCCTTACTTCCAATTTCTCCAAACCTTCTCAAATATTCGGCATAATCTGGATTTGCGATAATTGGAGCATGACCGGCAGCCTCGTGAATAATATCCGGGGCAGGGGTGTATTCAATATGCTCCAATTGACGAATATCCGAAGCTATGACCAACACGTTATAGGCTTGAAAGGCCATGAATGCCTGCGGGGGAATGAATCCATCAACTGCCACTGCGGCCCAACCAATTTCTTTCAAAATACGATTCATGCCATACATATTTGGAATTTTGTCTATTGAAATTCCGGTCTGTTCTAGGCCTTTGAGGTATGATGCATGCGCCAATTTGGGCAAAATGGCAATATTTTTTTTCATAACATAACGCCATACGGCATGGTCGATTGGGGAGTAATCTTCATAGACTTGTGGTTTTACAAATTGAAGTAAATGCTTTGGTAATCTATCTAAAACAGGATTGGATATGATTTGGTTGTTCATGGTATTTCAAATAGGTTTTACAATTTACTAAAAGATTCTAATAGAGTAAACGGTTGACAAGTTTTTTCCACCTAAGTTTTTTAATAAATTGAACCTCTTCAAGAGTTAAGATGGACGGTAGATTAGACCTGCTAGCTTTATAGAATCCAAGAATGGTATTAAAAAACAAGCCAGGCTGTCGCCGTACCACACAGAGTTTGGCTGCCGAGAGTACGGCTAATAGCCACCCAGTTCGCATATTAAAAAGGGCGTATCCTAGATTGAAACGGGAATCACCATCATAAGTTGTCCCTGTTGGCTTTAGATGCTTGACCTTAAGGCTTGTATCAATGGCGACTTCCCACAAATGAAATTGCGCCTGTAAAACATCGATAGTGTCCCATCCCAAAACGGGTTTAATCCCTTTAATATCATCAAAACAGGCTTTTCTGTAGGCTTTTATGGGGCCTCTTAAGTGATTTTTGGAGGCGATGGGTTCATAGATCCATTGCGATTTTTTTTGGATGAACATCAGGCCTCCTGCCATTCCGATTTTTTCGTTTGTTTGGAAAAGTGCAACTATGTGGTTTAAATAGTTTGGTGGCAATACGATATCGCCATCGAATTTGCATAGGATGTCATAGTTCTGTTCGAGTCTATTATAACCTTGGTAAAACGCTTTAACCACTTTTGGGCCGGGTAAATGATCCACTTGATTAGCATTGCTGCGAATGCATTTGAAGTTATTGCGGCCTTCAATTAAAGAATTGATTTTGTCAAAACTGTTGTCCGTAGATTGATCGTCAACAAGAATAACTTCAGAGGGTTTTAAAGTCTGATCGAATATGGAAGAGAGCATGTTCTCAATGTGTGGAGCTTCATTGTGAACAGGGATAATTATCGCTATTTTCATGATAAAAAATTAGAAGCTAATAAGCCGATTTACCGCAGTTATGCGGTGAAATTCAATGTGCTTCCCTTTTAAACGCGGTACACGATGGCATTGATATGCATGCCAGCGCCAACACTAGCGAACATAATCAGGTCGCCCGGGTTCAAATCGTGACCTTCGAGCTTACCCTTCATAATTAAATCATAGAGGGTCGGGACAGTAGCTACGGAGCTATTACCCAACTTGTGTATGCTCATTGGCATAATACCTTCAGGTACTGGTGTTTTGAATTGTCTGTAAAACCGGTGAATAATGGCTTCGTCCATTTTTTCGTTGGCTTGATGAATGAGCACTTTTTTCAAATCTTTGATATCGGCTCCACTTTTTTCCAAACACGATTTCATGGCGGCTGGAACATGACTTAAAGCAAATTCGTAGATCTTTCTGCCGTGCATCTTAATGTACCGGGTGTCTTTGTCTAGTTCCAAATTGTTAGAACAGCCAAAAAACAAGTAATAAGCCTCATCATAGGTGTAAGAAGCCGATTCGTGTGCCAGAATGCCTCTTTGAGTGTCGTCTGAGGCGGTAACAATGGCCGCTCCAGCTCCATCAGAGTAAATCATGGCGTCTCTGTCGTGTTGATCTACAACTCTAGAAAGTGTTTCGGCTCCTATTACCAAGCAGGTCTTTGCAATGCCCGAGTCGATAAATGCCTTGGCTTGAATCATACCTTCTACCCATCCAGGACATCCAAACAAGATGTCATAGGCCACACACTTAGGGTTTTTTATTCTCAAACTGTGTTTCACTCTTGCTGCCAAGCACGGTAGGATATCGCTCTGAATGGCATCGTGTTTAACGTCACCAAAATTGTGAGCCACAATAATATAGTCAATTGTTTCTGGGTCAATTTTCGCATCAGCGATGGCTTTTTCTGCGGCAAATGACCCAATATCTGAGGCTGTCAAATGGGTCTTGGCGTACCGTCTCTCTTGAATTCCAGTAATGGCTTTGAATTTTTCAACAATAACTTCGGAAGAATGTTCTATCACAGAACCATCCATGTTGAGAAAGTTGTTTTGATGAAAATCTTCATTGGTGGTTACCACATCAGGGATATAGCTTCCAGTTCCTTTTATGATCACACTCATGAACTGTTTTTTGGTTAGTTAAAAACAAATGCTAAGGCAAATATCGAAAAAAATACTTGACTTATATCAAATTGCCACTACTGCTCCATATATGATTCTATGGGAGCACAACTGCAAATTAGGTTTCTGTCTCCATAGGCATCATCCACTCTGCGGACTGTGGGCCAAAATTTGTTCTGACTGACATACTCTAAGGGAAATGCTGCCATTTCACGTGAATAGGGATAGCTCCAGTCGGTTGATGTTACCATTTCTAATGTGTGAGGTGCGTTTTTAAGCATATTAACCTCATCATCGGGATGGCACAAATCAATTTCATGTTTGATACTAATCATGGCATCACAAAAGCGATCTAATTCGGCCTTATCTTCACTCTCTGTTGGTTCAATCATCATTGTTCCAGCTACTGGGAATGAAACCGTTGGCGCATGAAAACCATAATCCATCAATCGTTTTGCGATATCTGTTACTTCAATACCTTGTGCTTTAAAAGGTCGGCAGTCAATAATCATCTCATGAGCCGCTCGGCCTTGCTCTCCGACATAGAGCACATCATAATATCCCGAAAGGCGTTCCTTGATATAGTTGGCATTGAGAATGGCTATTTTAGTTGCATTAGTCAAGCCTTGAGCGCCAAGCATTTTAATATAGCCATAGGAAATCAAACAGGCCAAAGCGGATCCATAGGGTGCAGCAGATATTGCAGTAATGGCTTGATTGCCACCTACTTCTATCAGTGGGTTACCTGGTAAGAATGGAACCAATTGTTTGGCAACACAAATTGGACCTACTCCTGGACCTCCGCCACCGTGAGGAATGGCAAAAGTTTTATGTAAGTTTAAATGACAAACATCTGCACCGATGATACCTGGATTGGTCAATCCTACTTGAGCGTTCATATTGGCACCATCCATATAAACCTGACCGCCATAGTCGTGAATCATTGCAGTTATGTCTTGGATCGCTGACTCATAAACACCATGCGTAGAAGGATATGTGACCATCAGGGCGGCAAGGTTGTCTTTATGAGCTTCGGCTTTTTCTTTCAAGTCAATCAAATCGATGTTGCCTTGCTCGTCTGCCTTGGTTACCACAACCGTCATGCCGGCCATTACAGCACTAGCTGGATTGGTTCCGTGAGCGGAGGATGGAATAAGGCAAATGTTGCGATGGCTGTCTCCTCTCGATAAATGATAGGCACGAATAACCATCAGTCCGGCAAACTCTCCTTGGGCTCCCGAATTGGGCTGTAGTGATGTCCCGGCAAAGCCTGTAATTTCGGTCAGATCTTTGGCGAGCTTGTTCAGTACAATTTGATAACCTTCGGTTTGATTCAGGGGTGCGAAGGGATGCAAATTTCCCCATGAAGACCAGCTTAAGGGCAACATTTCAGTTGCCGCATTGAGCTTCATAGTGCATGAACCAAGAGGGATCATGGAATGGTTTAAGGCCAAATCTTTGCGCTCCAATTGCTTGATATAACGCATGAGTTGGGTTTCAGATTGATAGGTGTTAAAAACATCCAATTCCAAAATGGGTGTTTGACGCCTTAGATCCCCCACTGGAGCATCTTCTGATACTATTTTTTCAATCTTTGGCACACTACTCCCTATGGCTTGAGCAAATAACTCCGCCAGTTGATTGAGGTCGGATAGGGTAGTTGTTTCGTTAATCGAAACGCAAACTGTATGTTCGTTTTGATAATATAAGTTGATGCCTTGAGCTTCTGCCAATGGTCTCAATACACGAGTATCAATTTGAAGCCTGAGTGTATCAAAGAAATAGTTGTTCTGATTTTTAAGGCCTATTTTAGACAAACTGTCAGCCAACGTTTTTGCACTTCTATGAACTTTTTGAGCGATGTATTTCAATCCTGATGGGCCGTGGTAAACGGCATACATTCCTGCCATTACTGCCAGTAAAACTTGGGCTGTACAGATGTTGGAGGTTGCCTTATCTCTTTTGATATGTTGCTCTCTAGTTTGCAATGCCATGCGCAGGGCACGTTTGCCATCCATGTCTTTTGTGACTCCGATTATGCGACCAGGTAGATTGCGTTTATAAGCTTCTTTTGTGGCAAAAAAAGCGGCATGCGGTCCTCCATATCCCATTGGGATACCAAACCGCTGTGTTGTTCCAACTACCACATGAGCGCCAAACGCTCCAGGTGCCTCCAGATGGACTAGACTAAGAATATCGGCGGAAACAGCTACTTTAACACCTTGAGTTTCTGCTTGGGCTATCAAATCGGCTATGTCACTTATCTCACCGTAAGCACCAGGGTATTGAATTAAAGCTCCAAAATAATCCTGACTTGCGGTGAACGAATGACAAGAGCCTACTTCTAACTCGATACCTAGAGGTGTAGCTCTCGTTTGGAGTAGAGATAAGGTCTGCGGGAGAACGTCCTCAGCTACAAAAAACTTGACGACATGGTTCTTTTTTTGATCTCTATCGCGGACTGCATGGAGGAGTGTCATCGCTTCAGCGGCAGCAGTGCTTTCGTCTAGCAATGAGGCGTTCGCTATTTCCATGCCAGTCAAATCAATGACCATAGTTTGAAAGTTGAGCAATGCTTCTAGTCTGCCCTGAGCAATTTCAGCTTGATAGGGGGTGTAAGCCGTGTACCATCCTGGATTTTCCAAAACATTCCTTTTGATTACTGATGGCAGAATGGAAGGGTGGTAACCCAGGCCAATGTAGGATTTGAAAATCTTGTTTTTTTCACCCAAATCTTGAATGTGTTGTAGGAACTCATATTCGCTGATAGGCTGATCTATATTTAAAGGGGTTTGCAGCTTGATATTAGCTGGTACGGTTTGATCAATAAGTTCATCGAGAGAACCCGCCTTAACTACTTCTAGCATGTTTTGAACGTCTGACTGACGTGGCCCTACATGCCTCAATTCAAAAACATCTGTTTTCATAAGCTGAATGATAATTTTGGAGCAAAAGTACTATTTCTCATAGCGCTGATGTTTAGGAGAATCGGAAAGTTTTTAACCATTTGACAGGCTTATTCACAGTTTGGTTACTTTTGTTTGGTGAGATATTTAAAACAATGGTTACAAATCTATATCAATAGCAGTATTCATGTGTCGCTGTCTGCATCAGCATTGACCTATATTACGATTTTAGAATTTGGTCAAACTCCGAATTTCTATCTGCTGTGGCTTGTATTTTTCAGTACTATCGTTGCTTACAACTTCATCAAGTATTTCGGTCTAGCGCAGTCTCATCATCGCACTCTAACTAAGCAACTCAAATTGACATTATGGATTTCATTATTGGCATTCGGAGGATGTCTTTGGTGTTTGAATAGTTTATCGCGATCGACTTTTGTGTTATTTCTACTTTCTGGTGCCATCACATTTTTGTACGCTATACCAATTGGGTTGCGTCAACGCATTGTTGTCGGCAGGAATTTAAGAGCTATTTCTGGTCTAAAAATATTCGTTATAAGTTTGGTTTGGACCATAGTTACAGTAGTAATTCCATTGGTTGAACAGCAAATACCGATTGGGAAAGTAGCCTTGTTATATGCTGTGCAACGTTTTGTTTTTATAATGGTTTTGATGCTTCCTTTTGACATCAGAGACATGGTTTACGACCAATTAAAATTAGGTACCGTTCCACAACTATTAGGTCTGTTTTGGACTAAAATCGCTGGGGTGATTGGGGTCACATGTGTTGTCGTCTTGGCTCATATCTCGCAAACCGACAACAGTCCTCTTTTGATAACTTGCGCTCTCCTGCTTATAGCTTTGCTAAAGAGTAGCCCAGAAAGGTCTTTTAATTATAGCGCATTTTGGGTAGAGGCCTTACCCATTGTGTGGTTGATGCTGTGTTTGATTCAATAGATCTAAACCAGTCCAGCTCTTTTTAATAGGGGTTCTGTTTTTGGAGAACGACCTCTGAAATCAAGGTACAATTTGGCTGATTTTTCTGTCCCGCCTTTACTTAGAAGGGTCTTAAATTTATGGGCGATCTCAGGGTTAAAAATCCCTTCAGATTTGAAGTAATCATAAGCGTCAGCATCCAAGACCTCTGCCCATTTATAACTGTAGTAACCAGCAGCATAACCGCCCTGAAATATGTGAGAAAAGCTGGTGCTGGTGCATGTCTCCTCAACTTGAGGAAAGAGTGTAAAGTCTTTTAGAATAGTATTTTCATGCATTTTTACTGAATGAATTTGTTGGGCATCTTCGCTATGCCAACTCATGTCAAGGGTTGCTAAACTAAGCTGACGCAGAAATTGTATGCCCTCTAAAAAATTACCACTAGCTTTAATTTTGTCCACCATGTCCAAAGGTAAGTCGGCACCTGTTTGGTAATGCTTAGCGAAAATGGCTAGAGCTTCGGGTTCGTAACACCAGTTTTCAAATATTTGACTGGGCAGTTCAACAAAATCCCATGCGACGCTTGTTCCAGATAAACTTGGAAATCTGGTCTCTGCCAACATATTGTGCAACGCATGTCCAAACTCGTGGAAAAGAGTTGTTACTTCTCGAAAACTCAAGAGTGCAGGTTGGTCGATTGACGGCTCACTAAAATTACATACCACTGAGGCATGAGGGCGATGGTCTGCACCCTTCAAGCGGAATTGAGTTTGGTATGTTGTTGCCCAAGCACCCGCTCTTTTGCCGGTTCGTGGAAAAAAATCAGTGTAGAGAATGGCCGCCAGCGATCCATTGCCATGTCTCACTTCGTATGCCTTGACGTCTTTGTGATAAATATCGATGTTGGTGTTTTCAACAAAATGCAGGTCGTATAAACGCCCAATGATATTAAACAATCCTTGAACGACCTGATCAAGAGGAAAAAAGGGCTTTATGGACTCACTGTCAAAGTCAAATAATTTTTGTTTCAGCTTCTCGGAATAAAATGCAAAATCCCAAGACTGAAGTTCTTCAGGTCCATTCTGCTCGCGAGCAAATTCGGACAAGTCTTTAAATTCTTTTTGAGCAGCTGGCTGAGCATAGGATTTCAAAGTATTCAGAAAGTCAATCACTTTTTCTGGAGTTTCGGCCATTCGATTTTCTAATACAAAATGCGCATAACTTTGATAGCCTAACAACTTGGAACGTTCTAGTCTCAGCCCTGAAATTTTTAAAACGAGATCTTCAGTGTTATTCTCATTTGCTTGAACGCCCTGAGCACCATAGGCTTTATAGAGTTTTTCTCGCAGTGTTCGGTCGGTGGCATAGGTCATAAAAGCCCTGTAACTGGGATAGTCCAACGTAATGAGATAGCCTTTTTTTCCTACTTTCTTTGCTTTGTTGGCGGCACTTTGTTTGGCCCTTTCGGGGAGCCCGTCTACCTCTTCATCTTTAGTGAGATGTAGTTCAAAAGAATTATTATCTGCCAAGACGCGTCGTCCGAATTCAATAGCCGCTTGACTCAATTGGTTGTCAATATTTCTCAATCGGTTCTGTTGATCTTCAGAAAGTAGCGCTCCGTTACGCACAAATCGCTTGAAGGTTTTTTCTAAAAGAATGTATTCTTCGGAATTATAATCGCAACGCTTACGTTCCATATATACCGTTTTGATCCTCTCAAACAGTTGAGGATTCATAATGATGTCATTTTGAAAAGCGGTTAATTTAGGTCCAATTTGTGCCGCTTGAGATTGCAGGTCATCGTTGGTCTCAGCCGAGTTCAGATTAAAAAATATGCGGCTAATTTGACCTAATCGTTGCCCGGAAAAGTCCAAGGCTGCGATGGTGTTTTCAAAGCTTGGTTGGTCTTTTAGATTAGCGATGGTGTGTATTTCTTCCTGAGCGATTCTCAAGGCCCTATCCACAGCGTAGGAAAATTGAGAGTTGTCAATTCGAGAAAAGGGAACAGTACCAAAAGGTGTTTGAAAATCCTGAAGTAATTCGTCCATTGAGGCCTGGCTTATTTTTTTGGGTTCAAATTACTCGAGGCTTTATCTACCATCGTCTTTAGGCCCTCTTTGTAGGTAACGATTTTATCGAGAGTACATTTGTCGGCGGTGCTTATAATTTGGGCAGCTAAAATCCCAGCGTTTTTGGCTCCATTTAGAGCAACTGTCGCCACAGGCACACCACCTGGCATCTGAAGGATGGAAAGGACAGAGTCCCAACCGTCAATAGAATTTCTTGACTTGATGGGTACGCCAATCACAGGAAGGGGTGAAACTGATGCAATCATCCCTGGCAAGTGGGCTGCTCCACCAGCACCAGCAATAATAACCTTTAAACCTCTTGTATGCGCTGTTTTGCCGTACTCCATTAATTTATAAGGGGTGCGATGTGCAGAAACAATATCTACCTCTATGGCAATATCAAACCCTCTTAGGATGTCAATTGCCTCTTGCATGATTGGCAAGTCACTGTCGCTTCCCATTATGATTCCTACTTGTGCCATGACTTATTTCGTTTTAACAATTAATTGTTTCTTGACTTTTTTTGCGATTTGAAGAGCTGTTTCGACATCATTCGAAATGACTGTGCAATGCCCCATCTTTCTAAAAGGTCGTGTTTCGGCTTTTCCGTAGATATGAACCGAGACACCTTTTTGTCCCATCGCTTGTTCAATATTTTCGTAAAATACCGGCCCAGTGAACCCTTCTGCCCCAACCAAATTTACCATAACTGCGTCAGCTTTAATTTCGGTAGACCCGAGAGGCAAATCCAAAACAGCTCTGAGGTGTTGTTCAAACTGCGAGGTGTATGATGATTCAATGGTAT
>Ga0209653_1000726_pt1 | contig 28337 bp, 27 predicted proteins | sample SaaInl6LU_22_DNA_FD_184644 | JGI IMG/M metagenome (GOLD analysis project Ga0209653, IMG submission 184644) | Marine microbial communities from expanding oxygen minimum zones in the Saanich Inlet - ESP_116LU_22_DNA (SPAdes) (version 2) | ecosystem: Environmental > Aquatic > Marine > Intertidal...
GCTGATAGTTTTTTAAATTCTGGACCATCTCCCACAATTCTGAGATGATAGTTTTCTTGACCAAAGAATGTTTTTTTAAACGCCTTTATCAGCCCAATTTGATTCTTATTTTTATCCAAATTTGCAATATTCAAAAAGGTAAATATTTTATTTTCAGCCTTTTTTAATTGTGGTTTAAAGAAGTGCGTATCAACAACATTTGGAATATAAGTGAACTGCTTTCTAAACTTATCTGTTAGTAGAGCACAAAATGGCTCACTCACAGCAACATTATGCTGGCTTTTTGAATACACTTCTTCAGCTAAATCAATAGCATTCTTGTTGTAATTATTTCTAACAAAACCTGAGGAATGTTCAGTAACAATATAAGAAATTTTATATGTTTCTTTAATCCAAATAGCAATCTCGCCAGCTAGAAAGGTATGAACATGGATGATGTCAGGAGTGCCATTTTCTTCAATATATTTTTTAAATAATTGTTTGCCTTTTTCAAGTCTTACTCTTGCTGTTCTTTTTTTCAGTTTGGGGTAAGATATGAATGGCTTTACATAGGTTGGAATACCGCTATCGTTATAGAATTCATCAGAAAAATCAAAACGTTTGCTCTTTAAAATATTGGGAATAGTTATGGGCATAGGACAAATTACTCCAACCTTACAACCATTACTTAGCAAGGCTTTAGCCTGATCAAAATAGAATAGTGAATTGACAGGATTAAACTTATTTTTATAAGCTGTTGTTATGAGTAAAACATGCATTAGCCTTTCTTTAAAATTAAAACAAGTTTATTTTTATACAATTGAATATCAGATCTTTTGAGAATAATAAAATCCGAAAATAACACCTTATTTTTCACTGAAAAAACAATGGATTTTATAATGACATCTAACACATAAGCGCAAGAAGTTGCCAAGGCAGCTCCTTTAATACCGTAAGCAGGTATTAACCAAAGATTCAACAATAGATTTGTAATAGCAATAACAATTGCAATATAAGTATTAATCTCAGGTTGCCCACGACCCGTAAAATCATTGGCTAAAACTCTTCCCATTGAAAAGATAACTACCCCAGGAATCAATATTAAAAAAGGGACAACACTTTGCATATATTCTTCTCCGAATAGTAGCACTATCAACCAATGGCTAAATACAGCTAAAAATAAGCCCCCTAAGACTGAAATAAATAAAGTGTTTCGGGAAGCTAAGGATGTGAACTTATTTTTAGAGCCATCGTCATTTAGGTTAGCAACACGAGCAAACAATACGGCCGATACTGATTGAGATACCATCCAAATTCGCTCAGATAATAATACCGCAATAGAATATATTCCCACAGAAGCATCGTCTAAAAAATAGGCAATCAAAAACATATCTAGCCTGTAATTTAAAAATGTAAGCACATTGCTAAAGTGCCCTTTTATCCCAAAATAAAAACTCTCTCTAAGATAGGTAATAGAGTATTTTTTAGGCCAAAATAAATTATAAGACTTTTTCAAAAAATAGAATGTAACGATAAGCATAAGCAGTTGTGCGGCAGCAAAACTAACTATTGCACCAAGTATACCCCAGCCTAGAAACCAAACAAATAATAATGAAAAAACAAGAAGGCCAAATTGATTGAGGATAACAATTATATTGAATTTTTCAAATTCTTCCTTCCCTTGAAATATGGTTGGTAAATTTTTTTGAATAAACAAAATAGGCAAGATCATCAATACATAAAGCATCAGTTTTGCGCTAATATTCTCAAACAAAAAATCTTTGAAAAAAAAGACGATGAGTATTCCTATTAAAATAGAAAACAAACTAAGAATTAAGGATGTAAATAAATTTGTTGAATATATCTCTTCGTCAGAATACTTTTTTTTACCAACAAAAAAAACTGTTGAAGTAGATAGTCCAGCATTGAAAAAGGTATATAGAATAGTCGGCAACAAAATAGCCAGTGTGTATTGCCCCTGTCCTTCCGCTCCTAATGATCTCGCTATTATCATTGTAGACAATATCCCAAAACCAATACTTAACACTTGTCTAGTAATGGTTAACAACGAATTATGAAACGCTCCTTTTTTCATTCCAGGCTATTTATTTTTAGCAATTCTTAAAATAATTATGATTCTGAAGATATAAAAAATTGACATTAAAAAACTAAATAAAAGTAAATAATCCTCAAAATTCCATGAGAAAAAATAGGCATAACTAATTGTTCCCATTGAAACAATAAACATTATCAATTGTAAAATGAAACTGAGTTTTTGTTTTTCAAATGCAGTATGAATACTTGTTAATGGTGAAGCTATGAATTTAAAAAGGAAAAAAGGAATTAAACACTTAGCATAAACACCCGACAACCTCCACTCTTCTCCAAAAACAAAAGCAAATAAATCTTCAACAACAAAATACGCTACTCCAAAAAACAATACAGACACTATTGATAATTGAATGACCATTCGTTTGGTCAAGTTATAAGCCTGATTAATCGTATTTCTTTGGTTTACAGCATCCTCTAAAAAAACTTGATTGATGGAATTGCCCAAAAATGTAAAAGGAGTACCTAAAGCTCTATACATCAAAGAGTATAAACCTAGTAAGGAAGTAGAATATAATATAGGAATGAGCAAGTTAATAGCATTAACGCTTAAATTATTAAGTAGTATTGAAAAATTAGTGTATTTCGGAAAATCAATATACCTTTTAGCTACAGTTTTTAATGTTGAAAAATTAACTTTTAACAATTGTAATTTTGAGGTTTTCCACAAATAATATGTTGTAAAAAGAGATGAAATTATCTTTCCAATCATTAAGCCAAAAAGTCCAGACTTTAGAGCTGGAAAAACTATTTGAATAGAGGCAAATGATACTGAACGGTATATTTCAGAGTTTGAAATAGATTTGAATTCCTTTTTTCTAAGTTGATAATAATTCAAAGTATTATAAACTCCAATTGAAAAGACAACCAATGGAATAAAATATATCCAAAAGACTAATTTAGGTTCATTTAAAATTTCTAAAAAAAAAGACGAAAAAAACAGGAAGAACAGTAATAGAATACTACTTACAATTAGACTTATAAGTAAGGACAAACTTGTTAAATGATTAGCTTCTTCTTCAGATTTTACTAAAACGAGAGCTTGTTCGTAACGGCCATTTACAATTGAGCCCAAAATGGTAGAAATCGAAGTAAATAAGGCCAAAACGCCTAACTCTCGTGGTGTATATAACCTGGTAATAACAGGAGATATAAGTAAAGGAATTATTTGAGAAATAGCAGACCCTTTAAACAGAGTAAATATATTCTTATAGAATAGAGAATCTTTAAATACTTTTTTAAAACCTGCCATAGTTGTTTAGACAACAATTCTATCCACTAAAAAAACTTGTAATATATGTTTGTTGTTCATCAGTTATAAATGGACTCATAGGCAATGAAAATACTTCATTAGCTGCTTTTTCTGAAACTGGAAAATCACCAAGCTTATGATTAAGAGACTCAAAGCATGTTTGAAGATGTAGAGGTTTTGGATAATGTATAGCCGTAGGAACGCCATTATCATTTAATTTTGACAGTAGTTCCTCTCTATTTTCAGATTGCAAAGTAAATTGAGCAAAAACACTTGTTCTTCCATCTTTTATAGTTGGTAACTTGAGCCCCTTATCCTTGAGTAAATCCATATACTTTTGGCCTTTTTCAGCTCTTAATTGGACTTCATTATCAAAGTACTTGAGCTTAACATCTAATATAGCTGCTTGAATAGCATCCAAACGACCATTTATTCCAATTACTTCATGATCGTATCTTCGTTTAGAGCCGTGAGCTAAGAAAAGTCGTGCTTTGTCTGCTAGTTCATCATCATTGGTAAAAAGTGCACCACCATCACCATAACAGCCTAAAGGCTTTGAAGGAAAAAAACTTGTACATCCAAAATGACTTAGATTACAGCTTTTTTTACCCTTGTAGGTTGCGCCAAAACTTTGTGCAGCATCTTCAATAACTATCAGATTATGTTTTTCTGCAATAGCATTAATTTTATCCATATCGGCAATTTGACCGTAAAGGGATACTGGCATAATTGCTTTTGTTCTGGAAGTAATTTTAGCTTCAATTAATTCGGCATTGATGTTATAGGTGTCGGCTTCTATATCAACAAAAACAGGGATTGCACCTAACAAGCTAATTACCTCACTTGATGCAATGAATGTAAAAGGCGTTGTTATTATTTCATCATTTGGCTTTATTCCTATCGCCATTAGAGCTAATAACAGAGCGTCTGTTCCACTCGCACAACCAATGGCATGCTTTGCGCCTACATATTCAGACAAATTCTCTTCAAATTGTTTAACTGAAGGCCCCATAATATATTGAGAGGTATCTAAAATATTATGAATCGCTGAATCGATTTCTTCTTTATATGTTTTATACTGTGATTGTAAATCAATGAAAGGTATCTCCATAAACTAAAGAATTTGAATTGAACCGTTAGATAATTTATACGTTGTATTATCGAACGTATCTATTGCTATATTATTATCATTAAATACTAATCTATTGCCGGCTTTACTAACCCAGCCTTGATGTTTTGCAGGAACACCATATATCATTTCAAAAGGCTTTACATCTTTTGTCACCACACTACCTGCTCCAATCAGGGCATACTCACCGACGGTAATTCCACAAACTATTGTAGCATTTGCACCTACTGAGCAACCTTTCTTCAATAATGTTTTTTGGAATTCTTCTTTGCGAACAATAAAACTTCTAGGATTTATAACATTTGTGAAGACCATTGAGGGGCCTAAGAAAACATCATCTTCTATCTCTACGCCTTCAAAAATTGAAACATTATTCTGAACCTTTACTCCGTTTCCTATTGTAACATTTGGACCAACAACACAGTTTTGACCGAAAGAACTGCGCTCTCCAATTACTGTATTGTTAAGAATATGAGAAAAATGCCAAACTTTTGTTCCTTCTCCGATACTGACATTTTCATCAATCACAGAACTACTATGAATAAAATAACTCATAATTTACAAAATGGATGATAATCTCCTTTTAATCCTACAGGTTGAGAATTTCTTATATCGTGTACTATATCTATTGAAGTTTTTGCTTCCATCAATTTAAATCCATTGCCTGCCAAAACTGCCTCATAACTCTTAGTATGAAGATCGGTAAATGTTCCGCTAAATTCTATTTCTTTTCCTTCGACAGTTATTGATCGATATGTTCTTTGCCCAGTTGCTTTAATATGTTCGGGTATTAGATCATAATTCACACTTAGAAACCAACGTACTCTTGCTCTTTCTAATTCTAAAAATCCTGCTGCCTTATCATCATCAGAAACGTTACAAACATTCTGTTTAACTGAACCGAAAATCCATGTCAACATATCAAAAAAATGAATGCCAATATTAGTAGCAATTCCACCAGATTTAGATTCATCACCTTTCCAGGAAATAAAATACCACTTTCCTCTACTCGCTAAATAAGTAAGATCGATATCATAGATTTTATCTTTTGGGCCATTTTCAACTTTTTCTTTTAATGCAATTATCGATGGGTGAAGTCTTAATTGAAGAATGTTATTAATAGTATGACCTGTTCGTTTCTCGACCTCTGCCAAAGCCTCAATATTCCATGGGTTTAAGACCAATGGTTTTTCACATATAACATCCGAACCATTTCTTAAAGCTAAACGAATGTGAGCATCATGAAGGTAGTTTGGAGAACATATACTGACATAATCAATCTTTGAATTTGACCGCCTTAATTTGTCCAAATGACGATCAAATCGTTCTGGTTCTGTAAAGAAATTTGCCTCAGGAAAATAACTGTCCATTACTCCTACACTATCAAATTTATCAAGTGCAACTGATAAATTATTGCCTGTGTCTTTAATAGCTTTCATATGCCTAGTGGCAATATATCCAGCCGCACCTATTAATGCAAAATTTTTCACTATAACCTCCAACTTGGTTCATCAACTATTCCTTTTACATCCAAAATAATCGGAGTTCCAGAAGAAATTGATTTATAGTTTTCATTATTTAGTTCAGTAAATTGATGATGCGCTACGGAAACAATGATAGCATCATATAATTTATCAGACTTGAATGGATTTGAAATTAATTCTCTATCGTATTCAGATGACATTTCTTTTTTATCAACCCATGGGTCGTAAATATGCACATTACATCCAAAATCTTCAAGTTCATCAACAATATCAATAACTTTAGTATTTCTAATATCAGGACAATTCTCTTTAAAAGTAAAACCCATTATTAAAATATCGGAGTCTTTAATTTTTTTATCGTAATCAACTAAGAAATGGACGGTCTTCTTGGCTATATAAGCAGACATCCCATTATTTATTTGTCTTGAAGAAAGTATTAAGTTAGGCTTATATCCTAATTTCTGTGCTTTGTAAGTAAGGTAATAAGGGTCTACTCCTATGCAATGCCCTCCAACTAATCCAGGTTGGAATTTAAGAAAATTCCATTTTGTTCCAGCTGCTTTTAAAACCTCATTCGATGGAATCCCCATTGCGTCAAAAATTAAGGCTAGTTCATTAACTAAAGCAATATTCACATCCCTTTGTGTATTTTCAATAACCTTCGCTGCTTCTGCAACCTTTATCGATGATGCTTTATAGGTTCCAGCTGTAATGATAGTGGCGTATAAGTCATCTACTACTTTAGCTGTTTGCTCATTTGAACCACTTGTAATTTTTAAAATCTTAGTTAAAGTACGTTCTTTATCACCAGGATTTATCCTTTCCGGGCTATAGCCACAGAAGAAATCTTTATTGAAAGTTAATCCTGATTCCTTTTCTAAAATCGGTACACATTCATCTTCTGTTACTCCTGGGTAAACTGTAGATTCATAAATGACTATATCGCCTTTTTTAATAACAGACCCCACAGAATGACTAGAACTAATTAGAGGCGTTAAATCAGGAAGATTCTTTTTATTAATTGGTGTTGGAACTGTTATGATAAATATGTTACAGTCTTTAGCATCGTTAATATCAGTAGTGTAGCTTAGATGTGTGGCTGACTCCAAGTCCTCTTTAGTCATTTCTAAAGTTCTGTCGAAACCTGTTTTGAGTTCATCAATCCGTTCTAGATTGATGTCTATTCCAATTGTAGTAATTTTTTTTCCAAATTCAACGGCTAAAGGGATGCCAACATACCCCAACCCAATTACTGCAATTTTATGATTCATCTAAGACTATTTAAAAAATTAAAGAGTCTTCAAATGAAGACTCTAAAAGTTAATATCGGAAATATTTCAAAATTAATATTCCCAGAGGTCGTGCTCAATATTAAAGATTTCTTCTTTAATTTTTTCTGCTTCTAACAATGCGTCGATTCCCTCTTTATATTCTGATATTTTTCTATCATATTTATTGGACTCTTTGACAATTCGACTGCTGAAAAAACGTTTGTGAAATATGTCGTCATAGGTTAAACGTGCCGCATCATTTTTTCTGTGGTTGAAAACTTCAGCTTTTGAAAGTATTTTTCTCGCATCTGGGAAATATACCCAAAACAAAGAGGTTTCACCAGTGTAAACACCATCTTCATTTTTACGGTCAATTACTGGGCAAATTCCAATAATTCTTACTTCCATTACAGAGCGTTGCTTGTCAAAAAACCATTCTTCTTTTATTCTGTATTTTTTAACTTCATGTCTTTCAAAAATATTAAATGTAGTATCTAAATAATATTCTTGAGTATCAGGGTCGAATCGCTCTTCAACAGACATTTTCTCTCCCTCCATTATACCAATCATTTCTACTTCTGAAGGGGACATTGGCGACTGAAATTCGTCATCATTAGTAGCATTTCCATAAGCAGTAATTGTACCCTCATCAATTGCTTGCATTAAGACGTCAATTAAATTCTGACGATCATTTATCGGTAATAATGGGTAGTAGAATACTTGATTCATCTTTTCTCTTAGATCAATAACTCTTTCAATTTTAGTTGACCACATTACATCTGCTTCACGAACGTGCTGATAAGGCTGAATCATTCTTTCTTTACCACCATCACGAATATCTTTTTCATAAGCACCATCAAGAATATCTTGTGAATAAGCGACTTGCGAAAAACATATCAACGAAATAATTACTAAAACAATATTTTTCATAATAAAAAGATTTAATTAACAGTAAGCTTTACTGACGGCAACGACTTGGGCGCACCATCTGGACCCTTACAAGTAATATTAGTAAAATATAAAACTGAGCCAATCTGAAGTGACTCAAATAACGTTTTCATTTCTTGTGTAACCTTGTTGCCTTTGGCATACTTAGTTACTAATTCACCTCTTTGTGTAACGTCAACTGAAAAACCAGTAATATTATATCTGATATCAAATACAAAGTTGGTTAATTCTGCATATAGTTTTGCGTTATTTGAAAGTAATTGGCTTTTTTTAATTTTTTGATTCTTTGAGCCTAGAAACTTTGGTTCAGGCTTAGGGGTTCTCATAACTCTATACTCAATAGACCCCATGTTTCTTTTCTTACCATCTATCTCAGCTGAAACACTAATTTTAGCTTTACCTGTTACTTTTGGAAAAACTTCCCAACCTCCTCCTCTAACTTTCTTAACTACACCGTTATCACAACTGACACTTAGCTTATCCCTTGGGACTCCGGGAACTGAAACGTCAATAGGATTTCCTAAGGCATCATCTTTTAATGGGTGACTAGCAAGTATATAAAAAACATTCATCTTAGTAGGTGAAACAACTAAGCTGGCCTTAGCTACTTGATATTCTCCATCGAAAGGATATAATTTAGTGCCTGCATCGGTTTTCATAGCAATTAAACCTCCCCATTTTTTGTACCCTTCAGAAGTAGCTTTGGTAGAATATTTTCCTTTGCCTGCAACAACAGGTATTGAATCATAATTACCAACCATGTTATATTTTCCGTTTTCATCGACCTCATAGTCTCCAACATAAATAATTGGATTTTGAGTAGTATCTTTTGCGGCTAAAAATACATCTGCTTTAAAAGAATCGCCTAGAAAAACATAATTAGAAGTTGCTATTTGAATAGCATCAGCCGAAGTAAATTTTAAAGACCCAGCATCAATTTCTTGTTGAAGATACTTTATCACATCTGATTCAGCATTTCTTACATCTGTTTGAATTTTAGATAAAATGGTAACTGCGGCAATTAGTGGCATATCTTGGAAGTTTTGTTGAACCCAAGATAACATTCCAGAACCATATTTTTCTTTTCTTTCTTCAAATGAAAAAGTAGTTGTCAATGAAGACTGAATTGATGGCTCATCAACCATGTTTTTCAAAAACTCTCTATATTCTTCAAGACTTTCTTGAAGTATTTGTCCATTTCCCTTATTGATCATTAATTCACCTGGTCTCTCTCTATCTTTTTTACTGATAACATCAACCATCAGTTTTTTCTTCTGATCAGAACTTAAATCATCATAAGTAATATCTTCAATTGGTTCTTCACCATCAAAAGTAACCTGCTTATCAGAAAGCATTACCATATCAAACTTGAGCCTCTGAATATCATCTACAATTTTATCGGCTTTTTCTTTCACGCTAAACGCTTTATCTCGCCATGGACCAGCTTTTGCCTCATTTGTTTCAGCAGCAGCTACAAAAGAAGAATAAACTTCATCATTTTTGCTGTTGAAATTTTGGGTTGTTTTTACAATCCCACCATTAATTTTTTGAAATGCGTCGAGAACCTCCTTAGAAACATTCAGTGCTAACATCGCTGTTAGTACTAAATACATCATCCCAATCATTTTTTGCCTCGGCGATAAATTATTTCCTGCCATTAGATTTTTCTAATTTACTAGTGAAAATTAATTTTATTTATTACTCATTGCGCTAAGCATGTTCGCATACATCTTGTTAAGTGCTTCAAGATTAGCTCCTAATTTAGATATCTCTACCTGGAACTTTTCAGAGTCTCCAACAGAATTGCCCATGTTTTGCATTGTTTTAAGTTGCAAATCGTAATATGTATTCATTTCAGCTAACTTTCTTGCAGCTTCACGCATTTGATCGCTGTAATCTCCTGTTGCTGATACAGCGTCCATAGATTTATTTACACCCTCAACCGTCTCGTTGAATGATCGTAAGTTGTCTCCTAACCTCGTAATTAAAGCTTGGTCTACATTTGCATTTTCAAGCATATTATCTAGTTCTTGAACTGGAGTTTTAGGCGTATTTTTAGATGACTTTTCGTCTGGGTCCTTCATGTATGCTAACTCTGGATAAACTAAACTCCAATCTGGATCTTCATGCGGTTTTTCGAAAGCAGAAAAGAAGAAAATTATCGCCTCTACAGAAAGACCAATAGTCAACATAGCTCCTGCTCCTGTCCAGTGTTGTAGCTTGAACAAGGCGCCAAGAATTACAATTGCAGCACCAAATCCATACAACTTGGCCATGTTATTTTTAAATTTCTTTGAGTTAGGGTTTAATATTGCCATAATATATTTACTAAAAGTTTATTTATAAAATTATCTAAAATCTGCTTTATCTCTTCCAATGAATGAGATTACATTTCTAAAGCCAATATAGGACTTAGCAGTATCTTGATACTCATAATCTCTTGTTCCAACTTGAATGAAATGTGAAATATCTTTCCACGAACCTCCGCGAATTACTTTTCTCTTAAGAATTTGAGGGTCTGTATCCTGAGCATCATAATTGAAATCCATGTTCATATCGTGTGAGAAATTGAAAGCTGATTCGTCATATGCGTTACTAGTCCACTCAGCAACGTTACCAGACATATCGTATAGTCCAAAGTTATTTGGATTGTATGAGGCTACTTTTACAGTTTTAATACCACCGTCAGCAACATAATTACCTCTTCTAGGCTTGAAATTCGCTAAGAAACAACCTACTTCGTTTGTTGTGTAAGGACCTCCCCAAGGGTATGGAGATAAATCAAAGCCACCTCTTGCAGCGTACTCCCACTCAGTCTCTGTAGGTAAACGGAATTCATCATGTAATGGCTCATCTCTTGACATTAAATATTTATCAAGGATACTTGTTCTCCACTTTGAAAATGCAACCGCTTGTTTCCAACTTACACCCACTACTGGATAATCGTCAAATGATGGGTGGTGAAAATAATTTCTTGACCAAGGGTCATTGTAAGAATAAGTATAGTCAGATGTCCATACTAAAGTGTCAGGGAAAATATTAAGCTCAGGTTTTTCGATAAACACAGATCTATCAATCTTACCTTGCGCTTTATTTTCTTTTGATGACGCTCTTTGAATGTCAACATCTTCATATTTGAAGTTTAACTTTCTAGTATCAAATTCTCTTCTTGAGTAGAATCTTTCGTGTTCGGGCAAATACATTTCGTCTTCAAGCACTTCACGAACTTCTGAATCATCCCATCTTATTGGCCTATCCCAATCAATTCGTGGAGGATCAATGAAATTGCCATAGTCGTCTTCTTCAATGAGTTCATATCCTTCAACGCCATTCTCACCAAGTATTACTCGCGCAATAGAATCTCTTACCCAAGATACAAACTGTCTGTATTCGTTATTTGTGATTTCAGTTTCGTCAATATAAAATGCCGCTACAGAAACTGTTTTGTGTTGTGTTACATGAGCATAAGGAACATCTTGATCACCAGGCCCCATATTAAAACTTCCCTGAGGAATAAATACCATTCCGTAAGGGTCAGTTGGATTCCAGATAGGTCTATTTTGAACGCCTATCAATTCACCATTGCCTGATGTGGAGCAGCTTGCTAACACTATCGCAACAAATCCAAAGACAAATAAATTTTTCATAATACTTTTATTTAGCCTCTTTAAGAGGGTTAATAATTCATTCAAAGCCACAAAATCACCACTAAATTAGTGATGATTTTACTTTGGAAAGCAACAAATATAACATTTTTATAGGAATCTAGGGTTTTTAAATCCTTTGACAACCTTGTTATAATCTATTTTAAATTGATAACCTAACATAAACTCAAAGCTTCCAGATGTAGAAACATTGGTCGTTGGAATATCATATGAGAATCCAAATTTTAAATCATCATTTATGTGCATACCTAGCAATAGAACAGCACGAGAACTAGGTCTATATGTAACTCCACCCCATATCTTTTTATTGTATTCAAGGATAGATGTTAAATCTAAGGTAGTTGTAACACCTTCTGTTTTAACAAGTAATGATGGTTTTACATCAATTTTTGGATTCAATTCGTGAACGTATCCTGCCGTTAAATAATAATGCCTTTTTACATCAATTATATCTACAGATGTGGCAATTGTTGGTTCATTAATGTGCTTTGAAGATAAACCAACATAAACTTTATCAGAATTGAAAAATAAACCTGCGCCTAAATCAAAACTAGAGCCTTTTTCAGTAGAAGTTGGGATACTTGGATCTGGGTTTTGAGCAATTATTCCGCTACCATCAAGTCCATCCTGCATTACACCAACAGAAAGCCCGATACCTAAGTTACCACCTGCTAATTCAAACCTGTAAGCATAGGATAAATTCAGTGATAAAAATTCATTTTGACCAATTTTGTCAGTAAGGATATTCAACCCAACACCGCCGTTTAACAATTGTAAAGGAGATTGAACAGATAAATTTGTTGTTACTGGAGCATCTTCAAAACCGACCCATTGACTACGGTGAAGTGCTGTAGCACAAATTGCCTCCTCATGTCCAGCCGATCCAGGGTTAAACGACAGATTATTAAAAATATATTGACTGAATTGAGGATCTTGCTGAGCCCTAGAGTAAAAAGCTAGAAATAACAACAAGAATAGCAAAAAATATTTTTTCATAAAAGGTAACGTCAAAACGTTTATCACAATTAATATTCGGCTAAAATAACTATTTTTTTTAAGTAGAAAAACAAAAAAAAGTTATCGTTACAAGATTAGTTCATTTTCTGAAATGCTTTCCACCACCTTTCTGGGACATCTCCTTTTACAGCTTTCATGTAATCAGAATAGGAACATGGCACATAATAACCCTCGTCAATTCCAGCTGGACTATTATTGATTAGTGGGATTTCCATCCACCATTTTTCCGTTTTTTTATTCTTGAAAAAACAGGCATTATACTCACCATCTCTCATTGACACATGGTATTTAACCATATCTTTATCAGTGGGCTTGAAGGTCTTCATCTTGTGGAAAAAACCATCGAAAAAACACCAAATCATTTGTGAAATTAACTTAGCTGTCTTTGAACCATCATCCGTAATTGAATGGTAATGATAAATACCTAAGGATTTTATTCTTCCACTAATGCCAGCATATCGCATTATCTGACAAATTTCTTCTGAATAAAATCCATTTGGAGAGCCATCATCATTTGCTGGCGAGTCGGATAATCGAACACTATTCATGTCTATAGAAACTAAATCGGCATTGCGTAAAATCGGCTCAACCTCTTCTATTTGTTGACGGATTTCGCCTAGTCTGAAAGCGTCAAAATATAAGTCGTTAATGAGTTTTACCGAATTTTGCGGATTCAGATACGACTGATAGCCAATGTTGGAATAATTGAATAAAACGTTTGGTTTAGAATTAATTATCTCTGACAGGTATGAACTGGATGGTTTTGATGTTTTCAAAAGCCCCAAATCCAATCTTGAATCTACACTTACCAAGTTTGAGAGTTTCCCAAGATTTACACACGATTTATACTGTGCGATTGTCAAGTCTTGTGTTCCTCCAATGATTAGCGAAAATAAATTTCGGCGTTCACATTCAGACAATACATCTGTAAGCAATTGGTAGGTGTCTGCTATTTTTTCGCCAAGTACTAAATTACCTAAATCTGCTATTCGTAATCGTTCAGGACCTTCAAAGAGCTGGTATAAATCTGTTCTGATTTTCTGGAAATCTTCTGAAGTGTTAACATCTAAACTGCCCCGATACTCTGGAACACAGAAAATTACTAAATCGGCTTCTGAAAGATTAGGGAAATTTCCTTGAGTATAAGCCATGACCTCATTGCCAAGCTGACCAGCTTGATATTCATTCTCGTCATGAGAAATAGGTCGAAAACTTAACTCAAATTCCATTTACTTTTTCTTGCTTTTTTCGGCTAATTCCAAGCACATTTCTCTAGTTAATGATTTTGGCTCAACATCCTTAGGAATTTTCACATTAGTCTTGTTCTTTCTAGCGCCTTCGCCAATTTGAATAAACGGACCATATCTACCGTTTAAAACCTGAACAAGAGGCTCGCCTTCAAAACGATTAATTGTTTTTTCGGCTTCAGCTTTCCGATGAGCTAAAATAAGCTCAACTGCCCTATTGATTTCGATGGTTAGAGGATCATCTCCTTCATCTTTTTTAATAGAAACAAACTTACCTTTAAACCTCAAATACGGACCGAAACGACCAACAGAAGCGACCACCTCTTCTCCTTCGAATTCACCAACATTTCTTGGTAATTTGAACAGCTCTAGAGACTGTTCAAGTGTTATAGTGGAAATGCTTTGGTCTGCAAGCAATGAAGCAAATCGAGGTTTCTTTTCATCGCTTACTTCACCAATTTGAGCCATTGGTCCAAAACGGCCAATTTTTACATATACATTTTCTCCTGTACCTGGCTCTTGTCCAAGAAGTCGCTGACCTTTTGCTGATTCTGAATTATCGGCAACCTCATTGACAGTTTTCACAAAACCTTTGTAAAATTGACCAATCATTTCATTCCACACTTTCTCACCTTTAGCAATGTCATCAAACTCTTTTTCGACATCGGCTGTGAAACTATAATCCATGACATCAGAAAAATTAGCCTTAAGAAAATCTGTTACTACTATACCAATATCCGTTGGTTTCAACTTTGATTTATCAGAACCTGTTTTTTCTGTTTTGACCGATTCATCTACTTGATTTTCTTTCAACGATAAGAATACAAACGATTTTTTTACCCCTTCACTCTGCCCTTTTACGACGTAGCCTCTGTTTTGAACAGTGGTAATTGTTGAAGCATAGGTCGAAGGACGACCAATACCCAATTCTTCAAGTCTTTTTACCAAACTAGCTTCAGTGTATCGTGCCTTTGGCTTGCTGAATCGTTCCGTAGCAGTTATTTCTTTAGAACTAACATCCTCTCCTTGAAATAAGTTTGGCAGCATGCCATCTTGCTCTTCATTTTCATCATCTGAACTCTCCATGTAAACCTTCAAAAATCCATCGAATTTTATCATCTCGCCCTTCGCAACAAACTTTTCTTTTCGATTAGAAATAGTAATTTCAGCAGTAGTTCGCTCAAGCTGAGCATCAGCCATCTGTGAAGAAATTGTACGTTTCCAAATAAGATCGTATAACCTCATTTGATTACGCTCCCCTTCAAATGATGAATGTGCTAAATTAGTAGGACGGATAGCTTCGTGTGCTTCCTGAGCACCTTTGGATTTAGTTGAATACGACCTCACTTTTGAATAGTCAGCTCCGAAGGTAGATTCTATGTATTGAGAAGCCGATTTCACTGCTTCACCAGATAAATTTACACTATCGGTTCTCATGTAAGTTATTTTACCAGACTCATACAACTTTTGGGCTACGCTCATTGTTTGACCAACTGTAAAACCTAACTTTCTTGACGCTTCTTGTTGTAAAGTAGATGTAGTAAAAGGTGCTGAAGGTGATTTTTTGGCAGGCTTTTTATTTAAAGAAGAAATAGTAAAATCGGATGAAGCACACGAGTTTAAAAATGCAATGGCTTCTTCTTTTGTGTCAAATCGTTCAGATAAGTCAGCACTGAACACTTTACCTTTACTGGATTTAAATTGAGCAGTAACTCTGTATGAAGATACACTTACAAAGTCAATTATTTCTTTTTCTCTTTCAACGATTAAACGAACTGCAACGGACTGAACACGACCTGCAGATAAACCGTATTTGACCTTTTTCCAAAGAACTGGCGATAACTCAAACCCCACGAGTCTATCTAATACCCGTCGTGCTTGTTGTGCATTTACCAGATTAACATCAATTTTTCTAGGATTTTCTACCGCTTTATTGATAGCTGTTTTGGTAATTTCATTGAAAACAATTCGCTTTGTCTTGCTTTCGTCTAGCTCTAATGCTTCTAGCAAATGCCATGCAATAGCTTCTCCTTCACGGTCCTCATCCGTTGCTAGCCAAACCAGTTCTGACTTTTTTGATAATTTACTTAATTCATCGACTACTTTCTTTTTGTCAGTAGAAACTTCATAAGTAGGCATAAAGCCATTTTCAATATCAATAGCCATTCCACCTTTTTTGGGTAAATCCCGTATGTGACCAATGCTTGATTTTACAATAAAGTCTTTACCTAAAAAACCTTCAATAGTTTTTGCTTTAGCTGGAGACTCGACAATTACTAGATTTTTTGCCATGAGAGAATAAGTTGTTTTCGTTTAAATTAGGTGCAAATATATTATTCCTTTATCCAAACTTCCAAACCCATTATTTTGCAAACTGAGATTATATTATTATATAATATAAGATTTTTAAAAAAAATTAATTTCTGTCAATTTGTCAGTTTTTATTAATTTTGCACCTAAATACTGAATAGAATTTATGAACGAAGAAAAAATAATTGACGCTAGCAGACAAGGTGAAGCTTTGTCCATTAAAAGTCATTCGACCGATAGCAAAAAGATGTACATCGAAAGCTATGGTTGCCAAATGAACTTTTCTGATAGTGAGATTGTAGCATCAATTCTAACCAAAGAAGGGTTTTCTACAACACCAAATCTAGAAGATGCTGACATTGTGTTTGTAAATACGTGTTCTATTCGAGAAAAGGCTGAACAAACTGTTCGTAATCGGCTAAAAGTCTACAACGCCATCAAAAAAAAGCAAAACCCTAAAATGCTTGTAGGGGTGTTGGGTTGTATGGCTGAACGATTAAAAGAAAAATTTCTTGAAGAAGAAAAATTAGTAGATATGGTAGTTGGTCCCGATGCCTATCGAGATTTGCCAAATCTAATCGAAGAAGTTAACGACGGCAGAAAAGCAGTTAACGTTATACTTTCAAAAGAAGAGACTTATGCAGAAATAAGCCCCGTTCGACTGGGCGGAAACGGCATTACTGCCTTTGTTTCAATCACTAGAGGATGCGATAATATGTGTACCTTTTGTGTTGTGCCATTTACTAGAGGAAGAGAAAGAAGTAGAGACCCAAAAAGTATAGTCCAAGAATGTCAACAACTTGTTACTGATGGCTATAAAGAAGTTACTCTATTGGGACAGAATGTTGACTCTTACCTGTGGCATGGTGGCGGATTAAAAAAGGATTTCAATAAACTCAGCAAAGAAGAGCAAGAAAAGAGCACAAATTTCGCTCAATTATTAGCAATGGTTGCTGAAGTAAGCCCAGAATTAAGAGTTCGTTTTTCAACCTCTCACCCAAAAGACATGCAGGACGATGTACTTCATACTATTTCTAAGTATGAGAATATTTGCAACTACATTCACTTGCCAGTACAGTCTGGAAACAGCCGAATTCTTGAGTTAATGAATAGAGGCTACAGTCGAGAATGGTACCTGAACAGAATAGAATCAATCCGAAAAATAATTCCCGATTGTGCCATTTCTATGGATATCATTTCAGGATTTTGTTCTGAAACAGAGGATGAGCATCAAGATACACTTAGCCTCATGGATATTGTAAAATATGACTTTGGCTATATGTTCAGCTATTCTGAGCGCCCAAATACACAAGCACAAAGAAAACTTGAAGACGATGTGCCTGAAGACGTTAAAAAAAGACGTTTGCAAGAAATTATAGAAAAACAAATGGGGCATTCACTTATTAGGAATAAAAACCATGTAGGAAAAACCCACAAAGTATTAGTCGAAGGTGTTTCTAAAAAATCCAAAGACGAATTGTTTGGAAGAAACACTCAAAACACCGTTATCGTTTTCCCAAAAGAAAACTACAAAATTGGTGATTATGTAATGGTAAAAGTTGATGAGTGTACATCGGCAACACTAAAAGGAACAGCAGTAAATAAAGCATGACATCACATCAGGACATAAAACAACGTTTTGGCATTGTAGGACAATCCATTAAACTGGAACGAGCAATTGAAATTGCAGTTCAAGTTGCCCCTACTGACATTTCTGTTTTGATTACCGGTGAAAGTGGTACTGGAAAAGAATCCATGCCTAAAATCATTCACCACAGCAGCCAACGCAAACACAATAACTACATCGCCGTCAACTGTGGCGCTATCCCTGAAGGAACCATTGACAGTGAACTATTTGGTCATGAAAAAGGTGCTTTTACAGGCGCAAGTGAAAAAAGAAAAGGGTATTTTGAAGTTGCAAATGGTGGAACCATATTTCTTGATGAAGTTGGCGAATTACCCTTAAGTACTCAAGTAAGACTATTGCGAGTGCTTGAAAGTGGTGAATTCATGAAAGTTGGCTCTAGCGAAATTATTAAAGTTGATGTCCGCGTTGTTGCAGCTACAAATGTAAATATTGAGAAAGCCATACAAAACGGTAAATTTAGAGAAGACTTATACTACAGGCTGAATACGATAAACATCAAAATGCCTCGTCTGAAAGAAAGAAAAGAAGACATTCATCTATTGTTTAGAAAATTTGCCTCCGACTTTGCCGACAAATACAGAATTCCAGCCATAAGACTAGATGAAGAAGCTATAGATTTATTGGAAAGCTATTCATGGCCAGGTAACATTAGGCAACTCAAAAATATTTGCGAACAAATTTCTGCCGTTGAACAAAATAGAAGTGTAAACAAGGAAACATTGAGTCAGTATATTCCAAAAGAAAATGCCACCCCAGTTTTGTTTGGAAAAGGAAACAATGAAAATGACATTTCAGAAAGAGAAATCCTTTACAAAGTTCTATTTGAGATGAAAAAAGATTTGAACGATTTGAAGCGAGTAACCAAAGAATTGATGAGCGGCAATATTGTTACTCCTGAAGACAGCAAATTGACAGAAAACTTCATTATTCAGCCGAAAGAAGAAGAGGCCTTACAAAGCCCTGTGGAAAAAGAAATATTAACTCTTCAGGAGCAAGAAAAAATATTAATTGAAGAATCTTTGATAAGACATCAAGGGAGAAGAAAAGACGCCGCAGATGAACTCGGCATTTCTGAAAGAACACTTTATCGCAAAATTAAAGAGTATTTACTGTGAGAAATTTAAAAACATATTCAGTATTACTAGCTCTAATTATTAGTTCATGCGGTGTTTACACCTTTTCAGGCTCATCTATTTCCTCAGAAGTAAAGACCGTCAACATTAATTTTTTTGAAAATAAAACATCTTTATCACCATCAAATTTATCGAATAACTTCACTGAAGCACTCAAAGATAAATTATCATCTGAAACGAACCTCAGCCCCGTATCAACCGATGGAGATTTGACATACACGGGTTATATTTCGAATTACGATATTAAACCCATTGCCATACAAGCTGACGAAACTGCGGCAAAAAACAGATTAACCATTTCAGTAAAAGTCACCTTCACCAATAAGCTGCAAGAAGAATATAATTTTGACAAAACATTTAGCCGATACGCCGACTACGACAGTGGAGAAGATTTAAAATCCATTGAAGACCGACTGAATGAAGAAATTACCGAACAATTGATCGATAATATTTTTAATGAATCTATTTCAAATTGGTAGAATTAAAAGACAAATATTCACAATGGATTCAGCAGCCACACTCTTTAACAAGAGAGGATGCTGACACGCTAAAAGAATTAGTCGACAACTACCCCTTTTGTCAAACTAGTCGATTGCTTTACATCAAAAGTTTACAGAATATAAATAGCATACACTTCAATCAGACTTTAAAAGTCACCGCTGCACACGCTGCAGACAGACATCAACTTTTTTATTTACTTACGGACAAGAAAGCAATTGTTCAGAAAGATGAACAAAAGAAATCCACCAAAGTAGAAGTAAAAAAGGCTAATGAGGTAAAAGAAGAATCAATAAAAGAGTCTTTAAAAATCGGGCAACCCATAGCATTCGAAAAAGAAGAAACTCACTCTTTCAGTCAATGGTTAAAACTAAGTCAAGCAAAACCAATTGAAAGAAAAAAAGAACAAAATAATTTACAGAAAAAAGTTAGTTTAATTGAAGACTTTATTGCCAATAGAGAAAGAACACCGCAAAAAAAGACCTTTTATTCGGCAACAAATCAAGCCAAAAAAAGCGAGACATTTGAATTTGATATTGTTACCGAAACACTTGCTAAAGTATATCTAGAACAAGAACATTACGAAAAAGCGAAAGAAGCATATCGACAACTTTGTTTGAAATATCCCCAAAAAAGTTCTTTATTTGCATCCCAAATTGAATTAATCGATCAGTTAATTGATCAAAACAATTAAAAATAAGTTATGTACACTATATTTTCAGTTCTAATCATCATCACTTGTATCCTACTTCTTTTAGTAGTATTAGTTCAGAACCCTAAAGGCGGTGGCCTTTCTGCAACATTTGGTGGTGGAAATCAGGTAATGGGTGTCAAAAAAACAGCTGACTTTTTGGAAAAAGCAACATGGTATTTAGCCATTGCTCTATTGTTCTTTTCACTAATGTCTAACTTAAGTATTTCTTCTAAAGTTGACGAAAACGGACAAAACGAATCCATTATTCAACAGCAATTAGACGAAACTCCAATACCAACGCAAAGTTTACCAGCGCTTCCAATTCAAGAAGCACCTGCCGAGTAAGTTTATAACTTCTCTGACATAATTTCAAGCTGGCTGAAAAAAAGTCATCATTTTATTAAGTGTGTCCTCTTGGCACACTTTTTGCTATAAACTAAGCACAAACATTAACAAATAAATTTAATCTTATGAATGTAAAACCACTAGCAGACAGGGTATTAGTAGAACCTGCACAAGCTGAAACTACTACCGCTTCTGGAATTATCATTCCAGATACTGCACAAGAAAAACCACAAAAAGGTACTGTTGTTGCCGTAGGCGATGGCAAAAAAGATGAGCCTCTAACTGTAAAAGTTGGAGACAATGTATTGTATGGAAAATACTCTGGAACAGAATTGAAGTTCGAGGGCAAAGACTATATGATCATGCGTGAGTCAGATATACTAGCAATCATTTAAAAAACAAAAACTAATGGCAAAAGAAATAAAATTTGATATTGAAGCAAGAGACGCCCTAAAAAGAGGCGTAGATGCTCTTGCAAATGCAGTAAAAGTAACTCTTGGACCTCAAGGAAGAAATGTCGTTATCGATAAAAAATTTGGAGGACCATCAATCACTAAAGATGGTGTTACGGTAGCGAAAGAAATCGAATTAGTTGACACCATTGAAAACATGGGCGCTCAGATGGTGAAAGAAGTTGCATCAAAGACCGCTGATATTGCTGGAGACGGTACTACAACCGCAACAGTCTTAGCTCAGGCTATTGTGTCTAATGGCCTTAAAAATGTTGCTGCAGGCGCAAACCCAATGGACTTAAAAAGAGGAATTGACAAAGCAGTAGCGGTAGTGGTCGAGAATCTAAAATCTCAATCACAAGAAGTTGGTGATAGCATTGAAAAGATACAACAAGTCGGCGCTATTTCTGCAAACAACGACAACACCATTGGTTCATTAATTGCCGAAGCTATGGATAAAGTCAAGAAGGAAGGCGTTATTACTGTAGAAGAGGCTAAAGGAACCGACACATATGTTGAAGTGGTTGAAGGTATGCAATTCGACAGAGGCTATTTATCGCCATACTTCGTTACCAATGCCGAAAAAATGCTAACCGAAATGGAAAATCCTTACATTCTTATTTACGACAAGAAGATTTCGAATATGAAGGATTTATTACCTGTTTTAGAACCTGCAGCACAGTCTGGAAAGCCATTATTAATAATTGCTGAAGACGTTGATGGTGAAGCTCTAGCTACATTGGTAGTAAACAAAATGAGAGGATCACTAAAAATTGCTGCCGTTAAGGCCCCTGGATTTGGCGACAGAAGAAAAGCAATGCTTGAAGACATCGCTATTCTAACTGGTGGAACTGTAATTTCTGAAGAAAGAGGTTTCAAACTCGAAAACGCTACTTTAGAGATGCTAGGAACAGCTGAAAAAGTAAGTATTGACAAAGACAATACGACTGTAGTAAACGGCGCAGGCGAAAAGGATAATATCGCCGCTAGAGTTAATCAAATTAAAGCGCAGATAGAAACAACTACTTCTGACTACGATAGAGAAAAACTTCAAGAGCGATTAGCTAAGCTTGCCGGTGGTGTAGCTGTACTATATGTAGGCGCTGCATCTGAAGTAGAAATGAAAGAAAAGAAAGATAGAGTTGACGATGCCTTACACGCTACAAGAGCTGCCGTTGAGGAAGGGATAATTCCTGGTGGTGGTGTAGCGCTTGTACGTGCTGCTGATGCTCTAACCGATCTTAAAGGCGATAATGCTGATGAAACAACAGGTATTCAAATCGTGACTAGAGCGATTGAAGAGCCGTTAAGACAAATCGTTGCTAATGCAGGAAACGAAGGTTCTGTCGTTGTTTCTAAGGTAAAAGAAGGAAAAGCCGATTTTGGATATAATGCCAAAAAAGAAATATACGAAAACATGTTTGAAGCAGGCATTATTGACCCTACAAAAGTAACGCGCGTAGCTTTAGAAAACGCAGCTTCCGTAGCAGGAATGTTGCTAACTACTGAATGTGTATTGGCAGAAATACCTGAAGAAACGCCCCCAATGCCGCCGATGGGCGGTGGCGGTATGCCAGGTATGATGTAATCAATTTTAAAACCCCAAATTTTTGGGGTTTTTTCTTATTGCCTTTTTTTTCTTAAGTTAGCAGTAATTTGAAATGCCATGACTATGAACTTAAAAATTACAAATCTATTTGCAATTTTCCTTTTTTTGTTTAGCTATACTATCAAATCCCAAACAGCTAACCAACTCACTCGCATCAATAACGTAGCCGATAACAACGCTATGAATGCCATTGCTTCACCAAACGAAGGAAGCTTGGTTTACGTTAGCTCAACCGATAATGTCTATTATTTTGGAAACGGTGCATGGAACTTAATTGGAGGATCAGGCTCAACAATAGACACCAATGACGATGCGTGGGGAGTGACAGGTGAAGATTTAGTTTCAGACATAAACAGAACAGGAAAAGTAACCATCGGGCAATCTGGAAACACAACGGTTAAATTAGATGTAAATGGACAAGCAATTGTCCGTAATTTACCCAATGATTTAAGCGGTGGAAAAGGGGTTATAAAATCTGACGATGGAGAATTGCATTCGGACACCTATACCTCGCATGTTCATGGTGGTATTGTTAGCTATTCTTGGAAAACCCTTTGTTATGCAAAAAAAGGCGTTGTTGTAACTGGCCATTATAGATCAGATAACAATTATTCTAATGGACACTTTCAATTTAGGTTTCATATATGGGTAACACCACCTTCAGTTAGTTTAGCAGTCTACCAGCCATATATCCTCGTTTATAATCATGGAAACGCTTCATTTACTTATGATTTAAACTCAACTATTCTTACTGTAACGGCACCAACTTACTGTGGTAGTTACTCAACCCAATTCAGATTATTTAACAATAATTTACAAATGAAGCAAGGGAGTTCTGCCAGCCCACTTGAAATGGATATAAGAGTCGAAGGCTATTAAACTAAATCTTCATAGTTATGAAAAAAATATCTCTTCTAATATTATTTAGCTTTTTGATAAGCATCTATGCTATGGCACAAAATGCTAGTCAACTTATCCGTCTGAATAATGTAGCCGATAACAATGCCATGAATGCCATTTCATCGCCCAATGAGGGTAGTTTGGTTTATGTCACCTCAACAAATAACATATACTATTACGGAAACGGCACTTGGAACTTAATTGGAGGATCTGGATCCATAACCGATACTAATGACGACGCTTGGGGCGTAACTGGAGAAGACATCGCTTCGGACATCATCAGAACAGGAAAAGTAACCATAGGTCAGACTGGTAACACAACTGTTAAATTAGACGTTAATGGCAGAGCAATTGTGAGAGAATTACCGGATTTAGAAAATTTTGATTTTAAATCACTTCTTCATTCTACCAATGGGGAATTACGATCAGACAAACATACTGTTCCGCACTCCTATATATTATTACTAACCTCAGACTGGCAAGATCTTTGCTTTGCAAAAAATGGAGCTACAGTAACTGGATTTTATATAAATAATAGCAATTGTTCCGAAGGGCATTTTCAATTTAAATATCAAAATGGACAATCTGTACCATTCTTCATGGTATATCACCTAGAAGGTCCATTTCCTTCCCCATTCACCTATGACTCATCAACGGGTATTTATACTTCTACATCTTCCTGTGGTCCAAATTATGCCGCACCAGCTACGACTCAGTTTAGAGTAGTTAACGATATCTTACAAGTACGAAACGCAGTTCCTTCATCTCCAATGTTGCATTTATTCGATATTAGAGTTGAAGGGTATTAAAATTAATAACTCAGGTATGAAAAAATTATGTATTCTAATTCCGTTAAGCTTATTAATAAGTTTGTTTAGTCAAGCCCAAAATTCTAGTCAACTCATCCGTTTAAATAATGTGGCTGATAATAATGCAATGAATGCTATTTCCTCTCCCCTTCAAGGAAATTTGGTTTACGTTAATTCTGTAAATGACATTTATTATTTTGATGGCCTTTCATGGAATTTATTAGCAGGCGGGTCAGGACCCGCAACTGACACCAATGATGATGCTTGGGGAGTGACTGGAGAAGATATAGCTTCAGACATAAGTAGAACAGGAAAAGTAACCATTGGCCCATCGGGAAATTCAAGTGTGAAATTAGATATAAATGGGCAAGCCATTATTAGAAATTTACCTGATGATAATTATGGAAGAGGAGTACTTCATGCCCCTAACGGTGAATTACATTCAGATAGATATACCTCTCAATTTCATACTGCAGGCTTTTTACCAACAGGAGGCTGGATAAACATGAACTATGTAGAAAATGGAGTTGTAGTAACAGGCTATTATTCATTTTATTATGGGTGCTCATCAGGTCATTTTGAATTTAGATATCAGGCGGGTCAATCACCACTATATGTTCTAGAATATAATAATGGAGGTGCCTCTTTTTCCTATAATGGATCGACAGGAAACTATGAAGTTAATGGTGGCACTTGCCCCTACACATTTTATTTTAGAGTAAGTAACAATACACTACAAGTTTTACAACCAACTTTTGGGGGTGTTACTTTAGATTTGAGAATAAAGGCCTATTAAATTCAAATTTCTAATTAAAAAAAAGGGTTTCGAAAATTCGAAACCCTTTAAAAATAAAGTTGTTATTAAACTATCTATCAAGCGTCATTCGTTTCTCAATAGTGCCATCATTATAAATATAAAACAAGATTTGATTAGGTGTAAACTGAACGCTTTTCCCTTGTAAATCTCTTATTTCTAGCAATTGTCTTTTTTGACTTTCATCATTAGATGAATTATTTATGCCATTAAATAAATATAAGTTGTCTAGCAAATCTTCATCAAAAATGAAGTCTTCAGAATTTACGAAGTCAAAAAACACTTCGTCAAAAGCATTAAGCTCATCGAAATAATTGTTTAGAGAAGAAATGGTGTCATTAAAACTATCCCAATCAAAACTTCCTTCAGAATCAAAGAAATCTTCAAAGACGTTATCTATTTCTACAGAATCATTGTCTACAAATAAAATGCTATCATTAAAATCCTCCCAATCAAAGCCTTCTTCAGAATCAAAGAAATCTTCAGCAGTAGTATCAAAAAAGTTTTCATCGAAAGCATCTATTTCAAGAGAATCATTATATAAAAGAGTGATGAAATCATTGAAATAATTCCAATCAAAAACCCCTAAAGAATCAAAAAAATCTTCGAAATTTATATCTTCTCCAAAACCAAAATCATCTTCAAAGTCATTGTCATCTCCAAAATCAGGATTATTCACAGAGTCACAATTGAAAAGAATCTGTAAATCCAAATCGTTTAATTCACCATCCTCATTGGCATCTATAGAAGAAAGAACTTCATATTCGATGGCAGATATTGTAAGATCTTGTCCTCCACAATCAAAAGTGTAAGTTTCTTGAGCCACAGCTACTCCCATGAACAGCATAAAGGCAGATAAGTAGTAAGTTTTCATAGTTATAAGTATTTTGATTTATAAGCAAATCTAGATTATTGGTTTTAAAAATAAAAACAAGAGCTGCAAAATCCTTACTCGTTCAAGGTGTTATTAGCCGCTCTGATTCGGAAAATTAACATAAACATTATTCCTAGTAATATGCAAGCAAATAGTAGGTGAGCATTTTGTACTGCTCCAATCATACCCAAATGCGATAATACTACCCCACTAATCAACTCAATTGCCAAAATAAAATATAACCAACGCAAAGTGGTTATTTTGTAAAATCGCTCATTTATATAAGCGATGTAGGTAAGCATAGCTAATACCAACCACGAAAAGCTTCGGTGAATAAAAAATGAAACGCCAAGCTGTTCTGACCACTGTTCTCTACCAATTCCTAATCGTGTTAGTTCGTCTATATATTCGCGTACCTGAGTGCCCAAAAACATTTGATAGAATGTTATAAAGAAACTTATCCAAACAAGATAATAAACCACTTTAGGAACAACTAAATTTTTCGATTGGGTGGGACTAACCATACGAATGATGTACAACTGAATACCAATAATTAGAAGCGCAAAAAATAGATGGACAGTAATTGTCCATGGCACTAAGTTTGATGCTACAACAATAGAGCCAAACCATCCCTGGAAAAGCATGAACACCAAATTAAAAAAGGATAAAAAAAGTAATAGCCGATGCTTTCTATATGCAAATGCTATCCAAATAAATAAAATTAACACCGAATTCCCAGCCAATAGGCCTAGCAAACGGTTAATATATTCAGTCCATGTTTTTCTGGCGTTAAAATCCTCTTCTTTAGTAAGATTAGGATCGTTTTTTAGCTGCATTGCTACTTCCGACATGCCAACTGCTGAAAGCAAAGCCGCAAACTTCTCTACTTTTTCTTGACGCTTCTCTACAAACTTGTCCTTGTAATCTAAGGGGACTTGACTGATTTCTGTGGGCGGTATCCATTGATCAAAACATTTAGGCCAATCCGGACAACCCATGCCGCTTCCTGTTACTCGCACAAAACTTCCAGCAATAACTACCAAAAAAATGAATACCAATGCCAGCCAATTAAAACGGACGAATAACTTAGAAAAATCCATAAAATACTAGTGAGTATCTATTTTTACGTTCTCAACAGCCTGAAGAATTTCAACTTCTACCGAACTGACAGTATACAAACTGTCTTTTAGGGTATTGATTAAATCAATCATAGTGTATTCGCTGATTAGACTATTGTCATAATTCACAACCGCTTGCTTGCTTTCAAAATCAACCTCAGCTTTAGCTACACCATCTAATTTTTCCAATTCTTCATCAATATAAGCTGCACATCCAACCTGACAGCTCATACCCTCAATCATGAATTCAGCTTTAGCATCAGCTAAAACTGTTACTTCTGAATCAACTTCGGAAGTTGAGTTCTGCCCGCAGCTAACGAGAACTAAAATAGATAAAACAGTTAAAAAGTTTTTGAACATAATTTCATATTTATAATAGGTTACAAAAATACTAACATATCTTCGCAAAAATTATTGTTTGTGTCATTTTCTAACAAAAAAGTTTTTACCTGGCTTTTACTTATCCTTCTCGCTTTCATTTGGGGAAGCTCGTTTATTCTTATGAAAAAAGGACTTATCGTTTTTAACGACCTGGAAGTGGCGCAGCTAAGAATGAGCATAGCTTGGCTAAGCCTCTTGCCATTTGTTTGGAAAAAAATATTCAAAATACAAAAGCACCACATTCTACCCATTATCATTGTTGGTTTATTCGGGAATGGAATACCTGCCTTTCTATTTACTAAAGCACAAACACAACTTGACAGCTCACTCGTAGGAATATTAAATGCGCTCGTTCCTATTTTCACTTTTATTATTGCGGTCTTTTTGTTCAAAAATAAAGTTAAAAGAAGCCAGCTCGCTGGCTTATTAATTGGTCTTTGTGGAGCCATTTCACTTATAGCTTACGGAGGAGTGAACTTTGACAATATGAACTATTCGTACTACGTCATCGCCGCAACAATATGTTATGCCATTAGTTTGAACACCATAAAAAACTCATTGCAGGATATGTCTTCAATGGATATCTCTGGTCTAGCATTTTTTGTGATTGGACCGTTCTGTTTATTGGCCTTATATTTTTCAGAGTTTAGC
>Ga0209653_1000727_pt1 | contig 28326 bp, 44 predicted proteins | sample SaaInl6LU_22_DNA_FD_184644 | JGI IMG/M metagenome (GOLD analysis project Ga0209653, IMG submission 184644) | Marine microbial communities from expanding oxygen minimum zones in the Saanich Inlet - ESP_116LU_22_DNA (SPAdes) (version 2) | ecosystem: Environmental > Aquatic > Marine > Intertidal...
TCTCAGTGTTGATGCCATACTTCTTGGCAACCTTCACCACCTCATCCTTCTTGTAGAGACGGCACTTACGCGCACCGAGCTTGAGATCACCCGCCTTGTCTACGGATACGAGTACTGGAGTCATTGTTTAGTATATGTTGAGAAAATTATTGGTCTTTATTAAAAGGGGTATCTACTCTCACGTCTCACGAAGAAACCCAAATGGAAAAAAGTCAAGGCTTCATCTCCCCAGTCTGAAGGAACTTGTCAATCCTGTTCGCGATAGACTTCCCAATACCCTTCACCTTCTTGGGACCCTTCGCCAATTCCTCACCACTCGTCACTTCATAGTCAAGGTTCTGAATAATTTCAGCAGCCTTCCTGTACGCACGAATCTTGAAAGGGTCTTCGAGGTCGTCAGCATAATCATCGAGAGCGCGTGCGACTTCCTCATTGGTGGAGGTACCCTTCTCGAACTTCTCAAGTTTCTCAACCTTGCCACTCTCGAGGAACTCGTCAATGATTTTAGCCGCACTCTTACCAATACCCTTAACCTTCTCGGGACCCTTGGCAAGTTCCACACCACTCGTCACCTTGAAGGGGAGAGAGTGGACTGCATCACCGACTGTGCGGTAGGCGTTCCTCTTGTGAGGATCCTGTTCATACGAGGCGAGCTTGTCAAAGATGTCCACGAGTTCGTGGTTGTAAGAGACGAAAAACTCAGACTCGGACTCGTCGTCGGACTCGTCATCGGACTCGTCATCAGACTCGTCATCGGACTCGTCATCAGAGTCCGTGTCATCATCGGACTCCTCGAGAATCTGACCCTCGTTGGAGGCGACCGATTCAGAGTCGTCAAAGTACTCGTCGAGGAACTGGTCAACCTTGGAGGCGATACCCTTCCCGATACCCTTAATCTCGAGGAGGCTCTCACCATTCTGGACCTCAAAGTCCAGAGTGGCAATGATGTCCGCAGCTGTGTTGTAGGCACCCGCCTTGTAAAAGTCGGAGGTCATCTCACCAAGTTCCTTGAGGTGCCTGGCGATGTCCTCATTCAGTTGGAAGGTTTTGGTTCGAGCAGTCGTATCGTAGAGGGAAGGCTCATTGAGAGTGGCTCCAACTCTCTGAATGGATTCATCGAGAAGCTTCGAATTGAGTTTCTCAAGAGTGGCAACTCGCTCTTCTTCGGACTTCCTATAGAGTTCCTTGAGCTGTTCGTTGCGCTTCTCGAGCTCCTGGATGTATTCGAAGATGGTAGTAGAGTTCATGTTTGTAGTTGGTTGTGTGAATAAGACGTGGCTCTTCTTTACTTAGGTGTTTAAAGATGAAAAACCTCTTTATATAAATGTTCATCTTAAGACCCAATCTTATACGACCACGTGTCACTATTCACGCCAAGAAGGACGACTTCGTAGCGCCCACGGAAGCCCCAGGTGAAGGGAAACGACGACCCCCCACTTGGGATGAGGGGGACGAACCTGACACGAAGGAGGTGAACCCCATCAAAAAGTTCATCATGAAAGTTTTCAAAATCGAGGAAATCGATCATGAAAAGTTCCGAAAGGAAAGTACGTGGGCGATTAAGCCACGGTCTCAACCTCGAGAATAAAGTTTTTATCCATTTTACCTAAACGAATCTTACCCTCTTCGATGAGACCCTTGATTTTCTTACCAACTTCAAGGTTGTCATCGCAGTACTGCGCAACCTTGGGGTCATTGGGCATGTGAGGCATAAGCATCGTAAATGCCATCATCTTCTGAGGCATCGTGAGCTGTCTGTCTTGCATGATTTGCATAATGTGGGGTGGAATTTTAGAGAGATCCATTACCTATCATATGTATTTAATCTTTAACAATACCTAAGTGTCTCATGTTGATGAGATATACATGTCTACCATGATTCAAGCTCAACCCGGAAACTACATCTTCTCCCCGATGGAGGTGGATGATGAGGTAATCCTCTTCATGTACCCCGTCATCGCATTCCATGTTGTTCCTTTCTACTCTGAACAACGCTACGAGACGCGTGCAATCACGGCTGCCGACCACAACAATTTTGATAAGTGCCTTGGGCATGTGTGGTCTCGTACCCTAATGACCCCAGATAAGTGGGTCTACGAAGAAGGTGTTGAACCCATGAGTGTCCGAGACTACATTCAACGACTCAAGGGTAGACACGGAGACAAACTTGTCATTTCCGATGTTGTGAAGAAATTCTTAGAAGACTTAAACAATTAGATTGTAATGTTAACATGACACATAAATTTATAGACCTTTTTGCAGGTATCGGTTCTTTTCATTATTCTTTCACCAAATTGGGGTGGGAATGTGTTCTTGCTTCAGACAATGATGAGACGACTCACCCCGTGTACGAGAAGAATTATGGTATGAAACCCCATGGAGATATTTACGATATAGACCCAACGAGTATCCCAGAATATGACATTTTGTGTGCAGGGTTTCCATGTCAACCCTTCTCTAACGCTGGAAAACACAAGGGTTTGGATGATGAACGAGGTGTACTTTTTCTCGAAATTATCCGTTTGATAAATCATGGAAAACCAAAAATAGTTCTACTCGAAAATGTAGCTGGACTGAAAACCCACGATGGTGGGCGCACATTTAAAATTATATGTGAACATGTCGAAGAACAGGGATACACCATTCATCACAAAATTCTGAAGTGTTCAGATTATGGACTTCCTCAAATGCGAAAGAGGTTGTTTATGGTGTGTGTGAGAAATGACATCAAACATGATGTCGACATCTTCAACCTCAAGGAATATGAAAAGGATGTGACCATGAGTGAGTATCTTGGTAAGAATTTCCAAAAGAAACACGCCTACACAATTCGTTGTGGTGGAGCGCGGTCACCCATCACAAGTAAGCAAAATTGGGATGGGTACATAGTTGACGGGGAAGAATATCGTCTCACACTCGATGACGCCAAAAAATTACAAGGTTTTGACGAAAATTTCTATCTAAGTGAATCCAAGAAAAATGCATGGAGATACCTCGGTAATACAATTCCGACACGATTCACGGAAATTCTGGCTTATAAGGTACAGGCTATTTTAAGACAGCACCCATGAACACTCTTATCCATACCTGGATAAGAGAGCAGAGTTCAAAAGAACGCTCAAATATCGTCACTCAATTAAAATCTATTTTGAGTGATGATATTTCAGATGACGTACTCGTGGCGTTGTACGATAAAAGTATCAGCATCTTTCAAAGTAAAAAGTGTAAATCAGGTAAGCAATTTGAATCTGTCATCGAAGAGATGTTGACATATGAGAATATACCGTATCGTACACAAGTGGCGATTGATAAACAAGGAATCATTCTGGGATTTGGTACTCTCGTAGGGAATCAGGCGCACGTCGTAGATATCGTGATAGGACGTGGATTTGAGATTGGGAAGAGTATTACTGAATTTACAGTGGCGAGTTGTAAAACGTCGTCAAGGGAGCGTTGGAATCAAGATGAGTGGTCTACTACCCACAAACCTAAATTGTACTTATTGTGTACATTATCTGACGACTACCCACAACCCGAAAAATTCAAGGAAGAATTATCTAGAAAAATAGTCACACTAAAACCCAAAAGGAAGGATGTTCGAAAGTATAAGCTTGATTTCGATGATATGATTCAGGAATTAGTCATTGATGACATTCTTGACGACATCTACCCCGTAACATAGCTCCTCCACCACTGGGTCGTTTCGGTAGTCCTCCTTGTAATAGACCTTTTTGATTCCACTGCTCGCCAGAGCCTTGTAGCAGTTTAGGCAAGGATAATGTGTCACGTACGCCACACAATCATCGATGGAGGCACCCCGCTTCGCCGCATCCGTGATTGCGTTAATCTCCGCATGAATCGTAGCCTGTTCGTGTCCATCCCTCACAATAGACTTGTGATTGGTACCTGCGAGGAACCCATTGTAGCCCATACTGATGAGCCTATTGTTCTTCACGAGGACACACCCCACCTTTAACCTCTCACATGGAGACCTGACGGACGCGAGGTCAGCAGTCTGCATGAAGTAGTCGTCCCAAGAGATTCGGTCGGACATTATTTTTATCTTGATGGAAAACTTTATTTTGTTTCATAATAATATATGAACAACAGACCCATACCAGTAAAGCTTCTACCAGCGGGTTCAAATCGTACCCAGCTCCTACGAACTATCGGTGAGAAGAATCTCAAGTTCAATCAGAATGATTACATAGAAAAACTGGCAGGGCAAATGGTAAAGGAAGGTAAGATGGGAAATTCGGCTATTACCCTTCTCGCTATCGAGAATGCCTCTGAAGTTGCTAAGACTTATCTTCATGCTACAGGTATGTTCGAGCAAATGATGGAAGATGTCATCGGAACCCGTGAAAACATGACTTACAATGTCAAATCCAGTAAGAACAACCTCAGTATACAGAGAATGTCCGGGGCCAAAGAGAACTTCATCTTAGTTGAACAAAGGTTTGGTAATGGAACGGGGCACTACGGCCTCATTCACTTAAAGCACCGAAACGGTCAGGTGAATGTATACGATTCTATGTTTGATTCGGGTTTATCTAATTTTGAAAATGTCGCGAAAAATTGGGCACCGATGGCTCGTGCTTGGAATGCCCCTAAAGTAAGGTCTATCCTTGGATGTAAAGCAAAAGTCACCGAAGTTATTGATGGGAACCCCGTAAAGTTACAGGTACAACCAACGGGTGGTTTTGTACCCAACAGTTATAACAACTTTTTGAACGAAAATAATAATGGTTATGGAATACAGATTAAAAGGCAATATGGTGAAACAATGACAAAGGAGGCATTCAAGCTTTCACAATTCGATGAAATGTCTCAACACCATTTCTGTTACATGGAATCTATTTACGCTATGATGTTAGCGGTTGGTCTGACGAAAAATCCTGGACCCAATGACCCTCGTAAACGTCTTGCTTTCATTAAGAAGTTCATTTGGGGTATGATTCATAAGTACACACCCAAAAGTAAACGCAGGACCGCGAAATGGAAGTATTTTTCAAAAACCTTCCCGTATATCATGACCACCCAATCTAAAAGTGGAAAGTCGCTTAGATTGTTTAGAGGGGGTGTGCAACTCCCCGATAATGATGGAACTTTCAGCACTAAACTAGTGCGTATGAGTTGGAGTGGATACGATAAAATTGATCCATCATGGTCCCTTGAAGATGTTCTTACATGGGTGCATACTGGTAGGTCACCCCGAGGTAACCGCAACGCCAACTCGAACTCGAACTCGAACTCGAACAATAACAATAACAACAATAATAAGAATTTGCGGAATAGACGCCCCACCAACAACAATATTCGCAAAAAAAGAGCCTAAGTAGAATCAAAATCTTGTATTTTTCAAGAAAAAAACAAACAAACATGTCCGCAATTCCCGACAAAAGAGATTTTCTTTGTGAAGTCGCAGGTGGCATCGAGGTCCTCATGAACTGTACATGTTTATCTGATGAGATTTACGCCAGTCAAGATGAAGATATTGAGGTATACATCAAGAACAACATCCTCGAAGGATCATCATTTTCCACAGAAAAGTTTTGCGACGCCATGCAGACCATCGATGACAAGACCCTCAGAGATCTACTCTATTATTTTGATGATAGAGACATGAGCATGGTCGAAGCCTACAACGAGAGCTGTCTGGGACTGGATGACCTCCCCCAAGAACTCACGGACATTGCAGAAGCTATACTTGACCAAGATATCCTTACCTTTACAGACTTCCTAGAATATTAGATTGTAATGAAACCTAAGTCGTTTAGAGAATTTCAATGAATATGTGTTAAGATGATTCAGTCTACCATGGATTCTTTCGTTATTTGTAATCCATGTCCTATTATTCCAGAAACATCACCTAAACCAAAAGCAAAAAAACCGAAGACATTTGAGAAATCTTTCGCGTCACATCAACATGTTAATTTTTGGCATCCAACTAAAAACGGTAAAATAACACCACGAGACATTTATAAGAACACAAGGGTTGAATTTTGGTGGCATTGTGACACATGTTCTCATGATTATCGTAGATCTGCATTTGAAATGAGAACTCCTTGTCCTTACTGTACCAAAACACATATTAAACTGTGTGGTGAACGTAGTTGTACGCATTGTTTGTCATTTTCTTTTGCTTCTCATCCAAGAGCTAATCAATGGCATCCAATAAAAAATGTTGATGAAAATGGTGATGGTTTAGAACCACATCAAGTTCACAAAGGTTCTGAAAAAAAGTGTTGGTTTAAATGTGACAAGTGTCCACACGAGTTTGATGCTACACCAAAAAACATAACATCTAGTGATTCTTGGTGTCCTTACTGCTGTTATCCAACTCTGAAACTTTGTGACGACGATTCTTGTGAATATTGTCATAATAAATCACTCGCTTCTATCCCACGAGTAGTAACCTGCTGGCATTCGACTGAAAATGGGAAACTAAAACCACGAGATATTAAAAAGGGTTCGAATTCTCCTGTATGGCTTAATTGTGATAAATGTCCCCATGATTTTACTTTATACCCATACCAGGTTTCTAATGGTGTTTGGTGTCCATATTGCCCGAGAACACGCGACCTTACTGAAGCTCAAGACGACTCTCCTAGTAAATTATGCGGTGAACGTAGTTGTACACATTGTTTGCCATTTTCTTTTGCTTCTCATCCAAGAGCTAATCAATGGCACCCAACTAAAAATAAGGGTTTAGAACCACATCAAGTTCACCGAGGTTCTAGTAAAATGTGTTGGTTCAAGTGTCACAAGTGTCCACATGACTTCCAGATAAAACTATGTAAAGTTTCGAATGATCGGTGGTGTTCTTATTGTTGTGGTGAAAATGGAGGAGGGACACAGAAATTATGTGATGACGAGAATTGTGATTATTGCTTCAATAATTCACTAGCTTCGAGTTCATTTGCAATGAAGCTATGGTTTCAAGAAAAAAATGGTAACTTGAATCCACGTCAGATTAAAAAAGGTACCCATGATAAATGTTGGTGGAAATGTGACGTGTGTTTTGAACCATTTTTCTCGACAATTGGACATGTAGTATCTCGGGGACAATCATGTCCCATATGCAAGAATAAAACTGAGGGTGCAGTATACAGAGCTTTGAAAGAATGTTTTGGTGATATAGTAAAACATCTCGGTCAAAAAAAGTACAAAAAAAACGATCCAATATGGAAACATTGTCCAGGGTATTTTGATATGGTTATCGAGCATCCGAGTGGTAAAACTGGTTTCGTAGAAGTTGATGGAAGACAGCACTTCGAATACGTTGATTTTTTTAGGCGCACAATAGAAGAAAATCAGGAAATCGACCTTAAAAAGCACATGTTTGCTTTAGAACGGGGGTGTTATGTGATACGCATAGACCAGGTCTGGGTGGCGGATCAAATAAAACGGGGTATTACTGAATGGGAGACACGTATTATTGAAGCTGTGAGTTCTCAAGTTTGCAGTTTTATTTGTGACCCACAGAAGAATAAGTATTCGAATCACAAGTGTTACCTTTTTGAAACTACCTCAAATCCTTATCAGCAGTGTAGTACGTCTTCCCCTTCGTGACGAAGCTGTGAACCCTCGCGTACCCCCACGCTTGTGGAGAAGCACCTGGGCGGTGTCCTGTCCGCCACGCAGCGAGTCCCCTATTGTACACGGTCTTGAGGGTCTTCAAAGGCACGCCAGTAGCCTTAGCAATTTCAGGGAGAGATTTGACTCCTGGGTACATCTTTCTAAACTTTTGCGTGTAGGAAGAAGTCTTTGTTTTCTGTCCCTTGTCTGTCTTGAAATCTTTGTAGTCTCGCTTGAGCATCTTTTTGTAGCGGGTCTCGACCTCCTTGAGGGTGGTGAGTCCCCTGAAATATTTAAGGGGTGCGTAGATTTTACCCTCATTTTTACGCAGTTCCCCGACCTTCTTGGTAATCTGAGCATCGCTCAGAGGCATCTTACTTTTTCCTGAGATATTTTATAGCCGTCTTTATGTCAGGAAAAATGGTTTGCCCCAATTTCACGCGACCCGTCTTCTGACTGAAGTGTCCCTGGTAGCCCTCAAAGACGCAAGCGTGGAAATCACCCATATAAAAATAGCAACATTATTTTAAAAAGGTGGGATGGGACTCTCGATCATCATGGGGAATATGTTCTCTGGGAAAACTTCGGAACTCATTCGGAGACTGAAGCGACTCAAGGTTCTCGGTAAACAAATCATGGTCATCAACTCTGCCAAGGATACACGTTCCCCAGATGAAGTTCTGAAGACTCACGACAATGTCAAGTTCGACTGTCACAAAGTCTTCAACCTCATGGAACTCATCGAGAAGCAGGTGTTTGAGGATTCTGAGATTGTTGCCGTCGATGAAGCACAGTTTTTCCCTGACCTGCTACACTTTGTTCGTTTCTGCCTAGATGCGGATAAGGAAGTCATCATCGCAGGTCTCGACGCCGATGCGTTTCAGAGGAAATGGGGTCAACTTCTCGACTGTATCCCCATAGCGAGTGATGTCACCAAATTGTCTGCACTGTGTATGCGTTGTGGCAATGGTAAGCCTGGTCCATTCACAAAGAGAATCGTTGAAGACACCAAACTCGAACTTATCGGTGGGAGTGACATGTACATCGCAGTCTGTCAGAAACACCTGTAAACATCCAAAATGAGGACGACCCTCCTCCCTGCACCCCTCTTCACAACTTCGTGATATTTGGCATGGTCGAAGAGGAAGTCTTCACCTTCACGATGCTCATGCGCCCCCTTCGTGGTATAGAGTGTGCAATCACCCCCACTCTCTATAGTAAGATGATAGCGTAGAAGCCAATTTGATTCAGCACGATGTGGTGGGATGACCATTGGTCCCTCCACCACAGCAAACATAGCAGTCTCTTTGTGGATTGAGGGAATCTGGTCAATGAGACTCTTCAGCAGTGGGAAATCCTCAACCCTGTAGAAGTAGTACCCATCATTCTTATCGAACCATGCGTCGGCTTCATGGAAGAGATGTCGTCTCTGACTGGGTGAGACTCTCATAAATTCGTCACGTATCTTCTCGTAGTGTGCCTTGATGAGCCAAAGTCCTGGTGGTTCGGGTATGGACACGACACTGAGTATGTCGACCAGGGCATTTTGCATGCCCATCAGGATGCGCCTTGGGTTGTTGAAGTACAGGCGGTCTATGGGTGCCTTTAGATAATCGTGGAGTACCAAACCCACTGGTACCAGGATGAGAGGCCACATTATTTTCTCAGTAGATAATAAAAATGCCAGTTTACGGTAAACGTTCCATGTACGCCGCCCCCAAACCCACCGAGGAAGTTGACACTGTCGAGAAGCGCTTCGCCATGCCCGCGCTCCCCAAGCTGACCATCGTTCAGATTATCCTTGTCGCGACCATTGCGCTCTACGCCTACACCTCCCGCAAGATGAACGGTGTCGTCGTCTCGAGCCTCGCCCTCACCGTGGCGCTCCTCCACATCTACGACCACATGTACCGTGTGAAGCGTGGCCCCGAGCGTCTGTTCTTCCTCCCCAAGAAGGAGGCGTACGGTTGCAAGAGCTGCATGTAAATTATCTTTGTAAATTGTAAGTATGCGCGTCAAGATTATTCGTAGCCCTGACAAGAGGAAGAAGTTCAGGGCTGTCTTAGAAGACGGCAGGACTGTTGACTTTGGTGCCAGTGGATATTCCGACTACACCAAACACAAGAATCCTTCACGTATGCGTTCCTACGTGCTTCGTCACGGTGGACGCGTTCCCAAACGCACTATAGCTGAGAGAGACCCCAAGAAGATACAGGAGATGATGTTGAACGTGACATCGAGTGACAAGGAGGATTGGAAGAAGAGTGGTATCGACGGGGCTGGTTTCTGGTCCCGTTGGTACCTCTGGGGTCATCCAACATTTGAGGGTGCGAAGAAGATTATCACCAAGAAGTTTGGTGTGGTGTTTACTTAGTTTTGTTTACGATATTCTTTAATACCTTTTCGATTTAACTGCCAAATATGTTCTACTATAACTGTTGCACCTAAAAATGTTAAGATACGGTTATTATATTTAAAACCGTAACCTATAACAATAAAACCCAGTAGAAATGCGAGAAAGTCGGTCATCGGTGTGGCTAAATAGCTACAATTTGCTTCGGTAGATATCGACTGTTCCATCATAATGTAGTAACCTGTTCCAGAAAAGAGTGACAATATGATAGCTAACACATGTTCATTATACTTCATATTATAATGTACGTAGATTATAAAATGGCTGAGATAGCTCTTATGGTGTGTGCAGTTTCTTCCCTCGCTGCTTCAGTGGGAGGTGGGTTCTACTTTATGAGAGAACAGGGGGAGAAGAACAAAGAGAAACAGAGAATTGACACCGCAGAAGCAATGGTTTTTGGACAGAAAGTGTTTGTCTATTACGAATGTGACTACGGAGGTGAAAACAAACTCGTAATTGGTGGGACACCTGATTTTGTAGAAATGGAGGGAGGGTTTGAAATTCCGCTCAAATCCATCGTGATACCAGAGGGTTTTACTGTAGATACGTATTCGAAGAATAGTAAGGAGGGAGTTAAGAAGTCTTATACAGGACCACATACCGAAAGATGTATATCATTTCATTCCCTTCATGTCAGGAAGGAGTGAGATTACTTGGACAACCCCTTCTTTTTCAGAGTGTTCTTAAGTTCCGCCATGAGTTTCATGCGCTTGTTGTTTAGCACAGGCTTCTTTGGAGCCATGGGTGGTGGAGGTGGGGGTGGTGGAACACCAGAGACCCTCGCAGTGGTAGCCGCTGGTACGACACTCTGGCACATACGAATTACCTTCTGAGCATTTCGAACACTATTCTCAAAGTTCATCGTAATTTTGGCGCGAAGTTCCCTCGTTGTGAGCTTAACACGCTTCCCGTCAACATTTTTGGTGACACGTAGACCCATCTTCTTCGCCTTATTTTTGAGGTCTCTGTACTGCATTTATTAGTACCAGAGAAATTAAAGATATAGAGCGAATCTCCAAGTATGGGGGATGTCCATGAACTGAAGACGCTCATTCACCGAGTGCTACTTCCTAGGATTAAACAACTCGAGACTGAAGTTGCATCACTGAGAAGACACACATGGCCGTACGTACAGGGTAATAAGGAGTCAAACCAACTCGACGACATGCACTCCAAGTTGGACTTTCTCAGACACTTGGATGATTCCACCGTTCGGGAACTTATTCAACTCAAGTCAAAAGTATCTGAGAGTGCCAGTCTATCACTAAGAGAGTATGATTTGTTACGACAGCATTTATTATCTAGGTAACTAGTAAATGATTGGAGGTTTATTCAAAACTTCTGGAGAACCCATGGGTAACACACAACTCGGAATAACGGTTGCATCTCTACTTTGTTCTATTCTCGGTATAATGCTCATCATGAAAATGCCAATGAAATCACCCCCACTATTAGCAGCGTGTGCCGTTTCATGCTGTTGCTCTTCTAGTCAAAGTGCATCACTTGTAAACGATGTACAAAAACGTATGAAATCTGATTCTGAATCTGAATAATTAGAAAAAATCATCCGTTCGATACATCTTTACGTCGAATGAACCTGTTTTGCCAGTCACCGAAACCGATTCATTCCCGTACAGCTCCTGGCACCCAATGTCATCCATGCAGTCCCGAGAATCGAGACTTACTGGAACAGGGTACAGGTTTTCACCACCAGTCGTGGTGTAGTAGTGGTACCTGTCACGACGTCCACGAACCTCCTTTCCATAGAGGGGGAGAGGCTCCTCACCCTCACCAACGAGGAGTCCCATCTGCTGCATGTGACCAGGTTTGTACTGCTTGATGGGAGGCTCCCTGAACTCGGGTGCGCGACGACGCTCTTGGGAACGTTCCAGGCGTGGAGGTACCATGGGGACGGGAACTTCCACAGGAACCTCAACAACTTGGGGATTATACCACATGTACCCGATGATGGCAAAAAGAATCGCGATAGCTGTCCATGTCAACTGGGTCTTGGTCTTGTTCTTCATATGTTATACACTGAGAGATTTACTTCTTCTTGTTAATCATCTTTACCACCTTGGCGTTCTTGTTCGCCTTGAGCTTCGCCTGGGTCGCCTTCATCTTAGCGACAGCCTTGTTGAGGTTCGCGGGGGTCTTGTTGACTGGAGTGGGGGTGGGGGCAGGAGTCTTCTTGACATTATTACGCACACCTGGCTTCATCTTCTTCACCTGCTTCTTGTGTTCCTTCTTGAGCTTCTGCATAATCTTGGACGTGGGCATTTTACTATAGTTAAAGACTTTTATTCAGATAAAGACATGAAGATACTCGCCATAGATATCGGGTATCACAACATGGGTATGGTACTGGCGAATTCGAAGGCGGGTCCAAAGATTGAGGTGGAGTGCGTAAAAAAGGCGAGTCTCGCAGACTATAAGTATGTATACTCGAATGATATAGTGGATTTGATACCCTTATTCGTTGAAGACCATAGAGACCTTTTCGACGCAGCTGAGAAAATATTGATAGAGAGGCAACCACCTGGGGGCTTTACAAACGTTGAGATACTCCTACACTACATGTTCAAAGACAAGGTTACCCTCGTCTCACCAGTGAGTATGCATGTGCACTTTGGTATGAGACACCTCAATTATGACCAGAGGAAAGAGAGAACTGTATCCATCGCTGAAAAATATATCGATGGAGACATTCCCTATGAGAGAAAACATGACATCGCAGATGCCTTATGTATGATTGTGTATCACAACTTTAGAAACACAGTACACTTCTTCGACAAGTTTAAATTTTCCTCACCTATAGTAAATGCCGACTGCCAAGCAGATTCAGAACGCCAAGAAGACGCTAAAGCCGACCCCCAAACCGAAGGGGAACAAACCCAAACTCCCGAACAAATTGACTTACATCGTCATTTCTGCTGACCCCAAGGTCAAGCGAGACCGTGAGTTCCTTAAGACAGTCAGGGAGTACATGAAGAACCGCCCTCTTCGCGCAGAACGTTAAGTGCGTTCATTACATTCTCGAACATATCGAAAATCTCACCTGTGTTTCGCCTCTGAATCGCATCCCTGAGTTTTTCGATGTTGTAGTCGAATGACTTCTTCTCCTTGTCAATTTCACCCACCTTGGCTTCCAACGCCGCAACCTTGTCATCAATGAATTTAGTTGTCTTTTCTATGGTTGCATCTAGCTTTTCAATTTCCTTGATGTACATGTCTTTGTGTCTCTCGAGAATTTCCCTCTTCACCTCCGAATCACTGCGGTCAATCTGAGCATCGAGACGTTCAATCTTTTCCTCGAATGCTTCAATGTTGGCTACATAATCAGACTGATAAATCTCCTTAGCGTTCTTCAAGCGAATAATCTCGTTGCGAAATTTGGTATCCATACTGATTTAGTTTGTCTTTTTAGCTTTAAGCAATTCCTTGAACTCTCCAACGAAGGTATCAAAATGTCCGAGGCGGTACTGCACAAATGCCCATAAAGCAAAAAACAGGGACTTTGTCAACCGATTCACATCGTTCTCTTCCATTTTGTAGATGGGACCAACGACACGCCCCATGAAGGTTTCATCTTTGTTCTTCCCCGTGACATACATCTCAGCCTGTGTCAAAGCACATGTATCATCATTTACCGACCAATGGTAGAAGATGAAGGGAATCACAATCGAGTAGAACTCTAAGCTACGACGGTCATTCATGAAAGGAATGATTAGGATCCACAAGAGAAAGATGACGTGAATGAGGAATATTATGTTCATCTATTATAAGATGTCAGAAGAAATTAATATGGAAGAAATGTGGAACGAGTACCATGAGAATATACTGCGTCAGTGGGGTGAAGCCGCTGCGTGCTATAGGTACATGCATCATCGTTCTTTCCTGATGTACAAGAAGTTGAGTCTGCGTTTTAATTTGCCTGTCATTGTACTCTCGACCATCACTGGTACAGCAAATTTTGCTCAGTCGACTCTACCCATGAGCATTCAACCTGCGGCACCATCCATCATCGGTGGTCTAAACCTCATGGCGGGTCTCATCGCAACAATCATGCAGTTCCTCAAGGTGAATGAATTGATGGAGAATCACAGGACATCCGCACTAGGTCACGGAAGTCTTTCCAGAAATATCAGACTCCAATTGGCATTGCCCCGTGAAGAACGTAAAAAGGAAGGTTTGAAATTTGTCGAAGAGTGTAAGGCAACCTATGATAGCCTTTTGGAGCAGTCTCCCGCCATTCCCAAAAAGATTCTACTGAATTTCGAAAAAGAGTACCCGATTGATGGTGTCTTCACGAAACCCGAAATTCTAAATGTGCGCCCCATCCCTGGTCTTAAGCTCCCCAAAACAGTGGAGCCTATCCGAGCCATTACGAAGGACACTGTGTTTGAGAGGGTTGGTGAGTACCTATCTCCTAAAGAGGAGGAGTATGAGGAAGAGGAAGAGGAAGAGGATGAGGAAGAAGAGACAGACGTCGAGCGAGGTAAATCAGAATAATGAACATAGTGGCGTTGGTCACGACACTACACGCAACGTATGGTAAAATTTTCCTTTTTAAAGGTTCTACGATACGTTTATGAAGTGCGTCATTCTCAAGCACCAAATCTATGGCCTGATTAGTAAGGTCATCGATGGATTCCTTCATTAAAGTAGTCGAGCAAAAAAAAGAACCCATTGTGACGACAATTCACACGAAGCAAATTGAACTCATTCGTCGTTACATCCGTGAAGGTAAAAATGTGTTCATCTGCGGTGGCTCTGGTGTGGGAAAATCTTACGTTCTCAAGGCGGTTCTGGTGGGTCTCAACCACGTCGAACTCCAATCTGAACATCTCAAAAGTAAATCACCATTTCTCCAATTCATAAGACCATCGACGAAACATGTCTTCATCGAGGACTACGACCCTGTGTTCAAACCCATCATTGAGAGAGTTTCTGATGGTGACCGCCTCTCACGAGGTTCACTCTTGGTGACAACCAAAAATATGTGCATGTACCCAAATTTTGAGACTGTGTTCATACCAAAACACAAACCCGAAGTTCTCATGACACTCGTCGAAGAGAGGGGTCATGATGTACACGCTGCTGCTGTACGTTCACTGGGGAACATCCGAAACTTCTTCACATACCTAGAAGGGTATGATGAAATGGATGACTTCAAAACCCCGAAAGAGTTCATCACCGAAATTTTGACAGACCCTGGACCATTAGAAATTTATGATAGAATCGCCGAACATGGACATATGTGGGACATCTTTCAGGAAAACTACGTCGACTCGAAGGGTGTTGACATTCCTAGAGCTTCGAGTGCCTTCTCGGATGCTGATATGTACGATAATGCCATGTATTTGAGTGGCAACTGGCACCTCATGCCCTATTTTGTCCTCCATGCACTCACCATTCCAAAGAGCGCCCTAGGTGAACCCCTCGACAAGGATAAGATTCGAGCTGGGAGCTGCTGGACTAAATTGGGAAACTACAAGATGCGTAAACAAAAGTACGACGACATTCGTAGAAAGTCCCGAATGGGATTGGGTACAGAAGAATTATGCCTCTTAAAGAAATATGCGGAAAAAGGAGACTTGGAACCACTACTCGAATACGGAATCACCCCACAAGATTTTGATGTCATCAATCATCTCGCCGTCGGAAATGGCTTAAAATCAAGGGACGTCACAAGAGTAAAGAAAGCACTCAAGAATGCCTACGACGGAAGAAGAAACTGAGACTGAAGAGTGCGTCAAGGTTATCGGTAACGAGATTCTCTTCTACGGGAGTGTCGACCGAGAAAATGCCCTTGAGTTTGTCGAGAAGTTTAAGAAGCTTGAGATTGACCTCCTCAAAAAGAAGGCGGAGCTTGTCGGTTATGAACCACAAATTCGCGTTCATGTCATGAGTGAGGGTGGTGACATATTCTCTGGTCTCAACATCATGAACGTCCTCGAGCGTTCGAGGGTTAGGGTTGTCACAATTGCTCAAGGGTCGTGTTGCAGTGCCGCAACATTTATCCTATTGGGTGGTTCAGAGCGTCGCATGGGAAGGAATGCATACGTTCTGATTCACCAGATTTCTACCGAGTTTTGGGGTAACTTTCAGGACTTGAAGACGGAGATGAAGTCCACCGAAAAGTTTATGAAGATGCTCAAGAAGATGTACCTCACGAAAACGAGAATTCCTGAAAAAAGATTTAAAAAACTCATGAAAAAGGACTTGTACCTCTCACCAGACAAGTGCCTCAAGTATAAGATTGTCGACGCTGTTGACTGATTGTCACCGAGCGCTTGTACAGGTAGAGAACAAATAGCACGATAAATATGATGCAAAACGTGTTAAGATTCCATGGTATTCGTGTACCCTCTGGAGGCTTAAGTCGTTCCATCCTACCATAATTTACAACTGGTATTCCAGACATCTATTTAAAGTTGAGAAATTAATTAAAGTTATAATGGAGCGTCTCATTCGGAAGGATAAAAACGGTCGTGATAGGTTCACTGACATCCGTGTCGAAGATTTGGGCAACGGTACAGCTGATATCATCAAAAGCACTGGTGTTGTTGGAACGGATAAAGTATCTATGTCTCGAACAAATGTCAAAACTGGTTACGAAAAGGCTTGTGCGAGAGCGCAAACTATGTGGAACAACGAGCGAACGAAGGGTACCCAAGTGTTACCCATGTTGGCAAACAAATGGGAAGACCGTAAGAAGTACATCACTGAACCCTTTTATGTTCAACCCAAGCTTGATGGTGTTCGTCTCCTCGTGTCCAAGGATGGATGCTTCTCGAGAACTGGGAAACCTGTGCAGGGTGTAGAACATCTCGCACGTGGTCTCAAAGATGGTGAGTACCTTGATGGGGAGTGTTACGCACCCGACAAAACGTTCGAAGAAATCACGAGTATGTTCAAGACAAATCCCAAGTCCCTCGAGTTCCATGTATTTGACTACTTCAATCTGAACAAACCCAATCTAACTTTCGAAGAGAGAAAGGGGCGAATCACGGTCGATACCTTCCTCGTCAAGAAGACGACAGAAATTCAGAGGTACCACGACATGTTCGTCAGGGATGGACACGAGGGTATCATGATTCGTGAAGCCTCAAGTGTCTATGAGGTTGGAAAGAGAAGTAACTACCTCTTAAAGTACAAAGCGTTTCAAACTGAAGAGTACACCATCGTAGATGCTAAGGAGGGGTCGGGTCGTGAGAAGGGTACCGCAATCTGGGTGTGTCGTGCAGGTGAACAGCACTTTTCTGTGAGACCAGAGGGGACTCTCGAATTTCGGAAACAACTTCTGGTGGACAAAGACAAGTACATCGGGAAACAGTTGACTGTGCGTTTTCAGAATCTCACCACCTTGTGTGTCCCACGTTTTCCCGTTGGTGTAGCAGTTAGAGATTATGAGTGATGTGTAATAAATGAATCGCATTGCAATCGATATCGATGAAGTTCTTGTCCCGTTTCTCAGCCCAATGGCGAAATACCATAACAAAACAATTTCCAAAACCAGGTACAGCTATGTCTATCGGGATATTTTTGACATCACAGAAGAAGAATCTCAAAAGATGGTTCAAGAATTTTACAAGTCCCAAGCTTTCATCCAACTCGTACCCATGAGAGGGGCACAGAGAGCCATGTACAAACTTCGTAGAAGTGCTGATAAGCTGTATATCGTCACTGGTCGTCAAGACACGGTGAGGGAAGAGACTGAAGATTGGATTGATACATTCTTCCCCAATATTTTCGATGATGTCATACTCACGAATAGTTACACACCCCACGAAGTGAAAAAGTCTGACATCTGTCGTGCCCTTAACATCGGTCTCATCATCGATGATAATAAAGGTATCTGTGACCAGTGTATTGACGCAGGTACAGATGCTCTTAACTTTGTAGGTGACGAGATTTACCCATGGTGTGAGGAGAGTGAAATCAGTATAAAAGGGTGGGACACACTAAAGGTATAATGTCTCTCGGTCTCATTGGTCTCGGCTCCATTGGTGGCAACCTCGCCCTAAACATCCAGAAGTCTCACGAACTCAATGTGTGCAACCGTTCACCAGAAAAGGTGAAGGCGATTGTTAAGAAGTCTTCTCACGTGAAGGGTTACGAAAATGTTGAAGAGATGGTGTCTGATATGGAGGAGCCTCGCACGATTATCACGGCTCTCCCACATGGGGAAACGACGGACACCATGGTGAAGAAGTTGAGCTCCGTGATGACGAAAGGTGACACTATCGTGGATTGTTCGAATGAATTTTATCGAACCTCGAGGAATCGTGGGGCGTTCTGTCAATCCAAGGGAATTGGGTATCTTGGTACAGGTCTCTCTGGTGGCGCTGAGGGTGCTCGCTTAGGTCCCGCGCTCATGATTGGCGGACCCTTGAAGACATTCGAGGAACATGAAGACCTCTTCAAGTCTTTCGCTAAGAGTTACGCCTATATGGGTGAAGACTATGGCGTTGGTCACTTTACCAAGATGGTACACAATGGGGTGGAGTATGGGATGCTCCAGGGTATCGCTGACGTGTATGCATTTTGTAATCAGGATGGGTACTACATGGGTCAGGTTCTCAAGCGAATCGAAAACACTGATATTTATGGCTACCTCACTAAGTCGGCTATGGATGTACTTCATGAATATGATTTCAACAGGATTGCGGATATCGGACACATGAATAACACGGGTCTATGGTGCTCGGAGATTGGTATGGAATACCACATTCCCACTCCCACGATTAACTCGGCGGTGAATACACGTTTCACGAGTCGTACGGTTAAGGCGGTTAATACAGCCAATCATAAAAACTGTGCCATCGACTTTACGGTCGCAGTGGACGCACTTCGATTTGTTTTTGCGACATCCCTCCTCGAGGGATACGACCTCATGGAGACTCGCCACGTGTCTAATGAGAGTATCAAACAGGCGTGGTCTTCGGGTACCATCATCGAGTGTCCCATGATTGGTGAGGATTACCGCACCATCATCGAACAGACGGTTGAAAACGCGCGAGTCATGGTGATGTACTGTGTCGCTGCGGGTATTCCATGCCCCGCTGTACAGGCTGCCCTTTCCCAGTATGATTTCATTCATGAAAAGTCAACATCTATGAAGTTTATCATGGCACAGCGCAACTACTTCGGTCAACACGAGATGATGGAGGCATGATCCCATAGATAATCAACCTCTTTCTCTTTTAGGAACAGGCTTCTGTTACCACGTTTGATTTCTCTGAGTACATTTTCATAGGCACACCCACCCATATCAAGTTCCCATTTATCATTATCGTTCATGAGAATGTACTTGTCACCAGGAACCATCTTGGCTAAGTCTGCCTCTAATTCGATACCTCTGTATGTCATTCTAATTTTGCATTCAGTGGGTGCTGTACCTTTGTACTCTATGTTTCTCGCAATTTGAATTATTTCAGGTGGCGATGCCGCTAATTCTTTTAAGATTTCTTCACGATTTCTGAACGTATGTTTCGCGATGATTGTCGCAAACAATAGGACACAATGACTTTGATACATGTCCCCCACTATACCCACAGTATCAAAGTAATTAATCCTCTCATTCATGTCTCCACTCTCGTGTAACTTGATTTTGATGGACTCGAGTTTCTTTGGAGTCTGGATGTGCTGCAAGACATCTTTGCCGAGATAGTGGTCGTTGTATACCACCTTCAGATTGTTTTCGTCGATAAAGTCTTTGATTCTCTCAAAGTCATATTTGGAGTGACCATGTGGCTTCTCGAGGATGTATGTGGCATCAACGAGACCAAGGTAGGGTTCCACATTTTCACAAAAGTTATGTGTAGGGATGGACATATACGCCACGACGTTGGGAACATCCTTGAGGTGTTCCAAGTTCGCCACCTGCTGTCTAGAAATGGGAGTGTGAGGGCAATCCAATTTCTTGAGAGCTGGAATGATGCGGGTTCTGGCCAGATGTCCCCTGGCTCCGAATACGAGGCAGTGATTCATCACCTTTTAATATCTTCTGACATTATATTATGTGGTGATATGAGAATAATGTTCATCCTCACTCTGTTTAATCTGATGTTTACCCTTACATCAAAAATACCTATACAAGCACAGTATGATGATATCTCCATGTTATACGAAGCTGTCCTCATCAAGTTGAATTACCATACATTTAGACGAGAAGCTGAAAATGTTTACAGAAAACTAAACACTATCGATGGTGATATGTTTTTTGAAGGTTTATCCAGAAAGAAAAATGATTGGTCACGTCTCTATCTCAAGTGGTTTGATAAAGTAGACCCACTTGGTCAGGAATTGTGTCCACAAAGCTTGGCCATTATACGTGAAATACCAGGTGTTAAAATAGCCATGCTTTCTGTATTGAAACCAGGTGCCAAGATTTTACCGCATAAGGGTCCATATAGGGGATGTATACGTCTACACATGGGTCTACTTACACCAAACAGTGATGAGTGCTTCATCAACATTGACGGTAAATCGTACAGCTGGAGAGATGGTGAAGTACTCCTACTCGATGATTCTTATGAACACTATGTCGAGAATAACACAGATAAATATAGGGTAATACTTTTCTGTGACATTCTTCGACCCATGAATTTTGTTGGTGACATGATGAACGACTTGTTGGTGAAATATATGGCAAAATATACTCATAGGTACAATTAAATGTTCGCTCTCCTCTGTAAACCCATCGCTGTTCTGACACCCAGTGGAAACGCTGTCCTTCGTACCAAAGATTGTCGTATAGCGTACGTGAAGCCATCTCAAGTTCAAGAAGGTGTCTATGAACTTGAGATACTTGAAGCACCTCCTGTAAACGTTAGCGAGTCAGATTAATTAGGACACCCGACTTTGGTTTCATAAAAATAACTTCATCACACTCACCACCCTTCATCACCATCTGTGCCTCACCGCACGTAGTCCCAGGTTGTTTGTGACGATCACACACAATTTCAGTTCTCGTTGTTATATCTAACCTCTGACTGTACCCGATGAACGTTCTGTCGACAATACCATCCTTGTCGAGAGCTTCGACCGTCGCTTTCCACGAATACTTCCCAAACTCCCAATACTTCGTATCATCCACAGGTGGAGGTGGGGCATCCAACGCAGAAGAACGCGCGGGTCGCTTCTTACGTGACCCCGACACAAGTGGTGCAAACAAAAACTTAACAACAGTTGCCATTACTGTTCTTAGGTTTTGTATTTTTAAGTTGTTTCTCTCCCAATCGGGTTCGAACCGATGACCTCGCGATTAACAGTCGCACGCTCTAACCAACTGAGCTATGGGAGAATGGGTCCCCTCTATCCGAATCGAACGAATGACAAATGGAACTACAGTCCACTGCTCTACCAACTGAGCTAAGAGGGGGTGAAAGCTCCCACGTGGATTCGAACCACGGGCGGTGGATTCAAAGTCCACAGTGTTTACCAACTACACTATAGGAGCCTCGGATATATTATTATTAGTTGGCTCTTCTTTAAGCCCGTTTATGAACTTCATACATGTGAGTGAGACGGAGAAAAGACCAGCAGATGTATTGGCGACAATCATCGGAACGACGTTGAAGTACACAGAATACACCAGACCAAGGGAACTTGCCAACATGTTGAGGTTCAAGAATGCATAATTTATCGCATGTGTATCTTTGGTTCGGTACACGTGAACGACTTGGGGTACAAACATAATCGATATGAGTATCGAACTTGTTAGACCGATGCCATCGATGACACTCTCCATTACGTAAGACTATTTTCTATTGTTTAAGTAGGTATGGTTACACTAATCATCTTGGTACTTCTCATCATACTTGTCATGCTTGTGATGAAACCAAAAAAGAAACCCAGTGACTACGACTACAAGTGCTTCCTTCTCACATTGAAAGACCAGACGGAGAGACAGGAACGTTTCTATAAAAGTCACCAAGAAGAAATCCCAATCGAAACCATCTATGGTCCAGACACCAGAATCGTTAAGGTCGCTAGGGAATATGAGGACATTGTGGAGCCAGATTATTTTGAAAAGGCGATAGAGATGCACTACAACCCTGACATCAAGAGACCTGACATCACCTACTTCAATATGGGTGCTATCGGGTGTTTTGTGGGACATATGGAATTCTACGACAGGTGTTTCAAACAAGGTCTCAAGTATGCTGTAATCTTTGAAGACAACGTCATCGTCAAGTCGAATCAGTTGTATGACGAGATTCAAAAAGTCATTGATGAGAAGGGTGATGACTTTGAGATGTGCTTCTTCCACTGCCTCTCGAGACTCCCCGAAGGGAAGGAGGGAACTCTCGAGAAGGTCAAATGGATATCGAGTACCAAATGCTACCTCGTAAATGTCGATAACATGAAAAAGTACAAGCGTCACTTTTACCCCATGGACAATCATGTCGACATGAAACACGAAGACCTCATCGCAAAGGGTGCGCGCGTGTACTACAAGGATATGCGCGAACATATGCTCATCGATAGAACTCATAAAAGTCTCATTGGTCACAGTGACCATGGAAATCAACAATTCTTCTCTAGGCAGTTCCCAGAGGCCACCCCTGACGATGTCAAGTGGGGATACTAACGCCATGGAATGTCTTGTGGTCGGTAACGACACGCCACTTTGAGAAAATCTGTAAAAGCACAAAGTTCTTCCTCTGTGGTGATGACGTTCAAGGTATTTTCGACATACTTGTTGTATCCCGCATGCTTACCCGCATGTACGAGACGCCCCTCCCTCAAACGAAGAACTTCCCTCCCTCGCTCTGTGGGTAACATGACCAAGTTCGAACTCGCGTTCATGTCGTAGCCAAACCTCTTCACAGTTGGGTGTTGTGAGTGTTGCCTTGGTATGACATGATGATCTTCAACGAGACCCTTATTGTAGAGACCCCTGCGTACCTTGAAGGCTTTACGTGCCATCGACCCGTACCGCATCCCCTATTATTTAGCAAGTTTTATATACACAGGTCTCTCTGTTCTGATTATCGAGAGTCCTATGTTCAGTAGAGTCTTCACAAAACGCGACTTGACTGTGACCTCTGAGTGTTCTATGTACCTCCTGGAATTTTGACGATGTTTATCCAGAACCCCTTTCATCGAGAGAATTCGACCTAGCGATACATTTCTACATCCTGTGACATCTATCATAAACTTCACGGGTCTCCCATATGTCCACGCATGTTCAAAAAAGGAATCGAGTATCTCAGGTGTTGTAGAGTCCTTAATTTTGATTTTGTAGTCCATGACCATTTTTATAAATGTATATTTAAAGATTGAGTCATTTTATCATACATGGGTTTAATATACAAATTAACTTCACCAGAAGGAAAATCGTATATTGGACAGACGGTACAATCATTCAAAAAAAGAATGAATGGTCATGTACACGGAAAAAGTTATTGTCGAGTATTAAAATGTGCTATCGATGAATATGGATTCGACAATTTTGAAAAGCAGGTATTATGGGAAGGTGAGAATGAATTGATTTCGGAAAAAGAGAAGTATTACATTAAATACTTTAATACCATGCACCCAAATGGGTACAATCTTTCATCTGGTGGTGGGAGAGGTGAACATAGATGTCAAAATACAATTAAGCTTATGACAGAAAACCAACGAAAGAATGCGAAACTAAAAAATGATGGACTACTTGGATATATACATGAAAACAAATCAAAAATTGATGGAAGAACAACATCATGGACTTTGAAGACTAATAAGTGTGGTTCTCTTGGAAATTTCAAAACAGAAGAAGAGGCAAAATGTTTTCAGATTGAATATTCTCGATATCCACAAAAATATTTAGACACCTATTCGAAAAAAAGAGTTCCAAATGGAGAAGGTGGTGTGTACTATAGAAAAGAACGAAATAAGTGGATAGTAATGCCGATGATAAATGGTGTTAACACATACATGGGATCATATGATACAGAAGAAGAAGCAACGAATATTTTAAAAAAGTACAAACTATCAAATTAAAGTATTTTTATAAACACATACAAAATGTTTATAAAAATACTCCCGCTGGGAATCGAACCCAGAATTTGACTTCACTCCACGGATTCTACTCCGTCATAACATACAAGTTGTATAAGAATCATATGATAACCGTTTCATTACGGGAGTTCGTGGGTAGACCACATATTATTTAGTCCTCACATCTTTAAGCAATTTCTAGATAGTTCTCAAATGTCATCTTCGCATTACCACCTATGACAAAGTTGCGGAACTTCTGGGCATCTTCGAAGGCTTCCCGAGCAACTTTCACTGACATGATAGTGTCATAAGCACAAGCCTTGGTATCTCGAATGACAAAACCAGGGTTCATGACTTTAATATCCGTGTAAACGTATTCTTCGAGGAAATCCATGACATCTTGGTACTCACATGTCTCTGCGACAACCACCACAGCATAACCTTGGGTCTCGTAATTGTTTTTGATTTGGTATTTGGAAATATTGTTGATGGTTTGTTTATTAATCACGTCAGTTACTTTGGAATACTTGGCGAACGTAGCCTGTGTGGAGAGTTCAGTGACTCTATGTCCAGGTGCTTCCACAAAGACGATAGAGTTTGTCGTAGTAGCTTCTACATAAGCATAGTCTATGTACTTTGCAAACTCTTGAACAGCTGTTTGAAATCCAATAGATTCCATACCTGGAATGTCATTGAAAATGGTCTTGGCGATACCTATGACGTTTGTCTCAATTCTATCATCGAGGGCGAGTTTGGCAGCACTCTTCATGGATTCGTTACCACAAATACAGTACAAGCGACCAAGGTCTTCCATACTCCTCATGGCATCTTCGATGTCAACACTTTCACATGAGACACGCAGGATAGACCCCGCACCTTCTTCAATCTTCTTACGTGAGAGTTCAGTGCGAGTATTGTTATTGAGACCTCGGAAGCCTTCATTGAAACCAATGATGCGGTTGTCCCGAGAAGTTTCATAGAGGGTGAGGGAGTGGATAAGATTATTCACACCTGGACATACACCGCCAGCTGTCAGAATCCCGACGTTCATCTGGATGATACTCACCCCATCTTTTTATATTGGTATATACAAATGTTGAAATATCTTTTGATGTTCCTCTTCATTTATGTGTTACTGTTTATCATAAACACAAATGATGTGGAGAAGAAGATGTTGTATCAGCTCATGATGCATGGTGATTATCGACATGTGTCTCAACATCCTGTTGAGTACGATGTGGGTATCGGTAAATACCTCATGGCTCCATTTTACTTTGACAGGAATAGACTCACCAAGGTGTCTGACGGAGAACTTTTCAATGCTTATTGCTTCACCAAACCTTATGCGAAAATGCAGCAGAACTTACAGAGTAAGATATTCTGGGATATGTACCTCTCACAAAATGGAATTGACGTTCCAAAGTTGTACGCGACGACAAAGCCTTTTCACGTGTACGATGACCTTGACCCTGAGAAGGAGTACATCTCAAAACCTGAGTACGGTACAACAGGAAACGGTATAAAACTTGTGAAGGGTAAGGATGTTAAACCCACTGAAACGAACCACCTCATTCAAGAAAAAATCGGAAGTTGTGGATACGATGGGTCTCGAACTTTCCGTGTCATCACAACCCATGACGGTGAAGTTCTCGTCATCTACGAATTTAAAAATGATGACAAAGTGACGTCTAACTTGGTAAAGGGTGGTACATCTAGGGAACACGTACACGTTCCAGAAATAGAAGACACGGTGGAGAAGCTTCGTCAACTTCATGTGCGTGATTTCGATTTCTGTTTTACGATTGGTTGGGACTTGATGGTCGATTGTGATGGGGTCTACGTCCTCGAGGGAAACTGGCCTTGTGGACATGTCAATAGAAATGACGCGTACATTGAACGTGTCAAGGTGAAGGCGAGAGAGTTTTACGCCCTCAACAACATGTAAACGTCATACAACATGATAGCTGCCGTAAACACGACGTAGTGTGTCGGAACTTGACGCAGAGGTTCATTATCTTCGCACACTACATCCTCCATAGCAGACAACATACAGATGGGTTTGTCCTTCACCCTCTCTGTAACGAACCACGACAACGCCATCGTCGCGTTGAACATGAAGTTCGAAATGTAATCCTTCAAGATGAATGGACTTAACATCGAGTAGGTCATTATGAGTACATGGAAGAGGAACACCAACTCCGTGGTGAGCGTCTTTTTCTTACATGTCCTCGGAGTGCGTGTAAATCCGTATATGCTATCCACCACTATAAGTAAAAAGAAAATGACGGGAATCATCTAACATTTCCTGATATTTTTATTTATTTCGGGACAGGCGTCAGTCATGGGGACGTAAATGTTCATCGTCGTGTCATCCATACTTTCGAGGCGCTTCTTAGTCTCATTTGACGCAAACATGGGGTCGTATTTGTCAGGAACTTTATTGAGTTGTGGTTGATTACCCAATCTGTAGTTGAAGTACATGAGAATATTCGTCATCTCATTGATTGCGGGTTGAGTGGATGTCACGCGATTGACATTTTGGAGTGTCTTTAGCACTGGAGACTTGTTGACATAGCTCGTGTCGACCATCGTGGCAAACTTATCGAAGGTTTCTTTGTTTGGGTACACCTCGAAAAACTGAATCAACCTCCGATTGTCATTGGTGTTGAAGAAGACACCTCGGTGCATGAGGGACGCATTGAATAGGAGAAGGTCACCAGGTTCAATATCGACCGTGATGACATTCTTTAGGTCATGGGCAGCATGAATGACAGAACCATGGGTCTTGTGGTGAGACTTTGGAATCAATTGCATCCGACCCTTGTCCCCATAGAGGAGAACCGTATGACACGGAATGGGTGTATTTGTCCTCGAGACATTCTTGAGGTCGTTGTGAAGGAAACTGGCGTCAATCTTATTTTCCTGGTTGCTGACTCGATACTTGGTCATCACGGGATCCCACCCGAAGAGTTCACGAAGACAATCCTTCACATCATACACAACGGGGGAGATACCCTTGTAGTTGACATCCTTCTTGCCAACATTCTCCTTAAACTGGTCGATGGTTTCGGATTTCACACATCCACGAATGACTTTGAAACCCTTCTGATGAAGTTCTTCGTTAACGTCCTCGTACCCTTCTGGGTACTCCCAACTGTTGTCAAAGGCTGGTTTCTTCCGCATCTCAATCCACAGTAAGTGAAGGATGAGTAGCACAAACAAAATGATGAGTACCTTCATTTATTATCTGTGGATATTTTAATAATGAGTGTCGAGATTGTCACTTATGCTAACAAGTCTCAGGGTATGTTTGAAGAGTTGGTCAACAACGAGTTTGGTATCCCCGTCAAAGTCCTGGGATGGGGTACGAAGTGGAATGGATATTCTGATAAATCTAAAGGTCTTTTGGAATATATGAAAACGAAAAACGACGACGATGTAATTGTTTTTGTTGACGGATTTGATTCCAAAGTTAATAAAAGTCCCGAAAATGTCATGAAACTTTTCAAACAATGTAACTGTCGCGTTCTATTTTCAAACAACCCACCATGGTTTCTTCAAACACTTATATTTGGGACATGCGATGGTTCAATCGCAAACGCTGGTATGTATATGGGTTATGTAAAAGAATTGACTATCATACTACAAAACGAAGTCGATTTACAATGTAAAGACGACCAGGTCAATTTAAATGGGTTATGTAGAAAATACGATTTTGTAAAAATTGACAAAAATGAAAAAATTTTCAAAAACTTTAGTCCAATCCAAAAAATCAAAGAGAGTGATGCAGTATTTGTATCTTTTCCAGGAACCCTAGGTATAGATAGATACACCAGAGGTTTTTTAGAATACACACAATTCGTGTACATATACGTATTGTGTCTACTCATCATGGGAATGGGTATATTTCCAAAGTATTCGAATGTATTTCTATCACTCTTAATTGGGTTAGTACTATTCTACATCTTGTTCGCAGATAAGTCATGTACTTTAAAATAATTTGAGCATGCTGGCAACCTCTCCCATCAAAGCCATCTGCTGGGACATCACCATCAACTTGGCCAGGTCTGTCTTGGGTGAGATATCACCGTATCCCACAGTACTCATGGTGGTAAAAGCAAAATAAAATGGGTCGATAGGACTTTTGAAGTTGAAATTATCGGGGTTCATCTGACTGTACAGAATTCCATACATCGTAGTGATGACGAGCACATTTAAGAATGTATTCATTTATTATACCTCAACAGAATTTTGACGTGGAATATCTTCACTTCGTCTTTTAATATTTAGATGTCTCACACTCTTTATCCACCTAGATACTGGGTTCGCAGTCGAGG
>Ga0209653_1000740_pt1 | contig 28098 bp, 26 predicted proteins | sample SaaInl6LU_22_DNA_FD_184644 | JGI IMG/M metagenome (GOLD analysis project Ga0209653, IMG submission 184644) | Marine microbial communities from expanding oxygen minimum zones in the Saanich Inlet - ESP_116LU_22_DNA (SPAdes) (version 2) | ecosystem: Environmental > Aquatic > Marine > Intertidal...
ATGAGTGCTAGGGTTGAGCCAACTACCTTGGTAATAGACGCTAAATCGTATAAGTCACTTGAGCTTACCGGTGTAATGCTGTCATAGGTATGAAATCCATAGGCCTTATCTACGAGAATCTGGTTTCCCTTTTTCAGGAAAACTTGTGCTCCAGGGAAAGCACCATTTCTAATACCGTTTTCTACAATGCTATCGATGCGTTGTTGGGTATTAAGTTGTGCGATGGTAGGTTGTATCGATAGGCTGAAGAGTAGAATTAAAAGACTTCTCATTGCTTTAGAGTTTGGTATACGCAGCATAATAAAGGGACGCCTTTAGTTCATAGTTTTCGCATTCAAAAAGAGCGCTGTCTATCACTTTTGTCGATTTACCCATATTTTCAAACTCTGCAAATAGTAATGATTTCAACCCTTCTAAGCTGCAATTAAATGAGGTCGATTCTACCTGTCTAAGGTATTCTTTAAAACCCTCGTGGTCGGGGTAGTCTTTTAAATTTTTAGAATGGTTATAATCAGTTCTCATCGGTTCGAGTTCTATTTTTTCTAGAATTGGCTGGTAGTCTATTTCAAAATCGCAGCAAATTAACTGACCCCCTTTAATTAGCTTTTGAGTGTATTTTTTTAGTGCTACCGGATTAATGTATTCGAGTGAGCCAAAAAAGCAAAGTAGATCGCAATAATCCGGAAGTTCTTCAAGCCTATTAGTGTAGGTTATATTCGGATGAGATGTTGCTTTTTCAATCATAACTTGACTAGGGTCATAACCGATCACTGTATTTGAATAAGGTACTAATGCTATACTTGAAGCGCCTACTCCGCATCCTATATCTAAAGCTGTTTTAAAATGACGCCCTTTTAAAACCTCCGATAGAATAAGCTCGTGTAATGGAGGTCTATACGCGCTGTAATAGATAGATTCTGAATTATTATATGCAGATGAAGGTTGAGACACTTCTGTTAGGTATGTTTTTGAAATACCCCGAATAAGAAGTTTTGAGAGCCTCCCATAGGGGTAATATGATCTACCCTCAGCGTTTTCCGGGTTTTAAGTTCAGCGATTACCATACACTCTTGTAAAGCCTCCTCGTTGTATTGTTTGATCTCAAGAGCACTACACTTTTTTGGACCCTCTGTAGAGAATCCTCCAATGATGGCATAATCTTTTGTGGCCTTTTTAAGTATACCTACGTATTGATTAATTGCTTCTTCTGCGATTTGAAAATGAAACGAGGCCCGGTCATGCCAAAGGGTATAAGTGGTATTAGGTTTAAAATCTAAAATGTCTGAAACAATCCACTTCACCTTATCTGCATCAGACTGCAATCGTTCTTTCGCTCTTTCAATAGCGGCAGCTGAGATGTCTAGAACTGTTAAGTTGGTAAACCCCATTTTAAGTAGGTGATCAACTAAGTGGCTATCGCCTCCACCTACATCAATGATGCGAGCATCGTTTGGAAGGTTGAGTTCTTCAATCAGTTTTAGAGAAGTGGTAGGTATTTCTTGGGTCCAACTTACCTCGCGGGGCTGTTTGGTACCGTAAATATGTTCCCAGTGGTCTTTGAGATTGTTTTCCATTATTATTTGTTTCTCATTCCTAAGGTACAACATCCCGTTCGGGGTTAATCGATCCTATTTATTGATGTTGCCTTAAAACAGCCATAACCTAAAGTGTGATTAATATAAATAACTTTATTTCAGCACATTATTATGAAGTTTTATGAATTCGTTTTAGAACGAGTAATGCCAATTTTGTCTTCTGCAAGACCGACAAATAGTCTTTTTCTATTAGTGTTATGGCTATTACCTCTAGGCACCCTTTGGTTAGTACTCTACTTTTTAATTATTAAATAGGTGAAGGTTTTTAGATCATAGCTTATTGGTAGATAGTGGCTATCTTTTATTCATGAATAAACATGTAAGAATTTTGACCAGTAGTGCAATTATTATACAAGGAGCTGCTAACGTTCTAAAAGAGCAGGGAATTATACCGCTTATAAAAAACATCAATGAGTCTGGACGCTTAGCGGGGTTTGGTACTTTGCCTGACGAGGTAGAACTTCATGTGTTAGAATCAGAGGCTGAAGCGGCCCTTGATCTTATTAAAGACCTTGCTTAATTACTCGCTTTTTTCGTGAGCCTCAAGGTCGCTCTCCAGATCTAATTTTCTAAAACTTGGTGAGATTATACCTGTGGTAAGTACGGTTAAAATGGTCATACTGCCTCCGAAAACAACTGCGGTTACGGTACCCATTAATTTTGCAGTCACTCCACTTTCAAAGGCTCCTAGTTCATTCGAAGAACCCACGAACATGGTGTTTACTGAGGCCACTCTTCCTCTCATATGATCCGGAGTTTTGAGCTGTAAGATGGTTTGACGAATGACCATTGACACCCCATCAGTTACTCCACTAAAGAAGAGCGCTACCACTGAAACCCAGAAAATTGTTGATAGGCCAAAGGCAATAATCGATAACCCAAACCCAAAAATAGCAACGAGTAGCTTGAGTCCAGCATTTTTACTTATAGGGATATAGGCGGTAATGAGCATCGTTAAAAAAGCACCTACCGCAGGGGCTGCTCTAAGTATTCCGAAGCCTTCAGATCCGACCTTTAAGATGTCTTGGGCAAAGATGGGTAGTAGTGCTACTGCACCACCAAAAAGTACGGCAACCATATCTAAAGTTAGTGCTCCTAAGATGGCTTTAGTGTTAAAGACAAAGCGCACTCCTTCTTTCAAGCTTTGTAAAACAGGTTCTCCAATTTTAGGATTCATCACCGGTTTTTTACCAATTAGCGATCCTAGAAATAATGCAATCATTACTAGAATAAATATGATGCAGAGTGACCAGTGAACTCCGATCCAATTAATCGTGAATCCTCCAATCGCAGGTCCTAGAATCGAAGCCATTTGCCAAGTTGAACTGCTCCACGTCGCAGCGTTCGGATAAATCTTTTTAGGAACAATCAACGCAATTAATGAGAAGATGGTCGGCCCAAAGAAAGAGCGTAACAGCCCTCCAAAAAATACAAAGGCGTAAATGGAGTAAAGTATGGTCTTCTTGTTCCAAGTAATCGAATCACTGGAGATGAGAAATAAACCCAAGCTAATTAGAGAAAATAAGGCGATGATCAGTAGAAATAGATTACGCTTTTCTTTCTGGTCGACTATGTGGCCTGCAAAAAGGGCCATACCTAGTGCAGGTATAATTTCCATAAGTCCGATAAGCCCGAGAGAAAGAGGATCTTTAGTGAGCGAATAAACTTGCCATTCAACGACAATAAATTGCATCGACCAAGCAAAAACTAAAACAAATCGTAGGGCTAAAAAGATGTTGAACTCTTTTATTCTAAGTGCGGCGTAAGGGTCTCTTTTTGCCATAAAAAGCCGATGTGTTTGAAAATTCTATTACCAATGTATGGATTTTCAAACACACCGGCCGAATCGAATTCGATGGTAGTACGGAGATTAAAATTTAAAGGTTACCCCAGCTAAGAAGTTTGTAGTGGCTTGTGGATAATATCCTGCACCATCAGCGGTGACCGTCTCACCATTCGCTCCAGGATAGTCATAGGTATAGTAATAACCTCGATCTACATATTCTGCATTGAAGATGTTATTGATAAGTGCAGTGAAAGTAATAGACTTAAACACTGACTTTGGTTCAATCTGGTAAACCAAATTCAAATCGCTAGTGAAATAAGCCTCTAGTACATCCAGACCTGAAACTTCGCTCCCAAGATTACTCATATATTGTTCACCGACGTACTTAGATAAGAAGGCTAGTTGAAAATGCTCGCTAGGAGTGTAGTTGAATCGGTTACCTATAATTAGGTTAGGAGAGAATGATAATGGTGTATCTCCAAGGTTTTTCAACTCGCCGAAAACCAGCGCGTTAAAGTCTTGGTTGCGATTGGTACTAAACGCTGCATTCGGTTGGACACTAAAGCTGTCAGATATCCTGTAATCAGCATCTAACTCGAGCCCTAATCGGTAGCTTTTACCACTTGTCGCTCTTATTGGAGCACCAACGTCATCAATGGCTCCAGTAAGTACTAATTGATCGGTATAATTCATATAGTAACCGTTCGCATTTAACTTAAATCTTTCGTTTTGAAGGCGCCATCCTAATTCAAAATCATCTAGTCTCTCAGCCGTACTCACTCCGTTTTCAAAATCATTTCGATTAGGCTCTCTGTGTGCTCGAGCAAATGAAAAATAGAGATCACTTACATCAGCTAAACGATAAATAAAACCTGCTTTGGGGTTGAAAAAATTGAAGTTGGCATCAACATCGATCGGGGCTCGATCAGAGGTTAGGCCCGAGGTCTGATAAGAGACCAATCGTCCTTGAAAATCCAGATAACCAGACAGTTTGGTGCTGATTGAAAAAGTCGCTTTAGAGAAAAAACTGAGATCTGTCTTTAAAGCATCGCTGAAGTAGTAGCGATCTCTGATTGAAGTATTACTCGCTAAATCACTACCCCAAATCACTTCGCCATAGTGATCACCGGTATAGTGGCTGTAGGAGATACCATTAATGATGTTTAAATCTTCTTTGGAGTAATTGGCATTAAAATTGGCTACATAAAAATCGTTGTCGAGCCATCTTCTTACTACAAGGTCACTACCGTCAATAATCAGGTTATTAAAATCAGAAGCATTCTCCTCTGTTTTATACTGTTCGAAGAACCCTGAACCTTTGGTGTAGTTTAAACTAAGGTTGGTTGACCAGTGCTTATTTATGATCTCATTCCAATGAAGTTGATAGTGATTTTGTTCATAATCATCTACTTCATTTTCATAGGTATATGGATTTTGCCTGCGGTTTTCAGAGAGTTGTTGGGGATCAAGACCATACCACGCTTGATAGGTGCGTTCATTACCGCCAAAAGTAATTGCCTTGATTAGTCGATTGGAGTCGCTATATGCCGCTTGCAAAAAATACGATTTAAGATCTGCAAATGCTCTGTCGACATATCCGTCTGACGAAATGTTAGATAACCTACCCGATAATTCGAAGTTTTTATTAATTCTACCAGTAGTGAATTTAACGGTGTGCTTACGGGTATTAAATGATCCAAATGAATTCGAGCTTTCACCACCGGCCTGATCGGCCATTGCGTCGGTCAAAATATTTAGGCTTGCCCCAAAAGCTCCAGAACCATTAGTTGAGGTACCGACTCCTCGCTGTAGCTGTAAATTTTCGGTAGAAGAAGCGAAATCTCCTAGATTCACCCAAAAAGTACCATGACTTTCAGCATCGTTATAAGGAATACCATTAATAGTCACGTTGATGCGTTCGCTATTAGACCCTCGGACATTGAGGTAGGTGTATCCGACACCGGCACCAGCGTCAGAGGATGAAATTACCGAAGGGAGGTAGTTTAGTAAGATAGGGATGTCTTGCCCTAAATTTCGCTTAGCAATTTCCTTTTTGTCAAAGTTGGTGAAGGTGACTGGAGTGTTTGAATTGGCGCGAACGGCACTCACTAGTACTTCATCCAGAATAAATTCATTCGATGAAAGGATGATTAGTATCGAATCATCAGCGATTAGATTGATTTCTTGTTCTTTTGATTGGTAGCCGATATAAGAAATATGCAGCGTGTAACGTCCTTCGGCTAGACGTAATTTGAAGTTACCTTCTTCATCTGTAGCGATCCCTTTGTTTAGCCCCTTGGCAATTACGCTTGCACCGCTTAGCGGTTCGTTACTTTGATTAACGATTTTTCCTGATAACAGTCGTTCTTGTGCGTTTGTAATTAGGTTTACAAACAAGAATAAGAAAAGTAGATTTTTCTTCATTTTAAAGAAATTTAAAACGAATAAAAAGAGGTAATTATTCTTGATTAGTAATTGAATAATTGTTTGAAGCATTTGCTTCGATTTCCCTAAACAGCATTACCTGTTCTAGGTTCATTGGGTATGATCTCAGCCTTAAAAAAAGCACCCCTTTTGAGAACGTTACAAAGGTAAGTCAGAAATGAATCATTTAAAGCCTTATGAAGGCTATAAATTGTATATGAATCTTAGGCTTATGAATCGCGGTAGTATGAAGGTTTCAGCCGAAAATACCAGAAGATTATTAGCGCTATTTCTGACTTGAGCATCGATGTTTAAAAGATTAGACCCTCTGATTTCATATTCAAGCTTTGCGTCTTTATTCTTTCTATAAAATAAAGAGGCGTTTAAACTTTGAAAGAACTGCCGTTCATTAATACCATCGTCTTGTGCATTGTAGCTATAATCAAGGTTGAAGGTTATCTTCTTTTTGATGTATGCATCAAAAGAACTGGTAATTGAATTTCTTTTGAATTCGGTTTCTCGACTTCCTTGATTATTCGTAGTTAGTCCATAATTATAACTTAATCTTAGGTTTGGAGCATATGGAAAATTGGTACTAATTGCTGGAGATATGCTTCGATTTAATGAGGTGTTTAATGATTGAACACCTTGTATAAATTGATTTAACTTACTGTAATTAATACTAGCTCGAGTACTCAGTCTAATTCTACCCACGGTTTTTTGGATTCTTCCCGAAAGATTAGTGCTTTCATCAGCGAATTGAGAGTTGAAAAATGTACTTGTTCGAATAACATTATCAAAGTCTGTAATTGATCTGATTTGATCTAAATTTTTTGAGTAAGCAGCTCTCACAAATACATTGGTATTATTGAATAAGTTGAAACTGTTATACAGTAAACTTAAATTATGAGACAAGCCATTGGTTAGTTCGGGTTCTCCAAATTGAAAGCTGTTATAATTGTTCATCACCAAGCCTTGTGCGATTCTTGAAACATCGGTGAATTGGTTGATGATTCGATAGTTAAAGGTTAGAGATTCACTAGTTTTAAACTGCATTTTAGTTTCGAAGTCGGGTAGCACTTGGGTAAACACTTCCGAATTAGTTTCCCCAAATTGCTCATTAGTTAATTGATAACGTCTCAGAGAAAGCCCTGGAACAATTGTGAATATACCCGCACGTAGTCTTAGATGGGCACTTAGGTAATAGTCACTAAAATCATAAACAGTTTTATTGTTTAATTTAAAACTGCTTTCCTGCGTTGAAGGTCTGAATTCAGTGTTCAGTATATTTTGAAATAAATCAGAATCGAAATCTTGATGGCTTCTAATGACTCCTGCAGTAAAGTTTAAATTGGCTTTATTACTGAGTATGTGATAATATTCGACTTTAGAATCGACTTGAGTGCTTTTGATGAATCTGCTTTGTCCGATGTCGTAACCTTGATCAGAGGATTTAAATCCTAAAGCTTGGGCGGTACTATTAAAAACGGATGGCTCTCCATCTATACCAAGAATTATTGCATTGTAAAAGGGATCTTCTTTGCTTATTTGTAATTGCGTCTCTGACGATAGGATATTTTTTTCGTCAATAGTGAGATAGTAGTTGAGGGATTGATTAATTCTAATTGGAGAAACTTGCTGTCTTTCTAAGGTGTTTCCCAGTACTGATGATAAGGTTGATAGGTTTTGACTATCATCAGAAATTCGCGCGTAGATATCGTAGTCAATCTGATTGTTAAAATTGGGTTTGTAACTAGTACCCAATTTAATAATGGCCTGAGTGGTGACTTCATCACTAATCTGGTCCGTTGATTCGTCGGGAATTTCTACTAGAGAATTCGTGTATTGAATTAGCCTCCGCTCTCTGCCTGTTACATCACTTTGGTTATAAATCAAGAATCCTGTAATATCTAATTCAGGGTTAGGTGAATAACTAAAACTGGTAGAACCTAAGCGATTAGTTATTTCTTGAGCATTGTTTTCATTGGTGTTAAATGATATCTCGTTATTACCAAGATTAATATTGCTGCCACTGCGGTTATCAACTTGTCTAAAAGTTCCGGTTAACCCTCTAATATCTCTTCTTGATAGCGCTATCTCCCCTAGGTTATTGAGATCTCCAATAAAATTTAAAGTAAAGTCAGGGCTGTAATAAAAGATTTTTGGTTGTGCTAGGTATAACTCTTCCTCAATCGCCTTACCGTATCCTCCTTTAATGTCTCCAAAAATGAAACTATCCTTACCTTTTTTTAGTTGGATATTGATAGCGACATTGTCTTGATTGCTTCTTACGCTATTTAATTGACCAACTTCTGAATAATTCCTTAACACCTGAATTTTATCAACCACGTTGGAGGGTATATTCTTGGTTCCTAGTTTCGTGTCGCCTTCAAAAAACTCTTTTCCATTGACTAGAAGTTTATTAACCACCTTGCCTTCCACTTCAATTTGATCGTTCTCATTTAATTCAACACCTGGAAGATTAGCGATTATATCTTCTAATTTGCGTTCAGATCCATTTTTAAAGGAATCGGCATCGTATACGATAGTATCTCCTCTAACCGAAACGGGAAGTTTCACTACTACTTCTTCTAGAACTATATCATTTCGTAGGTCATATTCTTTGTATAGATCTACCTCTTTAATCTGTACACTATCCTTAAGAGTTCTAAGGCCAAAAAAACTTATTTGAACATTGTAATTGGTATTAGGACTTACTTTTAAGGAGAATTTACCCTCGCTGGTAGTTAGGCCATAACTAGCCATTTCTTTAGTTTGAGAGTTTAATAAGACGATACTAGCCATTTCTAATGGCTGGCTGATACTATCTCTAATAATACCTTCAAATTTAAGTTGAGCTTGTGCATTGAAAGAAAGACAAACGAGAGCAAGTACTAGGACTTTTTCTCTCAATAATGAGATATTCATTTTAATTTCTTCTTCGACTATAACTGTTTCTCATCGCTCCCATGCGTTCTTTAACCACCTTGCGATAACTTGCTATAGAGGTTTCTTCTCCCTTGCTAGGAATATCGATAGGGTCACTACTTTTCGTATTGATGCTAATTTCTGAGCATAAGATGGTAGTGTTACCAGTGCTAACCTCGAGTACAAAACCTGGAAGCCCCCAAAACTCTGCTGGGCCATGCCCTAATGGTATTTGTAGGGTATACCAGGCCTCAATCGTTGACATAGGAACTTCATCACTATCAGAATTAGTGAGGTCATTCCAATCAAAACTGTACCAGTTCAGTGTTTCAGTAGGTATTGTTGCAACAGCTTTGAAACAGAGGTAATTTCCTATTTGTTTAGTTTCACTTCCTTTAACCCAATTGATTTTTGGTAATTTATCCTTGATGACGAATCTCTTCCCATAAAACTCCTGTGATTGGATAAGAGTAGAGTCTTTTAAGTTTTTATATTGATCACCTCTTGAGAAGTTTGCTCCCCAAGTATCGGTTGCACCTCCTATGGCATCTAATTTCTCTTCTTCTTTAAAGAACGATTCGTACTGATTAAAAGTTAGGATATACGTTTTTTCTAAGCGATTTTTTAATCGACTTGCCATTTGTTTTTTTTGAGCCTCACTCATTCGTGCACCCCAATTCCCTAAGTCCATCTTAGTCTTAGAATAGTAGTAAGCCTTTCCTGAGATTGATTGATTAATTGGCTTCTCTATTTTATCAAAGTAAAAAAAGGAAGTGATGACTATTGCAGACAGAATCCAGTATTTCATAGGTAATTTTGTTTAAAGATATTTAAAATAATCTAAACAAAAATAAAATTTGAGATAATGAGTGTTTAAAAATCAATAGATTAGGGGCATGTTCCCCAAACCGGTAAGTATTCTTCACTTAAACCCGATTCTGAAGCGAAGTTTTCAGGTAATGTATTGATGTTTTCTACACACCAAGTTGATAGGTCTTGGTTAAACAAAACAGCCTCTCTAAACATTCCATCCATATTCGTCGCACTTGAAGTGTCCCATTGGCTGATGTCTTGATCAAAGGCCTTAGCAAGTGCAAATAAATCGAGCATTTTAGTGACTTTTGAGGTATCCCAATCACTGATATCTTGATTGAATGATAAGGCGTTCTTAAATAGACTTCCCATATTTTCAACATTAGAAGTGTCCCAGTTGGTTATGTCTCGATTAAATGAATCTGCATTGAAAAACATGCCATCCATATTGATTACGTTTGATACATCCCAAAAGCCGATATTTCCATTGAATGAGTTGTCGTTAAAAAAGTTAGCTAGGGGGTTTGATGTTCCAGACATATCGGTCACAAGTGTTGTGCAGAGGTAGATGTTTCCTTTAGCAAGTTCTGTTCTTATTGAAGTGTTATTGACTGCAGTGTAAACGATTCCGTCAATTTTGTCTTGATCGCCAAGTGCTGCTTGCGGACATTTACAAATACCATTTTCAAAGTAAATTTTGCCAGAATTTTCAAACGTAACAGTGGTTGGTGATTCTACGCCCTCACCTTTACTGCACGATAAAACCAAGGTAATCACCAGAAGCGTTAGAGTCTTTTTCACAGCTATTTTGTTTTGAATCAACAAGATACAAAACAATTGGCCGGAACCGGTTGTAGGTATTTACTTTAGCTTTTGCTAGAAACTATTTACTCCTCGCTTATAAGATTGATTGAGACCTCATCTTCGAGCATTTTTGCCAATACGTAAGCAGAAGTGCTAATCACTTGATTCATGTTGGTAACATCCAATTTCTCAGCCTCATCACCTGCCTTGTGGTAGTAGTCGTAGTTTTTAAAATCGAAAGTAGATAAGGTCTGTGCTGGGATGTTGTGAATCTTATAAAAAGAGTAATTATCTGATCGTCTAAAAAGGTTGTATTGTTTCGCTTCAGGTAAAAACTGTACAAACTCTGGAGAAAAGCTGTTCATTCTCTCGGGCATATCTGAAATGTCATATCCGGTCATGTAGACTTTTCCTGCTTGACCTGCGGGTGTTGTGCTCGATTCATAAACGTAATTTTCACTTGCAGATAAGGTCGTGCCGAGCATTTCGAAGTTCACCATATAAGCAACCGAAACACCTTCTTGCTTTAGCCGTTCTGCAAGGTGTGCGGCACCTCGTAGGCCTTTCTCCTCATCGGCAAAGAGGGCAACCAAAATATTCTGATTCCAGTTCTTTGTAGCAAGGAATTTTGCGATTTGAAGCACAGCTGTTGATCCTGATGCGTTATCGTTGGCGCCGTTGAAAATAGAATCTTCAAGATTTTCTTCGTTGATACCGATATGATCGAGATGTGCCCCGATGAGTATGGTTGGTTTTTCATTATCAAAAGATCCTATACGACCAACTAGGTTATAACTCCATATCTCTTTGGTTTGTAGTGAGTCTTTATACGAGGGATAAAAAGGTTCAATACCATTTTCATCGAAGAAATTAGTGACAAAATCTGCCGCCATTTGATATCCGCCATTACTGCTCTCTCGACCTTTCATTTCGTCGCTTGCAAGGGTGAACAGAATATCTCTGGTTTCTTCAAGTTGAATAAATTTTTGTACCTCCTCTAGGGTGGTTGTTTTTTTAGCACAACTAGATAGGATGATAACAACAAAGAATAATTTGAGTGCTTTCATAGGTTTAAATTGTTTTTGAGCTTTCTTCGCAAAGCTTGTTTAGTTCTATTAGTTCTTCGGGGCGCAAATCACGCCATTTGCCTAGCGGTAAATCTAGGTCAATATTCATGATTCGGATGCGTTTCAATTGGGTTACGCGATAATCAAGATACTCGCACATTCGTCGAATCTGACGGTTAAGACCTTGGGTCAGAATGATTCGAAAGGTTTTTGGACCCACTTGTTCCACAAAACACTTATTGGTAACAGTACCCAGAATGGGAATACCATTACTCATTTTCGAAATGAATTTTTGATCGATGGGCTTGTCGACCTTGACGATGTACTCTTTTTCGTGATTGTTTCGGGCCCGTAAGATCTTATTAACGATGTCACCATCGCTGGTTAGAAGTATCAGCCCTTCTGAAGGTTTGTCGAGGCGTCCGATCGGGAAGATTCGCTCTGGATGACCAATAAAATCGATGATATTATCTTTTTCAACTCTGCGATCTGTAGTGCAAACAATACCACGAGGTTTATTTAGAGCGATGTAAACATGCAGTTCTTTTCGATCTCCCACGACCTTACCGTCGACAGCGACGATGTCGTTTTCAGTCACTTTAGTTCCAAGTTCAGGTATTACGCCATTGATGGTGATTCTACCATCTTCGAGAAGTTTATCAGCAGCTCTGCGGGAGCAATAACCGATTTCACTTAGGTATTTATTGATTCTAGTCGCCACGTTTGTAAAAGTAAGTACAACTTTAAAATGTTTAGCTGTATTCGGGTTAAAGTAGAATGGAAACTCCAACAAAACCCTTATGAAGGATATTGGTTGCTTGTTTAATGGCAATAATTTGGGTATATTAATTTCATTATGAGGCATTTATTATTAATATTTTTCACTCTTTTTATTACGTTTTCAAGCGCTCAAAACGACGTGCTCATTCAGAAGTTAAAGAATTCTAAGGAGCTGCTATCTCTCGGACTTTTAACCCAAATAGAATACGATTCTATTTCAAAGGAGATTAAATCGAAAATTCTACGATCTGATGATAGCAATGAATTAGATGGATTTTATTATCACGGAAAAAGAATAGTGCTAGAGGTTTTTGCCAATCATAAAATAGATATGATAGGAACCATATTTTCTTTTGGCTTGGCTGGAGGCGGAACAAAATCTATATTGATTGGATCATCTTCAAATCCTATCTTTTCTTTTTCGGTTAATTAAGTGAATCGAAATAAAATTCTTTTAACCGGAGCAAACGGTTATATCGGCAAGCGATTACTTGAAGTTCTGATTAATATGAATTTTGATGTAGTATGCTGTGTCAGAGACGCCATGAGGTTTAATCTCAATGACTTTGAGCGTAAACACATCGAAGTAATAGAGATAGATTTACTTAATCGTGAGTCTTTAGATAAATTGCCCGCAGATATTGATGGAGCCTACTATCTGGTACATTCGATGTCTTCCAATCATAATTTTGATGAGTTAGAACGAATATGCGCTCTCAATTTCGTCAGTTACTTGAATCAAACGACCGTAAAGCACGTTATTTATTTGAGTGGAATTGTAAACAGTTCAGAGCTTTCAAAACATCTAGATTCACGAAAGAACGTTGAAGATATCTTAGCAAAAGGGACGTATAATTTTACTTGCCTACGCGCTGGGATAATTATTGGTTCTGGGAGTGCGTCGTTTGAAATCATACGAGATTTGGTTGAAAAGTTACCTGTGATGATCACCCCGAAGTGGCTACGAACTAGATGTCAACCTATTGGGATTAGCGATGTCTTACTGTACTTAAGTAAATCACTGTTTGAACCACAAACTTATAACGAACATTATGACATCGGAAGTACAGATATTCTCTCGTACAAAGAAATGTTATTAGGCTATGCTGAAGCCAGAAATTTGAAAAGATATATCTATATCGTTCCCGTAATGACACCTAGAATCTCTTCCTATTGGCTCTACTTTGTTACTTCAACCTCATATCGCTTAGCGGTTTCTTTAGTAGATAGTATGAAGACAGAGGTTATCTGCAGTACCAGCGATATAAACTCGATTTTAAGTGTTCAGCCTATAGGCTATAAAGAAGCCTTAGATAGAGCTTTTAGTAAAATTTCGTCAAAGAGAATTGCATCGAGTTGGAAAGATTCGTTTACCAGTAGTGGATTCAACTTTGAAATTACTGAAACACCGAGAGTGCCAGAATTTGGTTGTTTTAGAGACAAGCGAATCAAAGAGATGAAGGACAAGAATATAACGATTGATAAACTATGGAGAATTGGTGGTGAAACAGGGTGGTATCACGCTGATTTTCTATGGGAGTTAAGAGGTTTTATTGACAAGTTATCTGGTGGGGTTGGCTTGAGAAGAGGCCGAACTAATATTCATACCATCCATACCGGCGATGCAATCGACTTCTGGAGAGTCATTCATTCTGATAAAAATACTGGTCACTTAACGCTCTATGCTGAAATGAAACTGCCAGGTGAAGCGTGGTTAGAATTTAAAATTGTGAATAATCGATTAGTTCAGACCGCAACTTTTCGACCTCTAGGGGTTTACGGTCGAATGTATTGGTATGCCGTTTTACCTTTTCATTCTTACATATTCAACGGTATGCTGAATAAATTAACCTCGAATCAATTACTGGTATAAATTAGTTGAATCTGCATCGCACAAATCAAGTATCAGCTCGCTGATTTTATCCGTTAGATCGTTAAAAAAGCGTTCACCCTTTTTTTTGGTTGATTTTCTGGGGTTACCAATGCCAGTATCCTCGGTTACTTCAGACCATCTTCTTTCTGCCCAAGCCCATTTTTCTCTAATAGCCTTAATTCGATGTCGTTTTTCTTCTCCTAATCCCGATTGTTCTAAAGGCAAGACCAGTTCGGGTTTTAGATACATCATTATACTCGTCTCCATTTCATCCGCGTGATCACCCTCTTCCTCGAAATAAGATTTCTTGTCTAGTACTTGAAAAAAGTTGCATAGGGTTAGGAGCATCTCGGGAAATTCAGCACCTAATTCTCTAAGAATCGGTTTGAAATCATTACCACCATGTGCATTTATGAGTAATAGTTTTTTTACTCCTTGACGATTTAAAACCGTAAGAATATCGCGCATGATCACCAATTGAGTGCTAGGGTTGAGGTTGATATCTAAATAAATGTCGTGTTGGCCTGTATTCACCCCAAAAGGAATAGGGGGTAGTACGATAACTTTACCACCTTTTTCATAGGCTTTACGCGCAGACTCTGTGCTAATGGCGTCTGCTTCATAGACATCGGTTCCGTAGGGTAAATGATAGTTATGTGCTTCTGTGGCACCCCAAGACATTACGGCAAGATCGTGTCTGTCATTCGATAGATTTTTCCAGTTATTCTCGATTAAAAGGTAAGGTCGCATACCCTCAAGTTACAAGAATTGCGCTTACGCTTTTAAAAATTAACAACCTGGTTATATTCTCTCGGCAATCAAGTTATATTTTTTGTCTAGCTTGGAGTGAATTAAGAATCAAACATTGAATATGAAGCAGCTGTTATTGATCGCCGTATTACTTTTCGGATATACCATTCAGGCTCAGAATACCCCCGTGTCTCACAACGATGGAAAACAAATGTTTCATCATGTGTATTTTACCCTTAAGAATCCTGATTCAATGCAAGACAAGCAATTACTCAAAGAGGGATTGCAATCCTTGGCCGCTATCGAGGAGGTCAAACACCTAATTATAGGCGAGCCAGCCCCTACCTTTGATCGAGAAGTGATTACTAGTGATTGGCATGTCTCAGAGGTCATTTATTTTGACAGTGTGGCTGATCAAGACGCCTATCAAGTAGATCCTGTGCACCAATTGTTTGTAACCAACTATAGCCATCTTTGGAGTAAGGTGGTTGTTTATGATATTTTGGTAGATTGAAATTAATCTTTATGGCATGTGTAAAGATCAATTTTTAAGAGCCATAATTGATGCATTAATTAAGTTTCGAAGACCGATTGGTTTTCTGATTTTCTCTATTTCAATATTTAGTTTTTATCATCTTTCTAAAATTGAAATGGATAATTCACTATCGATTTGGTTTGTTAAAGAGGATGTCACCTACGAGTCTTACGCAGCATTTCAAAGAGATAGTGGGTCAGATGAAATAATTATTGCTTCAATCCCTATTGAATCTGAACAACTAGCAGTTGAAAAGAATTCAATACAAGTATTACAAAATATACTTAGCACTAATCCTGTTGTATTAAAAACGTATTCATTATTCGATGCTAACTACCCTTTATTAGTGGGTAATAAGTTAGTGTCGGCTAGACTTTATGATTCTAAAAGATCAGCTGCTTCTCAACTAAAGCTTTTGAATCAATTTTCTGATTTATCTAATCAGTTGATCTCAGAAAATCGTGAAAACCTATTTCTCTACGTTCAATTATTACCCTCAAATGAAATAGAAGCGATTAAGTCAAAAGAAATAGCAGCGGTTATCTCAACTATTCAAGAACATTCTCCAAGCGCAATAATCTCTGGGCCTCCAGTTTTGAATGAGGCCTACAACGAAGGTCTTTTTCTAGAAGCAGCCATTTTCGGGACTATATCATTTATAGTTATACTTTTTGTTCTATTTAGATTACTTCCGAGCCGTAAATACATGGGTATAGCTATAGGTAGTATACTTCTTCCACCACTTTATTTATTAGGCTTAGTAGGATTTTTCGATATCAAGCTTAATATGATTTCAGCATTAATCCCAACGCTATTATTAGTGTATGCGCTAAGTGATACAGTTCACATTATTAATGCTCTTCATCGTTCAAGAATAAGCTATCCTAATAAGTCTCAATTGGATTGGATTGTTTTGAGTATAAAACATAGCTTTATTCCTTGTATGCTGACAACTCTAACAACGATTATCGGTTATCTAGCTTTAGTTTTTTCGGGGTTACCAGCCCTTCATTCAATGGGATTTCTGGCGGCTATCGGTATTCTTATAGCCTTCTTTATGGGCTACCTAGTTTTAATTTTAGGACTTTCATTTACAATTCAAGACAATCCTGTGTTTGATCGGTCTCGACACAATAATTCTACCTTTTCGTTTGAAAAAATGATCAATCAAATTCTTGTATTCAGTCATTTATCGAAGGCTAAAATCATATTTATTCTTGCAATTACGCTATCTGTTGTCCTTTGGAGTTCATGGTTTGTGTCGGTAGATACAGAGTCTATTGATCTCTTGGCTGATGGAAGTGCTAAAAACGACATCATAGCCTTAGAAGAACAGCTGGGGGGTAGTTTTCGTATGCAGTTAGATTTACAATTTCTGAATAATCGAGAGATGTTTAGCGAGGATAACTGGGAGAAGATATCAGCTCTTGATCAGCGGCTTAGAAATGATGATCAGATAAAATCTATTTTTTCAATATATAGTCTCAAAAAGTTTTTTGAAAACCGATATCCACAAGGTGTATTTCGTAAAGATCAAATGGAGTATGAAAAGAGCCTTATGAGTTTAGTTGAAAACTCAGGCAATTCAATATTTAATTTATTTAACCTTGCCAAAAATACCCTTTCGTTCACTATCACCTTTTCTCAGTTGTCATCTGCTGAAATAGGTCAACTTATACAACGTATTGAAAAAGATTATGAAGAGGTTTTTGGTGGATCCACTACTTATCTCAAGATTAATGGGTTTGCAACTGTTTTTGCTAGATTAAACGAATATGTTGTTCAGTCTCAGTTACGCTCTTTTATCATTGCCTTTTTATTAATCGGAGTATTTTTCATGTTATACCTCAGAAGTATTAAAAGGGTTATAATCGTGTTGATTCCCAATTTAATTCCGGTTTTTGCGGTTTCAACACTAATGGTCTGGCTAGATATTTCATTGGGGGTAACTACCGCAATGATTGCTCCAATTGTTTTAGGTATCTCAATGGACGATACCTTACATATACTCTATAATTTTAGAAGTAATCAAAAATTAAATAAGGATATAGCTCAGGCATTAGAGTATTCCATAAAAATCACTTCACCATCATTGATTATTTCTAGTGTATCTCTTGCAATTGGATTTCTGATAATCAGTTTTAGTAGAATTCCTGCCGTAGCCGATTTTGGTCTATTGTGCATGGTTGCTGTCTTAAGTGCCCTTTTTGCGGATTTACTGATTGTACCCGCATTAGTTCGTCGTTTTTGGTTGTAACTTAATGAAACAAAGAAATTGTAATATGAGACGTACCAGAATTCAAGATTACAAGAAAGTGGATAAGGCGGATGATCTAGAACGTATTGTGAATGATAAGCGGAAGAATAAAAGGGCTTCTAAAAAGAAAGGAACGCGTCGTAATCGACGTTATCAAAATAAACTTCTTAGTTTTTTGAGTAAAAGTTTCAATAGTGATTCAGATGAGTGAATAATTGATGAGAAAAGAAGATATCTTAGGATTAAATTCTATCAGCTGCTCTGGTCAATTCTTTGCAATTGAAACAAGGATAAACTTAAGATAAGCATCAAGAAAGCTGGTAAGAATTTAATCATATTATCCCCCACTTTAAAATGCATAAATAAGGCTACGGCCATTAAAAGAGCCATGAGCAAAGCAGACGGGATGATTAACTTTTTTCTGAATATACCAATCAGAACACCTAAAGCTGCGAGTATTTTAAAAGCCCCAACGATATATACAAAGGGTTCACTTAATCCGTAGGAAGCAAACTCTTCAATCATATTGGAGGAATTGCCCCCCCGGTAAATAGTGGGTCTATTGAATCTAAAAATCCATACGTTGATAACGACCGACGACAGAATTAGAGACAGAATAACCTTCAATGTTTTCATTTTGAGAATATTAGCTCTTCATAAGATAGTGAAGTAATTTAACTTCTCATCAGTGTACATTACAAGAGCATTTTGACAACCTTCAATTGATAATTTTTTTGCGAATCTACGAGGTGAATTAAGGGTTAATTTTTCTTTCGTATCTTAAAGAAAAAGAAGTTCGATGAAATTTTTAGAAAAATACTATCCAACAATACTTGCGTTCTTAAGTTTTCTCTATTCCATATTTCTTTGGTTTACTGGAAATCAGCTAGAAGGTATATATGTTGGATTATGGCCAATTACCATTTTAGGTTTTGCAATCGCAATCAGACAGAGAAGAAGGGACGCTAAAAATACACAAGACGATGCAGAATAAATTAATGTTTTCTATAGGAACCGTAATCTTTATTATTTACGTATACTTTCTTCTAACTATAATCAGAAGACAACATCGTATACAAAGAAAAAATAATAGACCTAATTCTTGAATCTTAGAGATCTACCGCTATACATAGTGGTGTATTTTGGTTTACACAAGCAGTAATGACTTAAGGCAACCTAAAAAGGTCTTCTACCTTGCAGTTCAAGGTTTTCGAAATCTTCAATGCTAACACGGTCGAGGGGACATAAACTCCATTTTCAATTGCGTTTATACTCTTTCTTGATACCTCGGCTTGAACTGAGAGCTCTTCTTGAGTTAAACCTACGCGTTTTCGCAATTCTTCCAGATTATTAAGGAGTTTTTGATGGTCCTTACCCATTCTTACTTCTTTTCAAATTTATCAACTGCGTCAGTTAGTTCTTTTTCTGTATTAGGGTATAGGTATCCTGCAATCATTGTGCCTACGCCGATAAGACCTACTAGGGCTCCAACGCCTTTTAGAATGCTGCCTAAGAAAAAGTAGCCCAAGAAAAATAAACCTGCACCCACGAAAATTGTAATTACTCCGCCACGACGATAGTCAATAGGTTCCTTCTTGCGCTCATCGAAAATTTGTAAAAGCTCTTCTAGTTTTGAAGGATCGTTGAGGTGTTTTGAGATTTCAACTACAGCTTCTCTTTTTCCTTTAGCATCATAGTATTGCCAGATAAAAACAGCAATTGGGATAATGATCCCTGTGGATATAGCAAGGGTGGGTATTAGTACTTCTGCATTCATGGATTCTTATTTATTTAATGTAACGCAAACGTAACATTTTTATTTGAATTGAGAAGTATAGGTTACAAAATTATTTTTCTGTAAGCTTTTTAAAATTTTTCATTGCTTCACTGGGGGCTATCGAAAATGCTTCGTTTTTCCAGTAATGGGAAGGGTAGGAGTCGAGCTTTTCTAAAATAAAATAGTTTTCATTATCAGTAATTTGCATCTCCTTTTCAGATAGGATGTAAGTGTACTCCTCTATTTGATTCAAACTGAAAAACATATCTAGATCAACTCGATTCACTTTACGTCCCCCGATAAAAGATTTCTTTTTCTCTATAAATGAAAGTGGTCGATCGACACTTATTTTCGTGTCTTGTTCGAGCCGGCCGAAATAGTTACGATAACTACCATCATCAAATTTTTTATATAAAAATTGACCCTGTACTCTCGGTTCTGAATATTCAACACCAAGTAATTTCACTGATTTTATGGGCTTATTGTTGATAAACTTGAATTGTAATAGCGCTTTGTCTTCTTCGCTAATCCAAAGTTCTCCATAAAATTGTGCTTTTGATTTTTCTTTGAAGGCAACTACATGTACCCAATGATCTTTGAATAAGGTGTAATCAACGATTTGAAAATCAAAACGTTTCGGTTTCGAATAAACGGCTACTTGTGGATCTGAGTAATGCGGCTGGTACTTATTAATTTCCATTAACTTTTGATAGCCTACAGCAGATTGTATTCTATGAATCTTCTGAATATCAATACTGTCTTGTACGATATCGCCTTTTTGCGAACGAAGTTCATCAAGATTTATATCATTTTCCTCAATTTTCCCTCCAAATATTCCAGACTTTACCTTGAAGTAATTACCCTTGCTTAAACTTTCTTCAATTTTTTCTAAGAAAAATTCTGCTACATTTTCTGCATCGATTTTACTTGATTCTTCTTCTAATTCGAAACCTCGAAGTAATCTTGCTGATTCTCCTAGGCTATCGTTCTGACTTAATTTAAGTAAGGCTTCTACGTGTATAGAAGAATGTGTTGGAATGCTTTGAGTAATTTGCTCAATCATTCTATAGTCAATCTGTTCTAAAGTAGATTTTTTTAATTCGAAGTCTAAATGAACATCGTTAAGTTCTGAATGGCGTAGGAAATATGTAAACGCTCGACGATTAGTTTCGACAAAGGGCTGCATAGTTTTCTTTGACTCCATAACCAGTTGATATGCTGACAAATCATTTGTGCTAACTACGACTTCATTAAGCAAGATGGGTTTCTGCCCTAGATCTAAGGTGTCGGCTCGTAAAATTATTGGGTTAGTAGAATGTTGAGACCAACAAAAGGGAGCAATAGTCAAAAGTAGAATTAGAAAATACCTCATTACTTATTAGGACGTTTAAAGTCGCTAGATGTTACTCCTATTTTAATTATTCAAACGATATAAAGTAAAACTGCTAGATAGTGAAATAAGGAACCTCCGAGTACAAATAAGTGCCAGATCGCATGAAAATACTTTTTCTTGTCACGCGCGTAGAATACAACCCCAGAGGTGTAAAACAAGCCTCCTAAAGCTATAAGGACGAGAGCCCGAAAATCAATTAAGTTGATAATGGAGCGGAAGTAAAAAATAATCATCCAGCCCATTAACAAGTAGAGAAAAAGAGAAATGAATCCATACTTACCGGTGAAGAATATTTTTTTAATGGTTCCCACCACAGCTAGTGACAAAACCGTTAAAAATATAGTTCGACCTGAAGCATCGTAAAGAGTGATCAAGCACAACGGCGCATAAGACCCTAGTATTAGGTAGTAGATACTAATATGATCGAGGATTCTCAGTTTCTTTTTTAGTTGCTTGTCGATTACAAAGTGATAGGCAGAAGACGAGCCATACACCATCAACAATCCTAGGGAAAAAAGAGCGCAAGCGGCAAAACTAAGGTTAGTGAGGTTTTGATTAAAATAAAATAGTAAGGGGATACCACCAAGGCACAGGATGAACCCAACAAAGTGGGTTATTGTATTCCAGAATTCTTCATTTTGAAAATCTCTTAAACTGATCACTTTCATACCCCGAAGTTAAACAATGAAGACCATTGAACGACTATCTGTGATTGGAGTAACTGTGTTCAGATTGATTGCCTCCTTAAGCAAGTATTTCAAGAGATATCTTTATCTTGATCACTTAGTTTGCCGAAAGCAAAAAAAATATGCAACTCCACAAAAACTTCAGAGGTGTCAATAAGCTCATTAGAACGATAGGTTCCTTCGTACTTATTTTCTTCGCAATGGGTTTTATTTCGGGCCAAGATTTCAAGCCTAAAACGAGTTCAGAGCTTTATCATGATCTTCAAAGATTGAATTTCTTGGGCAATGTATTGTACGTTGCGGCGCATCCGGACGATGAAAATACAAGGCTTATCTCCTACCTCACGCATAAAACCCACGCGAACACTGCTTATCTTTCATTAACGCGTGGTGACGGTGGACAGAATTTAATAGGTACAGAAATAAGAGAATTATTAGGTGTTCTTCGAACCCAAGAGTTGTTAGCCGCTAGAGGCGTAGATGGTGGACAACAATTTTTTACCCGAGCTAATGACTTTGGGTATTCAAAAACTCCAGAAGAAACCTTACAAATTTGGAATAAGGACACTGTTCTCTCAGATGTAGTAAGAAGAATAAGAGCCTTTAGGCCCGATGTGATTATTAATCGATTCGATCACAGGACTCCAGGATCTACCCATGGTCATCATACCTCAAGTGCTATGTTAAGCATGGAAGCCTTTGATTTAGCTGCGAATTCAACGGCTTATCCTGAGCAGCTTATTGAACTTGAACCATGGCAACCTTCGAGGATATTTTTTAATACTTCATGGTGGTTTTACGGTTCACAAGAAAAATTTAGAGAGGCTTCTAAGAACGGGTTGGTAAGTGTAGATGTTGGCGTCTACTACCCTAGTTTAGGTAGGTCTAATAATGAAATAGCTTCACTTGCGAGCAGTAAGCACCTTTGTCAAGGTTTTGGTAGGCTAAACAGTCGAGGAGAAGAGATGGAGTATCTTGAATTACTCAAAGGAGAGTCTTTAGCAGGTCAAGATATATTTCAAGGGATAAACACTTCCTGGACACGTATCCCAGAAGGATATAAAATTCAGGCATTACTCTTGCCTATTGAGGAGAATTTTGACTTCAAAAACCCTTCGATTCATTTACCTGATTTACTTCGAGCCTATGCCTTGATTCAGCAAATCGAAGATGAATTTTGGAGAACACAGAAAAGCGAACAGATTGTCAATTTAATTAAGGACATCTCTGGTCTGTACTTAGCTTTTGAGACAAGCACAGCTTATGCCACCCCTGGAGAGAGTATTAATACCACGCTAAAGTTGCTAGCTAGAGATACCTCCCTAATCAGCGTAAGGCAGATTCAAATTAAGGGTGCGAAAATGCTGAGTTCGATCGTTGAAAAGCATTTAGAGGCTAATATTAACACAGCTATAGTTCTGCCTTTAGAAATACAAGAATCGACGGAGTTTAGTAATCCATATTGGCTCAAGGAGTCGCCTAGTTTGGGGATGTATGAGGTAGAAGATCAACGTTTGATAGGGCTGCCAGAGTCTCCGCCGGCTGTAAGTGCAGAGGTCCTCTTGAGCATTGGTGATATTCATATGCCTTTTGCCTTACCGCTTGTATATCGGTATGCAAAACCAGACAAAGGAGAGCTTTGGGAAAGATTTAAAGTAGTACCTCCAATTTCTGTAGCACTTTCAGATGATGTAGTTCTGTTTTCAGATCAGTTGACTAAAGAGGTGGTGGTGAATGTACAATCCTTTGCGCCCAACCAGAAAGGTGAGCTTAGCCTAAACCTTCCCAAAGAGTGGGGGATAGAACCGCTGACACAATCCTTTAATCTCTCCGAAGAGGGCAAACAAGTGTCCTTAAAATTTACCGTTTCTCCACCTAAGCAGGCTACTGAAACTATTGCCACTGTAGAGGCTAGGGTAAATGCTAAATCATATACAAAAAACCTTATTTCTATCACCTATGACCATATACCAACTCAGCGGGTTTTGGTGAATGCAGCATCAAAATTTGTGCGTTTGGATTTACAAAAGAGGGGTGAATATGTCGGGTACATTATGGGTGCGGGAGACAAGCTGCCTGAAAGTTTAGAAGCTATAGGTTATGATGTCGAACAGATTGAACCTTCGACAATCACGACGAATGCACTCAAAAAGTATGATGCTGTAATTCTTGGGGTAAGAGCATTAAATGTGATCGAAGGTTTAGCTCTCAAGAAACAAGAATTATTAGATTATGTCTCACAAGGTGGGGTTTTAATTAGTCAGTACAATACAGCAAATCGAAGAGGAAATAATAAGATCAGTATTGCACCATTCCCGTTGACGAATTCCTCAGATAGGGTAACCGAAGAAAATGCAGTGGTGAAACTTTTGCAGCCGAATCATCCGGTCTTATCGTTTCCAAATAAGATTACTGAGAAGGATTTTGAAGGTTGGGTACAAGAAAGAGGTTTGTATTTCCCTAATCGATGGGACAAATCCTATATTTCAATTCTAGAAATGCATGACCAGTCTGAAGCCCCAAAAAAAGGAAGTTTATTAGTGGCACCACTAGGTGATGGATATTTCGTCTACACAGGCCTTAGCTTTTTCAGAGAACTACCTGCCGGAGTGTCAGGGGCGTATAAACTGATCACAAATATAATTTCATTGGGAGTGAATTCGTCATCTTCAAATCCTTCAGAAAAGAACTAAGAATATGGAGTTAGTTGATTGGATCATCCTCCTGTCTACCCTAATATTTATTGTGACTTATGGGATTTGGAAAACCCGAGGTACTCAAAATATTAAGGACTATGTTCTGGGCGGAAAAGAAGCTAATTGGGCTACCATTGGGCTATCTGTGATGGCTACTCAGGCCTCAGCCATAACTTTTCTATCCACTCCAGGCCAAGCTTATCATGACGGCATGGGATTCGTTCAATTCTATTTTGGTCTTCCCATTGCCATGGTGGTTATTATCTTGGTTTTTATCCCTTTGTATTACCGATTGAACGTTCAAACGGCGTATGAGTTCCTAGAAAATAGATTTAATGCTAAAACGAGAACCTTAACGGCAGTACTATTCTTAGTTCAAAGAGGTCTGTCTGCAGGGATCACTATTTACGCACCGGCTATCATACTTTCTGCGGTATTAGGCTGGCCTTTGAAATTATTGGTAGTAGCCATTGGAGGTTTGGTAATCCTTTACACGGTGAGTGGAGGTACCAAAGCGGTAAATGTTACACACAAACAACAGATGTTTGTGATCATGGGCGGAATGTTTATCGCCTTGTACATGATTATTTCAGGACTACCTTCGGAGGTGTCCTTTGTTGACGCCCTTACTATAGCAGATCAATCAGGTAAATTGGAGGTATTAGATTTTAGTCTTGACCCCAACAATCGCTACACCTTTTGGAGCGGTATTACAGGTGGATTTTTTCTAGCCCTCTCTTATTTTGGAACCGACCAAAGTCAGGTACAACGTTATTTGTCTGGGAAATCGAAAAGAGAAAGCCAACTCGGATTAGCCTTTAACGGAATATTCAAAATTCCCATGCAGTTTTTCATACTCTTTGTAGGGGTAATGGTTTTTGTTTTCTATCAGTTCAACTATACCCCAATCCACTTTAATCCAGCTGCTAGAGCAGTTTTACAAGCTCCAGATTATCAAGAAGAATACAAGACATTAAGTGATGAACTATCCGATATTCAAAAGGAGAGAAGCTTACTTCAATTGAATTATCTAGAATCGAATCATAGGAGTGAGGCATCTAAAATAGCCTTGCTTGAAAACGAGATTCAAAAGCTAGTTATTAGGGAAAATGAACTCAGAAGCAGAGCAAAGGAGTTGGTTGTTCAAGCAGATCCAAGTATTGCTTCAAACGATAAGGATTATGTCTTCATTCACTATATTTTAGACAACCTCCCAGTAGGTTTAATAGGATTGTTACTCGCAGTAATTCTTTCTGCAGCGATGTCTTCTACCGCTTCAGAATTAAATGCATTAGGAACCATTACTACTTTGGATATCTACAAGCGGTACGTACCTGCTTCTAATGCTCCTCGACATTATTTGAAAGTTTCAAAGGTCTTTACACTAGTTTGGGGAATTATCGCAATTCTCATCGCCTCTGTAGCTAGCCTATTTGAAAATCTCATTCAGCTGGTGAATATTATAGGTTCTATTTTTTACGGAAACGTATTGGGGATTTTTCTACTCGCTTTTTTCTTCAAGCGTATTCAGGGGAAAGCAGTTTTTTATGCCGCAATTATTACCCAAATATTAGTTGTCCTAGTCTTCTATGTAGACCTTATGTCATACTTGTGGTTAAATCTCTTAGGTTGTGCACTCGTTATCTTAATTGCTCAAATTCTTCAAGGTTTAATGGGAAAAGGAAAGCTACAATCTAAAACTTAAAAAGAGATCTTCTTCTGAAGAAGGTTAAATCAATATTAAAAGAATATTATTGACATCATAAGAAAGCATTTAACAATATGGCTTTTAAAGAAACTACATCAAGTAAAGGTTCTTTTCTTAGTATCCTACTGCTCATCTTGTCAGGTGAATTAGTCTTTATTCTCCCTTATTTTTTGTCTAGAGTTTTTAGACCCACTTTCTTAGATGTATTTAATTTGACAAATACGGAGCTAGGGAGTTTGTTTTCGGTCTATGGTACGGTAGCCCTTTTTTCTTACATTTTTGGAGGTTCACTAGCTGATCGATTCTTGCCGGGTAAATTGATTGCTATTTCATTGTTTTTAACTTCTTTAGGGGGCCTTGTTATCGCTACCTTTCCTTCGCTGTTTATTATGCAAATTGTTTATGGATATTGGGGGTTCACCTCGGTGTTTCTTTTCTGGAGTGCAATGATTAAGGCTACTCGTATATGGGGTGGAAATAAAAACCAAGGACAAGCATTTGGATTCCTTGATGGAGGTAGAGGACTTGTTGCAGGAATTATGGGAACATTAGCCGTTTTCATCTACTCTTTTTTTATCGAGGCTGACGTAACATTTAGTAGCCTTGAGGAGCGTCAGAATGCCTTTAAATATGTAATTCTATTTTCTTCCTTGATTGTTGCTCTCGCAGGTATTTTGGTTTACTCTTTTCTAAATGTAAAACCGGATGAGGAGAAGGTTTTTAATTCTTCAGTCTATTCCTTAAAAGCAATTCAAAAAGTACTTAAAATGGAATCTGTATGGCTCTTAATGATTATCATTCTATGTGCCTATTTCGGTTATAAGGTCACAGATATTTACTCTTTGTACGCTTCTGAGGTAATGAATTATAACGAAATAGACTCTGCAAATATTGGTTCGCTTCAATTATATTTAAGACCTATTGCATGTATACTTTTCGGTTTTTTAGCCGATCGTTCTAAAAGAAGCATATTTTGGATCATTATTGGTTTTGCAATAATGCTTTTTGGATCAGCATTATTTGCGTCAGGGCTAGTTAAATCTCATTTAGATGTGTTCTTTCTGTTCTCAATCGTGATATTAGCTATTGGGACTTATGCTATAAGAGCACTTTATTTCGCTTTAATGCAAGAGGGCAAAATATCATTGTCATTAACTGGAACAGCGGTTGGAATCATATCTCTTACAGGTTATACTCCAGACATATTCGCAGGTCCACTAATGGGGTATTATCTTGATCAATTTCCAGGTTTACTCGGGCACCAATACATCTTCATTTATCTTTTAGGATTTTCCGTGATTGGCTTAATATGCTCTCTTCGTTTTTCTAGAATTATCCGTTGATTGATACTTTTTATAAAATCGCTACACTATAATAGTATAACGGTTTTATCATTATAAGTTGCTCCCCCTATTATTCAAAGTTGCAGCACAACTTCTTCTATTGGTAACCTAAGAGTCTAATGAAAATGGGATAAGTATAGTCTTTGTTATTCGCTACCTGAACGGAATTATATATTGAGATAATTAATCCAATTGAATACAAGGAAACTAAGGCAATTATGAATAAAGCCCAAGATTGGGTTATGATTAATGAGGACACTCCAAATACGATATAAAGGAGAATCCAATTAAATTTAAAATTGATAACATCTCTTCCTTGAAATTCAATTATTTCATCTTTTCTTTTAAAAATCACCCAAATAATGGAAGTTGTTATAATTCCAAAAATTGAAGATAGGTGTAATAAAATGTTCCACGAATTTGTTGATTTTGACTTTTGCTTCATAATGTTGTTTTTAAGTTCGTTTAAATTAACACCAAGAACTTCCCCTATTTGATTTAAGGAGTATGGAGTTGGCTCCACTTCGTTGTTCTCGATCCTTTGAATAGTTCTCAGTGAGAGAGAACTCAGTTCGGCCAAGTCAACTTGAGAATAACCTTGTCTTAGTCTTAATTCTTTAATAATGTTTTTAAATTCCATGAAGCAAATCTACCCTCAAGGTTAAGATTATAAAACGACATCTTTACGTCATTCAATAAAAAAACCGCTACACTATAATAGTATAACGGTTTTATCATTATGAGTTGCTCCTCCTATTATTCAAAGTTGCAACAACATCAATAGATTTCAGATCGATTTTAAATTATAGGTACATTGTTTCAGACCTGTTTTAAATTCAACCTGATTCTCAAATTGAAATTCAAAAGGGACGAGACCATTTTT
>Ga0209653_1000741_pt1 | contig 28077 bp, 24 predicted proteins | sample SaaInl6LU_22_DNA_FD_184644 | JGI IMG/M metagenome (GOLD analysis project Ga0209653, IMG submission 184644) | Marine microbial communities from expanding oxygen minimum zones in the Saanich Inlet - ESP_116LU_22_DNA (SPAdes) (version 2) | ecosystem: Environmental > Aquatic > Marine > Intertidal...
ATAGAGTACCAAAATGAAATACAGAGAATGAGCATCATTGTGAACCACATTGGTACGTGAAACATGAGGTTTCTTATCGTTTCATTCAATTGCAATCTATTAGGTATGTCAAAAGGTGCAGAGCTGTTCAAGACACTAGATTGGCAATATTCGTTGGTGTCTGTGATTTCTGTGATAGAAAATGCCCTTAGCAATTCAGGTGAAAAACACGAAAATCTTGTGGTGTGCAGCCTAATATGTAGCACTTTTGAGGCTAAAGAGTCTGGAATTTGAAAATTTGCTGAAATCTGATTGTCGTTAATTACTGTGACTTCTGTTCCGCAAATTAATGTTTTTCGGTCGTATTCTATAGAAATTGAAATCGTTTCATTTTTTTGAAAATGAGTATTGTACCCAGTGAAAACCACATTGTTTTCTCCAATTTCTAACGAATTAGGTGAGGCTGATTTTACAGAAGGAGAAAGGGGTACTAGAAATGAAAAGCCGATTGTGTAGAGCAATAAAATTATTGCAAGAGCTTTCCACCAATGTTTTTTAAGTGCGTTCATTCAAAAAAAAATCTTTATTCTCTCCAAAGGTAAGGAAATAATAAAAAGGAAAGTATGATAATTAGCAGGTTAATAAGGGACAAAAACACAACGAACTGACCACCCATTTCTAATGTTCCGCCATTGATTGCCAAATTTGAAAACTGAATAGATAATAGAATAGAAGGGATAAGAATGGGAAAGGCAAGAATGGAAAGAATTCCGATGTTATTGTTGGTTTTAGACGCGATAGCACTTACCATGGTTAGTGTTGCTGATATGCTCATGCTCCCTAACAAAACAGCCAAGAAAAACAACCCGTAGTTCAAGTCCGTTAATCCATCGGATTTTATGAAAATCGTGTAAATAACAAAACTGATTAAGACCAGTGCGATTGATAAAACCATGTTGTACACTATTTTACCCAATATGAGTACACGAGGATTGATTAAGGTGTAAAGGAAAAGCTGTTTGTCAGAGTTTTCGTTCAAAAATGATTTTGAAATTGCATTGGTGAGAGAAAACAAAATGATAATCCAGAAAAGAGCATTCCAAATACTTGTTTCGGAAATAGAAGTGAAGGATAATGAACAAACAAAAATTGTTGAAACAATATACAACACGATGGAACTCAGGAAATGTTTTTGTTTCATTTCTAGGCTCATTTCGTGTTTTAATAAATGAACTAACTGTTTAGCGAACATCAATAGATTATTTGAAACAAAGTTAGTGAGAAATATGTTTGAAACAAATCATTGAGAATTTTCTGAATATGTATTTTGAAAATATCATGGGTTTACTATTTATTTTGATATTCTGTTTTTGTTGAAAGATACAATCTCAAATTTTGTAATTGGTAGCTTTAAGTTTAACTTGTGATTAACGCACTAATGAATGTTTAATGGAATACATCGATATCACGCTAAACCCAAGAGTAAGCATAGTAAATAATGGAAGCATTCCATAGTCTTGCCATTCAAAACACAAATACATACCGATAGCAAAATAGGTAGCAAGTAAACCTTCAAATAATGTAACCCAGTTCAATTTTATTTTACTGTATTGTTTCCCTTTCCAATTTCCTGATTTGTGGGTCAAAGAGAATTTTGGTGTTCTTACAAAGGGAGATTTTTTTCCGGTATATCCTTCCAGTACAGCCAACGAATTGTGCAGAGATAATCCCATTGAAAAGCTCAAAAATAGAGGGAAGTAGTAAATAAAATGAATAAAGGCAACACCTTTGTTTTTGTAACTCTTGGAAAATGAAGTGAAGTATAATATTCCTATTACGGCAAAACTGAACAGAGAAATAGTAGCCAACTTGAAAAAAGGTTGCAGCTCTGGATGTGATTGTTTTAAGACAAAAAGTGGAAGACTAAGCATGGCAATACTAAAAATAGCAATGAATAGGAAGCTATTCATCAAGTGAAAAATAGCATTTATTTTCGTCCAGAACGAATAGTTTTTGTGTTTCACCACTTTTCCTAGGTTTTTTACAGTGCATTCAGCTGCACCCTTTGTCCATCTAAATTGCTGGGCTTTTAAGGCATTCATTTCTGCAGGAAGTTCAGCCGGAGCGCCAATTTCTTCTTTAAATATGAATTTCCAACCTTTTAGTTGGGCGCGATAACTTAGATCTAAATCTTCGGTGAGTGTATCCGCTTTCCAACCCCCTCCATCAATGATAGCTTGTTTTCTCCAAACTCCTGCAGTTCCATTAAAATTGATGAAATGACCTGCAAAATTTCGGCCTCCTTGTTCTACACTAAAATGAGCATCGAGGGCAAAGGCTTGTAAACGAGTAAGTAAGGAATATTCTTTGTTGATGTGTTCCCAACGCGTTTGTACGACACCTATTTTTTTATCTTGAAAATAAGGGATGGTTTCTATCAGAAAATCAGGTGAAGGAACAAAATCTGCATCAAAAATAGCGATGTATTCGCCTTTGCATTGATTCATTCCATATTCCAATGCTCCAGCTTTGAATCCATTTCTTTCTAGTCTGATCACTTGCGTAATATCCAAACCTTTTTCCTTCCAAAAGGCTACTTTTTTGGCAATAATTTCAACTGTTTCATCCGTAGAATCGTCAAGAACCTGAATCTCTAGTTTGTCTTTTGGGTAATTGAATTGTGCTACAGCATCAATCAATCTTTCTATGACATACATTTCGTTGTATACTGGCAATTGAACTGTAACGGCTGGAAAATAAGGTTTCTTCGCAAATTCAGACAATTCAGAAGTTACTTTTTTTCTGTTTTTGAGGTAAGAAACAACCAGGCCCAGCTGAACAATGCTGTAGAAAACTACAAACAGAGAAAACAGGCTGTAAATTAGGACAAGAGCTAAACTCATGGTTATTTGTATTTAAAAATTGTAGTTATTATTTTGTAGCCAGCTAGCACACTTCCTTTTATGGTTCCTGATATTTTGGACTGTCCTATTCTTTTTCGGTAGCTTACATCTACCTGCTGAACATTAAATTTTTGTTTCAAAGCTTTTACTTGCATCTCAACTGTCCATCCGTAGGTTTTGTCTACCATGCCAATTTCCAGAAGCTTATCGTATTTGATTGCTCTAAATGGACCTAGATCTCTGTATTGATAGCCATACATTACTTTCATTAAATTACAAGCTAGCCAATTTCCAAAAATTTGAGGAATAGTCATAGATCCTTTTTCTCTCTTAATTTTTACACGGTTTCCTATTACCATGTCTGCTCCTTTCCAAATTTTGTTTAGCAGTAGGTTCATTTCTTGAGGAAAATCGGAGTAATCGGCATCTAAAAACACAATTACATCTGGCGGTATTTCTTTGTTGTTTGTAAATGCAATTCCTTTGAGACAGGCATTTCCATAACCTTGCAAAGGTTGTTTCAGAACTGTAGCTCCGGCATTTTTTGCATTAATGCTTGTTTCATCACTCGAGTTGTTGTCAACAACAATGATGTCACGAACCAATTCTTTGGGTATGTCCTGAATAACTGATCCTATAGAGTTTTGTTCGTTAAAAGCGGGAATTATAACATCAACTAGCATAGATTGATTAACGTGGGTTTGTAGGTTACTTACAAAAGTGCATAAAAAAAACGGTAACCCAGAGGATTACCGTTTTTTGTCTTTTTCTTAGATTAAGAATTATAATCCTGCAAAACCTGCAGTTTCAAAATACTTAATGAATTCTTTGTCTTTTTTAGCTTTAGCTTTCAATGAACTGTCTTTTGCGATAGCAGAAGTTAAGTTTGAAATTACTTCAGATTCGTTTCCTTGTCTTGCTGCAATAATGGCTTTTAAATACATTCCTTTCGCTGAAGAAGCGTCAGAAGAATTATCTAAAGTAGAAGTTGCAGAAGTATAATCTTTATTCAATACCTGAGCCAATGCTTTGTTAAAAGTACTTTCGTTACCCATGTTTGAAATTGCATTGCTGTATTCTCCTTTTCTGATGTTAATCAATCCTGTGTTGTAAGCAGCGATTTCTCCAGTAGCAGAAGCGTTGTTAAACAATTCCATCGCTTCAGTGATTTCTCCTGCTTGTCTTTTCACAACTCCCATGTTGTTACTAGTGATTGCGTTTTTTTCAGCGTTAAATGCTTTTGTGAACATTTCGTTTGCTTCTGTTGTGTTTCCTTTTTTGTAAAGAATAGTTCCAGCATTTGTAAATCCTCTCCAGTCGTTAGCGTCTTTTTTGATTACCTCTCTGTAGATAGCTAATTTAGTGTCGTCATCACTCATCAATCTGTTTGCAGTAAATAACATTTCTTCAACATTCAACGATTGTGGGTTATTAGCAACAGCAGCTTTCAACTCTTCATCAGTCAATCCGTTTTCTGTGTAGTTTACTACCATCTGAGATCTTCTAAGTTGTGGAAAAATGTCTTTGTCCAAAAACTTGTAAGTTGTAGAAAGAGCTTTGATTTCTTCTTCTCTTTTTGCTGGATCACTTTCCATTTCAGCCACAGAAATAATGATGTTTTTGTCTTCGTGGTTACTTTTTGAAATTAATTCTTTCAATCCATCCCAGTCTTCACCTTTTGGCGACTTGATAATTTGCTCAGCGTTGATGTTTAGTTTCAGTTTTTTGTTCGCTTTCATTAAAAATGCACTTGCACTCGCAGCTCTATCAGCAGCCAAGTTCGAGTTTCTTTCAGTTTCACCTTCTGGCGAAGCGTAAGAAACAATTTCAATGTTGTTTACAACCAATTTCACATTCTCATTGGCAGCAGTAATGAAATCTGTCATTGCCTTAATGTCAGCATCCTTAGTTTCACTGTTTTTTACTGTAGAGTTTCCTTTGTCGTAATTGATTACAGCTTTTGTTGTTTTTTCAAAAGATCTAACCAATTTATCTTCACCCATAGCTACTTTGTCGTCTTTTTGCAACCACAATGGAGTTACAACAGTTGCGTCAGCGATAGATTCAGTTCTGTCATTCAATTTTTCTTTGCCTCCTTTAGTCGCAACATATTTTACAATCAATTTAGCGTTTTCAAACTTTGGGTCGTAATCTCTTGTGCTTGAGTAAGAAAAGCTATGTCCTCCTTTAGCTACAGTCTCACCGTTTCCAGCAGCTTTTTCTCCTTTAAATGATTTTGGTTCAAATTCTAATTCTTCACCAGCATCGTTTACTAAAGTTGGAGTAAGCGTAACAAATGCCTTGTTGTTCAATCCTTTTTCGATAAACTTTCCATCGATATTTACGGTCATTTTATCTCCGTGCATTTCAATAGGATTAGGGTTTACTTCGTATTCCAAATCTTTTAAAACACTACAGCTAGCAAGAATTGCAGACGCGATAATTGTAGCGACAGCTACGTATAAATTTTTTGTTTTCATGGTATAGGTTAGGTTATATTTAATAAATCTGTGACGAATTTACTAATTGTTTGGCACTATCCTTAGTGTTGCTGGACTTATTTTTATGTTAAAAAACTATTTCGGTGGTTTTCAATTCGTCATAATTGAAGATAGTTTCTTTTACCAATGCGTAATCTTCTGGGTTTTGAACAAAATCCAAGGATGAAACATCTAGAATCAAAACGCTTTCATTTTTCTTGTTTTTTAAATAGTCTAAATACGATTCATGTATACTTTCTAGGTATTTAGGAGTTATATCTTGCTCTATTTTCCTTCCTCTTTTTTTAATGTTTTTGAGCAGTCTTTCTGAATTTACCGAAAGGTATACTAAAAGGTCTGGTTTTGTTATTTTTTCAAACAATACTGAATAGTAATTGTCAAATAAGTTTTTTTCGATAGTAGAAAGATTATTATTCGAAAACACCAAGCTTTTTTCTATAAAATAATCAGCAACTGTTGGCTTTGAATTTGAAACGGGGCTTTTTAATTGATGAAATCTATCAATTAAAAATTGTAGTTCAACTCCTAATGGATTTACTTTTTGATCTTCCAGAAAATCGGAAAGAAAAGGGTTTTCTTCAAATTCTTCTAAAATAAGGTTAGCCTCATATTCACTTGAAATTTTTTTACTCAACGTGGTTTTTCCTGAACCAATGTTCCCTTCTATGACTGTGAATTTTTTTAGCATTTCCTTATTTGTTGTAAACTTTTACCGATAACTCATCGGGATTCGACAAAAGTAATTCTTTCAAGGTTTTTTTAAGTGTAGGATGAATAAAATTTGGGAATATTTCTGCCAGTGGTTCTAGAATAAAGTTCCGCTTGTGCATCAAAGGATGAGGAATTGTTAGTTTTTTTGTTTTCAAAATGGTTGTACCATAGGTTAGTATATCAATGTCGATAGGTCTGTTGGAATAGTTTTGGTCAGAAGATTTGTTTTTTCTACCCAATGATTTTTCAATTTGTTGAGTGAAGGCTAAAATAGAGTTAGCGTCTTCGTCACTTTCAAATACCAATACTTGATTAAGAAAAGCAGGAGCTTCAGTTTTAAATCCCCAAGCATCTGTTTTATAAATGGATGAAATATGAGTGGGGTTTCCAAAACGAATACTCAACAATGCAATGGATTTTGCAAAGCAACTTTTGGTTGTGGACTCGTTGCCGCCAAAAGAAAAAATGAGTTGTTGCCTATTTCCATTCATACTATTAGGGTACCTTTTGTGTAATTATCTGTAAAATTAACAAATTGAATCTTACTTTTACAGTCAACTAATAAATTTACACAACATGAAACAGTTTTTTAAATACTTTTTGGCCTCGGGATTGGCCTACATAGTCTTTGGTTTGATTTTATTTTTAATCATAATAGGAATTAGCTCCGTTATTTTTGAAGGACCAGAGCCTGTTTCGGTTGAACGAAATTCTGTGTTGCACCTTAAATTTGATCAGCCAATAAGCGAAACGAGTTACTTTCAGTTAGAACCAACGGCTTTAAAAGCTGTGAATGTGATGGGATTGAATGACATTGTACGTTCCATAGATTATGCTGCGGAAGACGACAAGATTAAGGGAATATATTTGGAGCCTTCATTTATGTCTGTTGGTTTAGGTGGGCTAGAAGAAATACATGACGCGCTTGAGCGTTTCAAAAAATCAGAAAAGTTTATTGTAGCTTATTCAGAAGCCTATTCGCAAGGTGGTTATTATTTGGCATCTGTAGCTGATGAAATATATGTGTATCCAACTGGTGCAATGGAATGGAGTGGTTTGTCTAGCGAAAAGATGTTTTTCAAGCAAATGCTTGATAAGGTTGGAGTAGAAATGCAAATTATAAGAGGAAGTAACAACAAATTTAAAAGTGCTGTGGAACCTTATTTCTTAGAAAAAATGAGTGATGCAAATAGAGAGCAAACAGAGAAGTATTTATTTTCTTTCTGGGATCATTGGGTGGCAGAAATAAGTAAAGCGAGAGGAGTTTCTGTTTCAGATTTAAATTCCTTTGCCGATAACATGATTATTTCTAGTCCTGCAAAGGCTGTGGATAACAAATTGGCAACTGCCGTAAAGTACCAAGACGAAGTGGAAGGGATTTTGAAAGAAAAATTGAGTTTGACAGAGAAGGATAAATTGAAAAGTGTTGGTTTATCGGATTACATGGAATACACCAAAACAAAACTATTGGTAAAAAATAGTGGAGTAAAGAATATTGCGATAGTTTATGCCAATGGTGAAATTGTAAGCGGAAAGGGAACTGCTGAAATGATTGGTTCGGAAACAACTGTTCAGCATTTGAGAAAAGCCAGAAACAATGATTCTATAAAGGCGGTTGTGTTGAGAGTAAATTCTCCTGGAGGAAGTGCTTTGGCTTCGGATGTAATTTGGAGAGAGATTGAATTGATTAAGAAGTCAGGGAAAAAAGTAGTCGTTTCTATGGGAGATTTGGCGGCATCTGGAGGGTATTACATATCTTGCAATGCTGATCGTATTTTTGCTCAAGAAAACACTATTACAGGTTCTATTGGTGTATTTGGTGTAGTGCCAAATGCTCAAAAACTAATGAACGAGAAAGTAGGTATTACATTTGATAGAGCCAAAACAAATGAACATGCCGATTTGATGTCTTTTACAAAACCATTGACAGATGAGGAATACTCAGTGATACAGAAAGAGGTAGATAGAATTTACGATGATTTTATTTCACGAGTTGCCGAGGGAAGAGGGATTTCTAAAGCAATGGTAGATAGCATAGGACAGGGAAGAGTTTGGTCGGGGAAGGATGCTTTGTCTATTAATTTGGTGGATGAAATTGGTGGGATTGAAGAAGCTGTTGCTTACGCTGCTGAGCTTGCAAAAATCTCAAACCCAAGAGTTATGGATATTCCAAAGAAAAAAGTGGATGCTGCCGAGGAAATACTGAAAGCATTGTCTCAGGATAATGAAGATAATGAGGTTTCTGCTTTTTATAAGCCGGGTTCATTTAGCGGAGAAATTATGGAGCAATTGAAACAATTGAATTCTATAAATCTTCAATCGCAAGACAGAATTCAGGCAAGATTGCCTTATTTGATTACCATTAAATAAGGTCTTAGCCTTTTTTTATTTTCGTTTTTTTACTCGTTGAAGGTCATACTCTTTATCGAGAGGACTTTTATCTTCCAAGAAATCACAAAAATGATTGGAAAGCCAAGGAGCGATAAGAACTCCTTTTGTCCCTAGTCCATTAAATAATCCTAAACTCGGAAAATCTGGATGCAAACCTATGAGCGGTCTTCTGTCTCTCACAGTCGGGCGAATTCCTGCTTGATGATCCATGATTTCGAAGTCGCAATCCAATAAACTGTTGATTTTTTCGAGCAGTTCACTTTTTCCGTTTTCGGTAGTTTCATAAGTCAAATCTTTCCAGTTGTAGGTAGCTCCCACTCGAAACAAGTCGTTCCCCAATGGCAAGCAGAAAAATCCTTTGTTCAGTATTTTGTCAACTTCCAAGCCTGGAACTTTTATAGTGAATAATTCACCCTTTGTAGGTACTAAAGGCAAATATTTAAAATAAGGGTTGTTTTCCATGAGTGTTCCCTCACAAAAAATAATTTTTTCGGCAGAAATACCTTGGTACATTACTTTTTTATCGGAAAAAACTAAGTTGTCAAACTTAAATTTTTCATTGAGAATAATTCCGTTTGAATCCAAGAAATTTCTGTATTGTGTAAGCAAGGAAACTGTGTTTACCCAGCCAGTTTTTGTGATTTCACCAAAACCGATTTCATTTTTTAAGGGTAAGTCTTTTGTTACGGCTTTCGATTCAGAAATTAAATACTGTGAAAAGCCTTCTTCTTCTGTTTTTGAGAAAAAATCATTTTGTTGCTCAAGCGTTTTAAAAAATCGCAGAATATTGATGGGAAAATCCAGCTTTGTATTCAAGTGATTCTCTATTTTGGAATAAAAAGGAGCCAAATAGGGTGAATATTTATCTACATTCCATCCTTTTGTAACTCGCTTAAAAACAATAGGGTTGTACATGCCGGCAGCTACTAGCGAAGAGTTTTTTTCTAGGTTGTTATCAATAACCAGACAAGTTTTTCCTCGTTGCAACAATTGAAAATGAAGAATTGTTCCGGCCAATCCTTGACCTACTATAATATAATCGTATTGTGATTTGATGTTCGGTGATTTTATGATTAATTTTGTAAGATTATTCAAAGGTAATCAACTAAAGAATCAAATAACAAATTAGTTTAAAAATGTCAGAAAATATTGAAAAAGTAAAGTGCCTAATCATTGGTTCAGGACCAGCAGGATACACAGCAGCAATTTATGCAGCAAGAGCAAATATGAGTCCAGTTTTGTATGAAGGAATGCAACCTGGCGGACAATTAACTACTACAAATGAAGTAGAAAATTTCCCTGGTTACCCAGAAGGTGTAACAGGACCAGAAATGATGGTTCAGTTGAGAGCTCAGGCAGAAAGATTTGAAACGGATGTAAGAAGTGGATGGATAACAAAAGTTGATTTTACAGGAGATGTTCACAAAATTTGGGTTGGAGATAATGAAAAAGAGATTCATGCCGATACCGTAATTATTTCGACAGGAGCATCTGCAAAGTACTTAGGATTGCCATCCGAACAAAAATACCTAGAATTAGGAGGAGGAGTTTCTGCTTGTGCAGTTTGCGATGGTTTCTTTTACAAAGGGCAAGAAACAATTATCGTTGGTGCGGGAGATTCTGCTTGTGAGGAGGCACATTATTTGTCAAAACTATGTACGAAAGTTACTATGCTGGTAAGAAGAGACGAGTTTAGAGCTTCTAAAATTATGGCAGAGAGAGTAAAGAAGACGGCCAACATCGAGATTTTATTCAATACAGAAACTGAAGAAGTTCTTGGAGATGGAATGGGTGTAACTGGAGCAAGAGTGAAAAACAATGTGACTGGAGAAGTGAAAGAAATTCCTGCTACTGGATTTTTTGTAGCGATTGGTCACAAACCAAACACTGATATATTTAAAGGTCAAATAAACTTGGACGAAACTGGATATATCAAATATGAGCAGGCAGGAACATCGAAAACAAACATTCCAGGAGTATTTGTATCTGGTGATGCAGCCGACAAAACCTACCGACAAGCAATTACTGCTGCAGGTACTGGATGTATGGCAGCACTAGATGCAGAAAGATATTTGGCTGCTAAGGAAGGATGATTTTATAGATAATAGAATATCGAACAAAGAGAATAGACTTTTGCTCTTTATTTGTCATCCCGCACTTGATGCGGGATCTTCAAAGAATATTTCACAAAGAATCCTCCCCTCTAGAGAGGGGATTAAGGGGTGTGTTGCTTGACAGCCTGTTTCTAGGATTCGGGAAGAATTAAAAACTAATAGTTCAAGGTTATTTATTAATTACCTAACAAATGAAAAACACTTTCGGAAACATAATTCAACTGACCACTTTTGGCGAATCACATGGAATTGCTATTGGTGGAGTTTTAGATGGTATTCCGGCTGGTTTTGAGTTGGATTTGAATAAAATTCAAGCAGAATTGGATAGGCGTAAACCGGGGCAAAGTAAAATCACTACTCAAAGAAAAGAAAGCGATAAGGTTCAGTTTTTATCAGGGATTTTTGAGGGAAAAACTTTGGGGACACCTATAGGTTTTACTATCCTAAATGAAGATGATAAATCTAAAGATTACAGTCATTTAGAAAATAATTACAGACCTTCTCATGCTGATTTTACTTTTCAGGAGAAATACGGAATTCGTGATTTCCGAGGAGGAGGAAGAGCATCTGCAAGAGAAACGGCTTGTAGAGTTGTGGCTGGAGCAATTGCAAAACAATTTTTAGAAAAAGAAGGGATTCAAATTACAGCTTTTGTTTCTTCAGTAGGAGAGGTAGATTTAGATAAAAAATGGCAGGATTGTGATTTTAGTGAAATCGAAAACAACATAGTGCGATGTCCAGATTTGGCGAAAGCCAAAGAAATGGAAAATCATATTCTGGAAGTGAAGAAACAAGGTGACTCCATTGGTGGTATTATTTCAGGTGTTATTCAAAATTTACCAACAGGATTAGGCGAACCAGTCTTTGATAAGTTACACGCTCAGTTAGGAAAAGCGATGTTGGGAATAAATGCGGTGAAAGGTTTTGATTACGGCTCTGGTTTTGGAGCTTCAAAAATGAGGGGTTCTGAGCACAATGATGTGTTCGAAAATGAGGAAGGAATTATTACCACCAAAACTAATTATTCTGGTGGAATTCAGGGAGGAATTTCTAACGGGATGCCTGTGAATTTTAGAGTAGCTTTTAAGCCCGTAGCTACAATCATGCAAAAACAAAACTCTGTAAATGAGAACGGTGAAAAAATAGAATTGGATTTTAAAGGAAGACACGATCCTTGTGTTGTGCCAAGGGCTGTGCCGATTGTAGAAGCAATGGCAGCGCTCACGGTATTTGATTTTCTTCAGTTACAAAAATTAGCCAAAATATGAAAATTGGATTTGATGCCAAACGATTTTTTTTGAATCACACTGGACTAGGAAATTACAGCCGAGACTTAGTAAAAGGAATTCTGGAACAGAAAGAAGAAAACGAATATTTCTTGTTTACTACTTCGGGAGAAATTGATTTGAAATCTAGATTTTTAAAGGATTATCAAAATACCGAAATCGTTCGTCCCTCTGGTTTTTATAAGAAAATAAAAAGTTATTGGCGATCTGTTCGATTAGAGAAAGAGTTGGACAAAAAAGGGGTTGAGGTTTTTCATGGTTTGAGTCATGAAATTCCAAAAAAAAACAAATTAAGTAAAATCAAATATGTGGTGACCATTCACGATTTGATTTTTATTCGTTATCCAGAAAATTACGGAAGAATTGATCGCAACATATATAAAAAGAAAGTAGAGTATGCTTGTGAAAATTCCGATATTATTATCGCTATCAGCGAACAAACAAAAAGAGATCTAATTGAGTTTTTAAATGTTCCAGAGGAGAAAATTCGAGTAATTTATCAATCTTGTTCTCCATCATTTGCACACCAATCGGATTATAGATACAAGGATTTAGTTCGAAAAAAATACAATTTGCCCGAGAATTACATTTTGTATGTGGGAACAGTAGAAAAGAGAAAAAATTTGGTGTCTCTGGTTGAGGCAATCGGGAAATCGAGTACTCAACTTCCGCTGGTCGTTGTTGGGAAACAAACTGATTATACCAAAGAAGTGATTGAAAAAATTAACGAGTATAATTTGGGAAGTCAGGTTGCATTGCTACAGAATGTGAACTTTTTGGATTTACCTTCTATTTATCAATCGGCAAATTTATTTGTTTATCCTTCTTTTTTCGAAGGTTTTGGAATTCCAGTTTTGGAAGCTTTGTATAGCCAAATCCCTGTAATTGCTGCCACAGGAAGTTGTTTGGAAGAAGCGGGAGGCCCAAGTTCTATTTATGTTGACCCTAAAGACACTGAACAAATGGCCTTGGAGATTGATAGAGTGATTGAAGACTCTATTCTTCAGATCGAGATGAAACAAAAAGGACTAGAATACGCAAAAAGATTTACGCTGGAGAAACAGGCGAAAGAGGTTTTGGAGGTTTATAAAGAGTTGGTTTAGGAATAAAATTTCCAGAACTCTTGACTCTTTTTGCACCAAGGCAAAAAGAAGAAAATAAAGAATGTATTTTCCCGACTCATTTTTGTACTTTTATACCTCAAGATAAAATCGAAATAAATGTACCAAAACACCCTTGAATTTGCTCAGCAGAAAGACGAACAAGACGAATTAAAATCATTCAGAAATAGGTTTCATCATCCAATAATTAATGGAAAACCAACTGTGTATTTCACTGGAAATTCGCTTGGATTACAGCCAGTTGCTGCTAAAGATTATATCCAAACAGAATTGGAAGATTGGGCGCAATGGGGAGTTGAAGGACATTTTCATGGGAGAAATCCTTGGTTTAGTTATCACGAATTACTGACCGAAAAAATGGCAAAAGTAGTGGGTTGTAAACCAATGGAAACTGTAGTAATGGGAAGTTTGAGTACGAACGTTCATTTATTAATGGTATCTTTTTACCGACCACAAGGTAAAAGAACAAAAATCATTTGTGAAGCAAAAGCATTTCCAAGTGATCAATATATTTTGGAAACTCAAGTAAGGCATCACGGATTGAATCCTGAGGATACCATAATTGAAATTTCGCCAAGAGAAGGCGAAGAGTTGATTCACGAAGAAGATATTCTGAAAGCAATAGCAGAAACGGGAGATGAATTGGCTTTGGTAATAATTGGAGGTGTAAATTACTACACAGGACAATTGTTTGATATGAAGAAAATTGCAGCTGCAGGTCACGCAGTGGGAGCAAAAGTAGGATTTGATTTGGCGCACGCAGCCGGTAACATCAATTTGCAATTACACGACTGGAATGTAGATTTTGCAGCTTGGTGTACATACAAATATTTAAACTCTGGACCAGGAGGAGTATCAGGAATTTTTATCCACGAACGTCACGCGACTAATAAAGATTTGGTTCGTTTTGGCGGATGGTGGGGACAAGACAAAGAAACTCGTTTCTTGATGAAAAAGGGATTTGACCCAATCCCAACTGCCGAAGGTTGGCAGCATAGTAATGCTCCAGTTATGCTGATGGCTCCACTAAATGCAAGTCTCGATTTGTTTGAAGAGGCTGGTATGGAAGCAATTGGGAAGAAAAGAGATGACATGACTGGGTATTTGGAGTTTGTAATTAATGATATAAAATCCGAAAAAGTAGAATTTGAATTAATAACTCCAACAGACAAAACCAAAAGAGGAGCGCAACTTTCGATAGCCGCAAAAGGGCAAGGCAAGAAATTATTTGATACCTTAACGCAAAATAATGTGATTGCCGATTGGCGAGAACCAAATGTGATTAGAATTGCACCAACTCCTTTGTATAATAACTATGAAGATTGTTGGAAGTTTGGGCAGATATTGAGGGAGTCGATACAGTAGTTTGAAGTCGGACTTTGATTCCTGAAATAGTTATAGCTCTTTCGAACTCAGTCTGCAGTTTGCAAGAAAATCTGAAGCCTGAGTTCGATCCCGTTTTTTTCGGGAGAGAGAATCGAAGGCTGACTTAGAAAATAAAATAATGGCAAAAGAAAAAAAAGCAATAATAGTAGGAGCGGGGTTAGCTGGTTCGTTATGGGCAGTTTATTTGGCAAAAGAAGGATACAAAGTAACAATTTACGAAAGAAGACCAGACATTCGTCAGGCAGAGATTTCGGCAGGGAAATCTATAAATTTAGCACTTTCGGTAAGAGGATGGACTGCACTGAAAGCTGCTGGAATAGAAGAAGAAGTGAAGGAAATTGCGATTCCTATGCCTGGAAGAATCATGCACAGTTTGGATGGTGAACTGACTTATCAGCCTTACGGAAAAGACGGAGAAGCAATTTATTCGGTATCGAGAGGACATTTGAATGCGATCATGATGCAATTGGCAGATGACAATGGTGCAGAAATTCACTATAACACAAAGTGTATCAATGCTGATACCAAAGCTGGAATTGTTCATTTGGAATCTCAAGATGGCGAAAAATTTGATGACAGTGCAGATGTTGTTTTTGCGGCAGATGGAGCATTTTCGGCAGTGCGTTACAATGCATTTCAGAAACAAAATAGGTTCGATTACATGCAGGATTTTATTGACGATGGCTACAAAGAATTGTTGTTGCCAGCCAATGAAGACGGCAGTTACCGAATAGATAAAAATGCACTTCACATTTGGCCAAGAGGAAGATTTATGTTAATCGCCTTGCCAAACGAAGATGGAAGTTTTACTTGCACGTTGTTTATGCCATTCGAAGGAGAAAACTCATTTGAATCTATCAAGAATGACGAAGATGTGAAGAATTTCTTCAAAACAACCTTCCCAGACTTTTATGAGATGATGCCAAATTTGGTAGAGAATTGGCACGAACATCCACTTTCGTCTTTGTCTATTATTCGTTGTTCACCTTGGACGAGCGGAAAAATGGCTTTGATTGGAGATGCGGCTCACGCCACAGTTCCATTTTACGGACAAGGAATGAATGCTTCGTTTGAGGATTGTTACGTGATGTACAATTTGATGAAAAAGCATAACGAAAATTGGGACGAAGTATTCAAAGAATACAACGAGAGAAAACCAGATGGAGACGCTTTACAAGATTTATCGGTTCATAATTATCATGTAATGAGAGATTTTGTGGGAGATCCAATGTTTTTGTTGCAGAAAAAAATAGAAGCAAAATTCTCGGCAGCTCACCCAGCTAAGTGGATGCCACTTTATAGTCAGGTTTCATTCAGTAATATTCGTTATTCTGAAGCATGGAACACTGGAATGAAACAGGACGCATTGATGAAAAGAGTTATGGACAAACCCAATATTGAAGAAATTTGGGATAGCAAAGAGATAGAAGACGAGATTTTGAGCTTGATTGGGTAAATTATTTAGTTTTTTGTCAATGTCCGTGTTATTTTCTTTGTCTTACTTATTTTTAAGATCATTCCTCCCGATTGTTCGGGAGTAATTTTAAAGCGAGAATCATAAAACTAGAATATTACACAACAGATTCCTGCCTTTGCAGGAATGACAAACCTCGCAAAACTACATTTATGTGCTATATCACCAAACTTACCAGAACAGCTGCCGAACTTCAAAAAAGGTTCAAGGCAGAAATGGTGGTGAAGGATCAGTACAAAATGAATTCTCAAATCTCTGGGTTTGATTTTGGGAAAACTCCCATTATTACGGATTCAAAATCAGATTTAATTCAGCATTTTAATTGGGGATTGATACCCTCTTTTGCCCAAAACGAAGAAATAAGATCTTTTACTTTGAACGCAAAAATTGAGACACTGTCTGAAAAATCATCGTTTAGAGAATCCGTCAATAAAAGATGTTTGGTTTTGGCCAATGGATTTTATGAATGGAAATGGCACGATACAAAAGGAAGGAACAAAGAGAAGTTTTTGATAGGATTGAAAAATGAAGAGCTCTTTGCTTTCGCTGGAATTTACAGTTCTTGGCTAAATCCGTATACCAACGAAACCACAAATTCGTTCAGTATAGTAACTACAGAAGCAGATTCATTGATGGCAGAAATTCATAATATAAAGAAAAGAATGCCAGTTGTATTGTCAAGGGAAAATGAAAGGGATTGGCTGAATGGAATGGAATTAGGTCATTTTGTGAAACCGGAAATTCCTTTGGTTGCGATTTCGCAAGAGCCACAAACTAGTTTGTTTTAGCACAAGATTTCATTCTTTTACCATGTCTATATGTTCGATACCACAATCGAGATACACATCGCTAGTTCGCACAAATCCGTGAGATTCGTAAAATTTTTGTAAATACAACATGGCAGATATTTTAGTTCCCGTGTTTGGAAATTTTTCCTCGATAAAACGATTCATTTGAATCACCATCTCATGCCCCAAACCTTTGCCTCGAAACTCTTTGTCCAAAACTACTCGTCCAAATGACGCTTTGGGATATTTAGCTCCCGGAATCAAAATTCGAGCAGTAGAAATAACGATTCCTTCTTCTGTTTTTCCTAATAAGTGAAAAGCTTTTTTGTCGTAACCATCCAAATCATTGTAGGGTGCATTTTGTTCCACCGCAAAAACTTCCATCCTCAGCGAAACCAAGTCGTGAAATTCATCTAAAGTTAGGTCTGTGTAGTGTTTTATTTCAAAATTTACAGTCATAATTACAAGTCTATATTTTCACCAATTCTCTTTCTTTAGTAAAAAGAAGGTATTTTTCTATGTTTGGGTAATTCATATCCGAGAGCAATTGGCCATAGTTATCCAATTGTTTGGCATATGACTTTCTTTTCTCTCCCGTTTTAAAATCTAAGACAATGGTTTTGTCTTTTAGCATAATAATCTTGTCTGGTCGGTACAAACTTCCATCTTTCGAGATTATTTCCTTTTCATTTGCTACCAAGTTGTCAGGCAAAAACCAATTTTCTACACCTGGTATTTTTAATGTTTCGGCTATTTCATTTTTATAGAATTCTTGTTCATTCAAAGAAATCATTCCTTGTTCGGTAAAATCCGAAACAGATTGTTCAATATCCTTTTCGCTATTTACCTGAGCCATTATATTGTGAATTAAATTTCCATAAGCAATCTTTCCGCCCTTACTTTTTTCGCCCCATAAGTCTTGATATTGTTTGCTGATGTTGATTTTTGCTCTCCAGTTTGTAGAAGTCATTGATGTTAACTCTTCAATTTTCTCAATGGTTTCTTCTGTTTTTTCTTTTTTCTTTCTTTCGCCCACCACCAATTTATCATCTTTAAAATTTTCGTGAGTTTGACACACCTGAAAAACAAAAGAATTTATTTTATTGTCGATGAATTCTCCTTTTCCTTTTTGAACTTTTCTGTCGCAAATCACATACAATCTTTGCTCAGCCCTGGTAAGTGTAACATACAACATGTTGAATTTATCCAACTTTATGTTTTCGTAATCCTCGCTATACAAGTGTTTGTAAGCAGTTGCTTCTACTTCTTTTTTTAATTTAATTATCCCAAAAGGCAAATCGGGATATTTTCCTTCAAAATCTACCCAAACATTTGCTCTGTTGGTTCCTACATAGAAATCCCAATTTGTAAAGGCAGAAATCACAACAGGGAATTGAAGTCCTTTGGATTTATGAACGGTCATAATAGTAATGGCATCTGAATCGGGAGTATCCAATGATAATTTTTCGGACTTGGAAAGAAAATAATCATTAAAACTTTTCAAATCATTGACCCGAGAGGAGTAAGAGTGGATGATGTTCAAGAACTCAATCAAGAATGCATTTGGCTTCTGGTTTGGCGGAATAAATTCCCTGCTCAACGTTTCCGCCATGTCGTAAAGAGACATTTCGTATAGCTTCTCAATATTAAAATTAGGATTGATAGCAACAAGCAGTTCATTTAGCAGTATTGTTGTTTTCTTTTTTATTTTGGTAGTATGTTTCAGTAGTGCCGGGCTGTATTTTTCATTCTCAAAAAAATATTTTATCACTTCTACTTTTGCTTTGTTGTCCTGGTTGTTTTGAATATACCGCAAGAAATTAGAAATTAATTTTACTTCAGGATCTTCTGCAATGAGCAAACTTTCGCTAGTCAGTACCTCATATCCATTCTCTATTAGGTAATTAGAAACTTTTGTTCCGGCTTTATTTTTACCTACCAATATAGAAATGTCTTTCAACTGAAAACCATCTGCCTTGCATTCCTCAATCTTTAGTTTTATTTTTTCTAGGTTTAATTCATCAAGTTCTTCTTTTTCACCATCCAAAAAAGAAACTTCTACCAAGCCTTCATTTTTTTTATTAGTCAGTTGAGAATGAAAATCATATATTTTTTGATTGTTTTCGGGTAAGAATTTTTTTAAACCTTCAAAAAACCAATTATTAAATTGGATTACTTGTTCGTGCGAACGGTAGTTTGTCTCTAGTTTTTCTGGTCGATGGTTGTTTACCATCGCTAGCTCTCTCTCCTCCAATAGTTCGTCATCTTTTTTGTCAATAATGTGTGGCAAAGACACAAATTGCTCAACTTTTCCTCCTCTGAATCTATAAATAGCCTGTTTGGCATCTCCTACGAGCAATGTTTTTTGACCCACAGAAAGTGAATTGTCTATAAGAGGAATAAGGTTGTGCCATTGCATTACACTTGTGTCCTGAAACTCATCAATCATGATGTTTTTGTAACGTTCTCCTATTTTTTCATAAATGTATGGAGCAATTTGATTTTTAATTTCAGTACTTATCAGTTTATTGAAATCCGAAATCATTAAGATGTTTCCTTCTTCCTTTATAGATGAAATTGATTCTGCTATTTCCTTAATAAGAAATACATTGTAACTGTTTTCGGACAAAAGTCGGAATAAAAAGAATTCGCCAGCCACATCGGTAATTTCATTGTGCATGTTTTTCAATTCTTCCTGAATTAATCCTATGTTGGCTTTTGCTGTTGTACTCGCTTTTCCTACTAGCCATTTGTCCTCATATAATGCGTCTTGTAGTCTTTTAGAAAAAGGTTTCGTAAGCGAATCAAATTCTCCTTCACTTATTTTTTTATAAAAGTTAAAAATAGTTTGTCCTGCAAAATCAGTAGATTCTATGCCGTTTTTCTCCAGTAAATCAAGTAGAGATTTTGCAGCTTTTGAAACTTCCGTTTCCAATTCTTTTTTTCTAGATAATACAAATGACTTAGATTTTTTCAATGCTTCATTCTCCATTTGTTTTAAAGACTCCAAGAAATAATCATTGTCTTCTTTTAGTAATTCTTTAGCAAAATTGAATAGGTCATCTTCTATTTTCCAATTCTTTTCATCATCAATCTTACTGTTCAAATAATCCAAAAGAACTACCGAAAGCTCTTCATCTTTTCCAGCCTTTGAAATAAGTAAATCAATAGATTCTTTCAAAATCACATCAGAATCCATTTCTATTTCAAAATCTGCACTTAAATTAAGATCTTTGGCAAATGCTCTTATAATCCTGTGGGTAAACTTATCAATCGTTAGGATTTTTAAATCACTGTAATTATGCAATACAGATTGTAAGATTTTACGTGCTTTGGTTTTAATTATGTCTTTTTCTATTCCAAATTCCTTGGCATAATCCAATAAAAGATTAGAATCTTTTTCTTCGGACAGTTTTTTTAAATTATCCAGAACTCTTTCCTTCATCTCAGCAGCAGCCTTGTTGGTAAAAGTGATAGCAAGTATATTCCTGTATCGAGTAGAATCATCCGATTCAATTACAATTCTAAGGAATTCTCTAACTAGGGTATATGTTTTACCCGATCCAGCAGATGATTTGTAAACGATGAAATTTTTTAAATTCTCCAATTGATTTTTCTTGTGTAAATTGAAGAATCAAGTTACAAAAATGACAACAAATTCTCGGACTCCTCCCAGTTTTATTTCAAACAAAGTTTCGTAATGACGTAAAAACTTTGCATTTTTAGTAGCAACAAAAAACACTAATGTATGATATTGATAATTTTAGTTTTGGTTTATGTGGGAATTCTTTTCAAAAGACTAGCCGAAAAACATAAAAAAAATCCAACTGCTTTTGCAGTTCTCGGAATTGTTGTGTTTTTAGTTGGTCTCTTTGTTTTGTCTTTTTTAATGGGATTGATTATGGCTCTTTCTGGCTATAATGTTCAAAACATGAATGTATTTGCCCTCGAAATTGTAGGTTACTTTATGGGTGGCACAGTTGTTTGGTTAGTTCATTCTTACCTCGATAGAAAATGGTCTAAAAACAAGAAATCGACAGATTACGATGTAATTGATGATTCTTGGATAGAAGAAGATTCCTGAGATTAAATACATTTGAAGTATTCAAATGGCTCAAGACAATCTTTGCATTTATAAAGAGCTTTGCATGCGGTAGACCCAAATTGACTGCTCAATTCAGTGTTTTCAGAATTACACTTTACACATGGAACTACTTTGGGTCCACTCTGAAAAAGAAATCCTTTGTCTTCCGTTCCATCAATGGGTGGAGCTATTCCATAGATTCTTAATTTCTCCTTAGCTTCATCAGAAAGCCAGTTTGTGGTCCAGGCTGGCGAATATTGCATAACGAGATTCACTTTGTCTATTCCATTTATTTTCAAGAAATCTTTTATATCTTGCTTGAATCTCTCGGTCGCAGGACACCCGCTATAGGTAGGAGTTATGTTCACTGTTACTTCGTCCTTATCAATAGAAACCTTGCGAACCACGCCCAATTCAACAATTGTAATAGCAGGAACCTCGGGATCTGGAATCGTATCGAGAATGGCCCAAATTTCGTCAACTGTAAGTTTTATTTCTGAGGATGTAGTCATTTTATTTAAAATCTATAACTTCAAGGTAATCTGGATCAATTCCTATATTTAAAGGATATCCAGGTATTTTTTTTCCAATGATGAATGTGTCAATATCTACAAAGCTATCCAAGTTAAATAAGTCACTTTTCAAAGCATAATAAGTAGAGTCGGCTATGATATAATGTGTACCATATTGGTGATATGAAAATCCTTGAATCTGAATTTTTCCTTCCAACATAAACAGAGGGTCAGAAAGAACATTGTTATCATTACAGTTTGGGGTAGTTTCTTCCTTGTTTTTTTTACAAGAAATGAGGAAAACCAAGAAAACCAGAGAATATGTGATATATTTTTTCATAAAAATAATTTTAAAACAAACTAGTTACACTCTTTCTACCTATATATTATACTGTTAAGTTGAGGGCAATATTGTACTCAAATCATTCATCACTCAACGCAATTTTCTCCCGAAAGAAAGAATTTAGGATGGTAGATTACCACTTAGCATCAGGATAAGCTCTTTGTAAATATTGCATATCACCTAATAAGTGTCCCAAAAATTCAGAGTGTAATCCACTCAAACTACCTTTTTGCATATAGCATTCTTCAGGTTTTTTTAGTGTGGCACGATACAGAACTTCTTCAACAGTCTTTGTCCATTTGTCCATAATGACAGAATAATCGGGCGCAATACCATCTTCAGTAAGTTTGTTTATGCTATCGTTGGTAGCGAACATATCTCCAGTGTATTCCCACATTTCATTTATAGATTGCTGAATTTTCTCTTTACTTTCTTCAGTTCCATCTCCTAGTCGCACAACCCATTCTCCCGAATGACGAACATGGTATTGTACTTCTTTAAGCGATTTTGCGGCCAATCCGGCAAGAAATTCGTTGCAACTCTTCGATAATTCTTGATAAAAATGAAGTTGAAAAGCGTCAAATAGAAATCCTCTTGCAATCGTGTCTCCAAAATGCCCATTAGGTCTTTCAACAATCAATGCATTGAAAAACTGTCTTTCATTTCTTCGGTATGCATAATCATCTTCTGTTTTACCGTTGTTTTCTAATTCAGCAATGTGGGAAAAAATAGTTCGGGTTTGTCCAAAATTATCAAGAGAAATATTCGTCAAAGCAACGTCTTCCTCTAATGTTGGTCCATGAGAACACCATTCGGCTAATCTCTGTCCGTATATTAAAGCATTATCTCCTAATCTGTACAGGAAATGAATTAAGTTTTCTTTTTCAGTCATTATATATAGGTGTTCTGTATCTCAACCCTTAATTGTATTTTTTCGTTGTTCACAAAAGAAATGTATCAAAGAGAAATTGTGATGCAATAATTAAATGTGTTTTGCTCCCTCCGGCATTTTGTAATAAGTAGCTTGTCTGTATGCTTTGTCGTCCATTGGGTCAAAAAACGAACCGATTTCTTCGGGAGAGGATGCTACAATGTTTTCCATCTTCACAACCCAAATACTTATACCTTCTTTTCTTCTCACGTACATATCTCTTGCATTTTGTAAAGCCATTTCTTTACCCATTGCTTGAATATTTCCTACATGTTTGTGTGCCAGCCCTGGTTTTGCTTGTACAAAAACTTCCCATACTTGCCCTTGATTATCTTCACTCATTTTTTTCTTTTTTAATTTATTCCGAACCCTGTGGGTTTTGTTACGTTTTTCACGAAATGAAATGTCTTAATTAACTATTCAAAAATTCTTCCCTCTGGGAAGGATTTAGTATGGGTTTTACCCATTCTTCTCTGCATAAGCATTTGCTGCCTTTCTTACCCAGCTTCCGTTTTCATGTGCATTTATATGATGCTGAAGCCTTTGCTTGTTGCAAGGTCCATTTCCGTTTACAACACTCCAAAATTCATCCCAGTTCATTTTACCAAAATCATAATGACCTCTTTCTTCGTTCCATTTCAAATCAGGATCCGGAATGGTAAGTCCAATTACTTCAGCTTGCCCAACTGTTTTGTCAATAAATTGTTGACGTAAATCGTCATTCGTTTCTCTTTTTATTTTCCATTTCATGGCATTTCCAGACCTTGGAGAATCTCCGTCATGTGGTCCAAACATCATGATAGAAGGCCACCAAAAACGGTTCAAAGCGTCTTGCGCCATCTCTTTTTGTTCCAAAGTTCCTTGTGCCATATGAGCCATTATTTCATAACCTTGTCTTTGGTGGAAACTTTCCTCTTTACAAATTTTAACCATAGCTCTAGAATAAGGCCCGTAGGATGTTCTTTGTAAAGAAACTTGATTCACAATTGCAGCACCATCTACCAGCCAACCTACTGCGCCCATATCGGCCCAAGATAGAGTAGGGTAGTTAAAAATACTTGAGTACTTCGCTTTACCACTTTGTAATTCATGTATAAATTGATCTCTTGTTTTACCCAATGTTTCAGCTGACGAATACAAGTACTGTCCATGACCTGCCTCATCTTGTACCTTAGCTAAAAGAATTACTTTAGCTCTCAATGATGGAGCTCTAAGTATCCAGTTCCCTTCAGGTTGCATACCAATAACCTCCGAATGTGCATGCTGAGACATCTGTCTTTGCAAATGCTTTCGGTAATCTTCGGGCATCCAATCTTTCGGTTCAATTTTCAAATCATTTTCAATTTTGTAATCGAATAATTCTTGTCCGGTCATTGTTGCTTCTTCTATCATACTCATAAAAATTAGTTTTTTAGTGAATTAATATAGTTTAAAACATTGATAATCAAAAGAATAAAACTATTGTTGAATTAAATAAAATCAATGATTAGATTTGCACTTTATAATTTACGTTATATTTCAAAACCAAAGATACAAATTGATACCTTAAAAGTAAAGTCAAATTTGTAATATTAAAACAAGATAAAAATCAATAAAACTATATTAGAATGAATAATTTTTTCCCGTTAAAGGTAGTTGAGTTAAAGAAGATGACTAGCGACTCGGTTTCAATCAAATTTGATGTGCCTGAAGACTTAGCAGCAACATTTTCTTTTAAAGAAGGGCAGTACATAACATTGCGAAAAGAGATAAAAGGAGAATCAGTGCAACGAGCATACTCAATTTGGAAAGCTCCACATGAAAATGAATTGGCTGTTTTAGTAAAAAAAGTTGAGAACGGTATCTTTTCATCTTACGCGAATGAAGTGTTGGCAGTGGGTGAAGAATTGGAAGTAATGGCCCCACAAGGTCATTTTGTTCCTGAACTTAACCCAACCAATTCCAATCACTACACTTTATTCGCAGCAGGTAGTGGAATTACTCCAGTGTTCTCTATTCTAAAAGCTATTTTAAAAACAGAAGCTAATTCAACAATAGATTTGTTTTATGTAAACAAAACGAAGGAAAGTACAATTTTTAAGGAAGAGATTGAAGGATTATCTACCAATAAACTGAAAGTACATAATATATATACAAGAGATAATTCAGAGAACTCTGTTGTAAATGGACGTATTAATAAGGAGAGTTTGGAGTTGTTGTCTCAGAAAGGTTTATTAAATACAAATTCATTTCAGTTTTTCTCTTGCGGACCAGAATCAATGATTTTAGATATCAAAGAATTTTTAATTTCTAAAGGTACTGCGGAATCAAAAATTAAATTTGAATTGTTTACAACGTCAGGTTCCGACAATGTAAAGGAAATTGAAACGGACATAACTGAATCTAAGATTACTATCACAATTGATGATGATGATTTCGAATACCTATATAAGATAGAAGGTTCTGATTCAATTTTGGACGAAGGAATTGAGCAAGGTCTCGATTTACCTTATTCATGTAAGGGAGGAGTTTGTTGTACCTGTAGGGCAAAAGTTATAGAGGGAACTGCAAAAATGAAAATTAATTACGCCCTTACAGAGCAAGAAGTGGAAGACGGATACGTACTTACATGTCAAACAATTCCAACCTCTTCTGTATTAAAAGTAAGTTTTGATGACTAAATCCTTAAATATAGTTGTAACCGGAGCAAGTTCTGGTATTGGTTTCCAAACATCTCTTAAATTGGCTGGTATGGGGCATACAGTTTATGCACTGGCACGAAGAGAAGATAAGCTAAAAGAGTTGGTTAGACAAAATCAAGGGACAGGAGAAATAATTGCTGTGCCAATAGATTTAGCCAGTTTTTCAAAAACACAATTAGATCAGGTGTTTGGAAACATAAAAACCATTGATCGTTTAGTTAATAATGCAGGAAAATTATTAAACAAACCATTTTTAACAATCACTGAGGAGGAGATTGATTCGGTATTAAATCTTAATTATACATCCGTTATCAAATTGATACAGTATTTTCATCCCAAATTAGTTACGTCAAATTCACCACACATTGTAAATATAGGTAGTGTAGGTGGTGTTACTGGTAGTGTCAAGTTTCCAGGCTTATCGGTTTATAGTTCTAGTAAGGGAGCTTTGTCTATTTTAAGTGAGTGTTTATCTGTTGATTTTCTTGGAGATGGTATAATTGTAAATTGTTTAGCGTTGGGTAGTGTAAACACAGAAATGTTAAAGGAAGCTTTTCCTGATTTTGTATCTCCTACTAGTAGTGAGGATATTTCGCGATACATTAGTCACTTTGTATTAGAAGGAAATAGCGTAGTAAACGGAGTAACCCAGGTAATTTCGGTGAGCAATCCATGAGTTAACTAGCTGATATAAAAGGTGTAGAAAAATACTTTAAATAAAAAGCGAAATAAGTTAGGAAATTGGGATGTAAAAGTTTTAGATTTGCATCCGCTTAAAGAGAAAGAGCGGAAAGTTCTAAACAAGGTGCAGTTTAAGTGTCATAAAAAAAGATTAAAAAAGTTTGTATAAACTTTGGAGGTTAAATAAAAGGTATTAGATTTGCATCCGCTTTCGATAAGAGGGTAAAAAAGTTCTAAACATGCTAAGGTTAGTATCTGAAAAAAAAGATTAAAAAAGTTTATATAAACTTTGGAGATTAAATAAAAGGTATTACATTTGCATCCGCTTTCGACAAGAGAGCGAACGTTCTAAATAAACGATATAGAAAAGCAATAAAAGATTAGGTCAAACGTGACCGGTCTACTTTGATATTAAGTTCTTTGAAAAAATTGAGAAACAACAAGAAAATTATAAAATAAATACCATTACAATGGAGAGTTTGATCCTGGCTCAGGATGAACGCTAGCGGCAGGCTTAACACATGCAAGTCGAACGGTAACAGAGGAGCTTGCTCTTGCTGACGAGTGGCGAACGGGTGCGTAACGCGTATGCAACCTACCTCTTATTAAGGGATAGCTCAGAGAAATTTGAATTAATACCTTATAATATCTTAAAGCCGCATGGTTTAAAGATTAAAGAACTTCGATAAGAGATGGGCATGCGTGATATTAGCTAGTTGGTAAGGTAACGGCTTACCAAGGCAACGATATCTAGGGGGTCTGAGAGGATGATCCCCCACACTGGTACTGAGACACGGACCAGACTCCTACGGGAGGCAGCAGTGAGGAATATTGGACAATGGGCGCAAGCCTGATCCAGCCATGCCGCGTGAAGGATGAATGCCCTATGGGTTGTAAACTTCTTTTATACAGGAAGAAACCTTTGGATTTATCCAGAGCTGACATTACTGTACGAATAAGCATCGGCTAACTCCGTGCCAGCAGCCGCGGTAATACGGAGGATGCAAGCGTTATCCGGATTTATTGGGTTTAAAGGGTCCGTAGGCGGAACTTTAAGTCAGTGGTGAAAGCCTACAGCTCAACTGTAGAACTGCCATTGATACTGAAGTTCTTGAATATATATGAAGTGGGCGGAATGCGTCATGTAGCGGTGAAATGCACAGATATGACGCAGAACACCAATTGCGAAGGCAGCTCACTAATGTATTATTGACGCTGAGGGACGAAAGCATGGGGAGCGAACAGGATTAGATACCCTGGTAGTCCATGCCGTAAACGATGATTACTCGGTATTAGTTTGACTAGTGCCTAAGCGAAAGTGATAAGTAATCCACCTGGGGAGTACGCTCGCAAGAGTGAAACTCAAAGGAATTGACGGGGGCCCGCACAAGCGGTGGAGCATGTGGTTTAATTCGATGATACGCGAGGAACCTTACCTGGGCTTAAATGTGACCGGACAGGCTGTGAAAACAGCTTTTCTTCGGACTGGTCTCAAGGTGCTGCATGGTTGTCGTCAGCTCGTGCTGTGAGGTGTCGGGTTAAGTCCCATAACGAGCGCAACCCTTATCTTTAGTTGCCAGCGAGTAATGTCGGGGACTTTAAAGAGACTGCCCGTGTAAACGGGAGGAAGGTGGGGATGACGTCAAATCATCACGGCCCTTACGTCCAGGGCTACACACGTGCTACAATGGTGAGTACAGATGGTTGCATCTTGGTGACAAGTTTGCTAATCTATAAAACTCATCTCAGTTCGGATTGGAGTCTGAAACTCGACTCCATGAAGTTGGAATCGCTAGTAATCGCGTATCAGCCATGACGCGGTGAATACGTTCCCGGGCCTTGTACACACCGCCCGTCAAGCCATGGAAGTTGGGAGTGCCTAAAGTCGGAAACCATAAAGGATCCGCCTAGGGTAAAACCGATAACTAGGGCTAAGTCGTAACAAGGTAGCCGTACCGGAAGGTGTGGCTGGAATATCTCCTTTCTTGAGTTTGTTTCTCAATTCTTTTCTTAGATTTTATGACAGGATTGTATGAGGTTAATTCCTTATATTCTCCACTTTTTTAAGTTCTTTGATTTAATGTAGTTTTGTTATTAAGTATATAAGAGTATATGATGGATGTCTAGGTTTCTATGAGCGAAGAAAGACGTGATAAGCTGCGATAAGCCTCGTGTAGATGCAAACGATCTG
>Ga0209653_1000743_pt1 | contig 28025 bp, 24 predicted proteins | sample SaaInl6LU_22_DNA_FD_184644 | JGI IMG/M metagenome (GOLD analysis project Ga0209653, IMG submission 184644) | Marine microbial communities from expanding oxygen minimum zones in the Saanich Inlet - ESP_116LU_22_DNA (SPAdes) (version 2) | ecosystem: Environmental > Aquatic > Marine > Intertidal...
AATTCGTTCGGTAACCAGAGAAGTAATTGGCGAGTACTTGCCAGAAGAATTATACTCTACAAAACGAGAAGAAGTTGAAGATAAGATTTTTGAAATCACTGCTAAATCAATTGCTGATAAATACATCTTTTTAGATGCAATTTTAATTAGAGACGTAACGCTTCCAAAAACCCTACAGGCAGCTATTGAAAATAAATTACGTCAAGAGCAGGAAGCCTTAGAATATGAGTTTAAATTACTTAGAGAGTCGAAGGAAGCTGAAAGAAAGCGTATTGAAGCTGAAGGTATTTCTGATTTCCAGCGTATTGTAACAAAGACTATTACGCCACAATTATTGAAATGGAAAGGGGTAGAAGCAACACAAGAGTTATCAAAATCACCTAATTCTAAGGTTATTGTAATTGGTAATGGTGACGGCGATTTACCAATAATTCTTGGTGGTAACGATTAACAAATAACAACCTTAACAACTACTATTATGAAGAACGTAATTTTAATAATGGCTTTAGTATTGCCATTGACTATACTGGCTCAGACTAGACCATCTCCAGCCAAAAAACCGCTTAAGTCTGAAAGAAATGACAAAATGGTTAATTATATGGAAATGACATTTTCTGAGGAATTAGTTGGAAAGAAAGGCAATAAAAAAGTAAAAACTACTTATTCGTTTAATTCTACTGAAAAAAGAGTAGACGAAATGCTAGAAAAATCTTCAGATAAGTTTAAATCTGTCGTTCATGCATTGAATTATCTTAACTCATTGGGTTGGGAACTAATTTCAGTCAGTGGCGATAAATATTATTTTAAGAACGGTAAAATTAAATTACAAGCAAAATAATTATAATTTAAGCCTCTGAAAAGAGGCTTTTTTTATGAAAAAATATCCAGAAAAAATAATTGTCGCTTGGGGAGAAGCAATCTCAGGAAATACTAAAATTAGAGATTGGCTTATGCAAAACAACTACCCAGAGTTAGGGCTGTTTTGTTTTGCCCTTTATTTTGATAAAGAAGCCTCTAGTTGGCTTATGAAAAATGCGCCTCATTTATTAGCCACCATAAAAGGCGTAGAGGGTAAAAAAGACGCCATTAAGTGGTTAGAGCTAAACGGCTTTAAATTACTTTCGAGAATCGCTAAAGCGGCAGATAATGATAAAGAGGAAATGCGTTGGCTTATGATGAATGATAAATTATTTGGAGCTATAGCGCAACGTATTAAACTCGTAAAAGACGATATTGAAGAAACCAACAACGATGTACACCGTTGGGGGTATGAATAATTTACATTCTCATTTTTTTAAGTTCAGTAAGTCTATCTCTAAGCTTTATTGCTTCTTGAAAATCCAAATCTTGAGCGGCACTTTCCATTTGTTTTTTAGTATTCTTTATAGCCTTTTCTAAGGTCTTTGGATTGGAATAATCTGCATCAGATTCTGCTGCCATGCTCATGCCTTGCTTAATGGCGTAAGGGTTTAGCTTTTTGGCTAATTCATTGTCCTTTTTCTTATTAAGTGGAGTAGGGACTAGGTTATTTTCGGTATTATATGCTATTTGTTTTTCTCGTCTTCTGTTTGTTTCATCAATCGTAAGCTTCATGCTATTTGTAACCCTATCGGCATACATTATCACTAGTCCATTCACGTTACGTGCAGCTCTTCCAGCAGTTTGTGTTAAGGAACGTTGCGAACGTAAAAAACCTTCTTTATCCGCGTCCAGAATGGCTACAAGACTAACCTCAGGTAAGTCTAAGCCTTCTCTTAATAAATTTACTCCCACTAATACATCAAATATTCCTTCTCTGAGTTCATGTAAAATTTCTACTCGTTCTAAAGTATCTACATCAGAATGAATGTATCGGCAACGAATACCAAATCGTGTGAGGTATTTTGTCAGTTCTTCAGCCATGCGTTTAGTCAGAGTGGTAACCAAGGTCCGTTCGTTTTTATCAATTCGAACTTTTATTTCTTCCAATAAATCGTCAATCTGATTTAAAGAAGGTCGAACGTCAATAATAGGATCTAGTAAGCCAGTAGGTCGAATAACCTGCTCCGCCACTATGCCTGCTGATTGTTCTAACTCGAAATCGGCTGGAGTAGCACTAACGTAAATAAACTGGTTGTTAATGGATTCAAACTCATCGAATTTCAGAGGTCTATTGTCCATAGCCGCTGGCAAACGGAAGCCGTATTCTACTAAGTTTTCTTTTCGTGACCTATCGCCTCCGTACATGGCTCTAATTTGAGGAATGGTTACGTGACTTTCGTCAATAACCGTTAGGAAATCATTGGGGAAATAATCAATTAGGCAGAACGGTCGAGTGCCTGGCATTCTACCGTCAAAGTACCGAGAGTAATTTTCAATTCCAGAGCAGTACCCAAGTTCACGAATCATTTCTAAATCATAATTTACCCGTTCATCCAATCGTTTGGCTTCTAATTTTCTATCAGTATTATTAAGAAATTGTACTTGATCCATGAGGTCATCTTGAATTTGATGAATGGCACTCTGAATACGGTCTTTAGATGCTACAAAAATTGTGGCTGGAAAAATTCTTAAATAGTCGAACTTTTCTATAGTGCTGTTATTAACTGGGTCAAAGCTTTCTATTTCTTCAATTTCATCTCCCCAAAAATGGATTTTATAGGCAATGTCAGCATAAGCAGGAAAAACAGAAATGGTATCGCCCTTAACCTTAAAATTTCCTCTTTCAAACTGAATATCGGAACGGGAATACAATGAGGTTACCAATTGATTGAGCAATTTATTACGGCTAATCTTTTGATTAAGCGATACTTCAATAACGTTGTTGCTGAATTCTTCAGGGTTTCCAATACCATAAATACAAGATACCGATGCCACAACAATTATGTCTTTTCTTCCCGACAATAGAGTAGAGGTAGTGCTTAATCTTAACTTTTCAATTTCATCGTTTATGGATAAGTCTTTTTCGATATATGTACCGGAACTTGGAATGTAGGCTTCGGGTTGGTAGTAATCGTAATAAGACACAAAATACTCGACGGCATTATTTGGGAAAAATTGCTTGAATTCACTGTAAAGTTGAGCGGCTAGAGTTTTGTTGTGACTTAAAATAAGGGTTGGCTTTTCAATTTCCTTAATGACATTGGCTATTGTAAATGTTTTACCAGAGCCAGTTACGCCTAACAGTGTTTGATGTTTTTCATCACTATCAATCCCTTCAACTAATTGCTTAATAGCTTGTGGTTGGTCACCAGTGGGTTTAAAATCAGATACAATTTTAAAACCCATTAAATAGAATTAATTAATTTGATTTTTGCCTTTAAATCCTCGATGTTATCGTATCCATTTTGAATTTTTTTCAAAACCTCTTCTTTGAGTTTTTCAGCGCCTTTAGACTTACCGAAAAAGGCAATATTTGTTTCGTACTGATTGATTTCTTTTTTCAGTTCATTGATTTTTGTTTTCAAAAACTGTTTTTCTTTATCTAAAGCAATTGGATTGGATTTTTCTTTTAATCGATCGAGCTTGCTATTGAACCTAACATCTTCAAGCTCTTTTTTATCGATTTTCATCTTAGAATAAAAACCATCAATAGTCTTTTTGAAAGTATTCTCTATGTCGGATTTTTCTCTTGGTACAGCTCCGATTGTAAACCATTCTTTTTGGAATTGCTTGAGGCTTTCAAAATTTGTAGACTTATTGTCAGATAGGACGAAGCCGTTCACTTTCTTTATAAGTTCTTCTTTGAGCTTAAGGTTATCTGTTTTCTGTTTGTCGATTTCAGCAAAGAATTCTTTTTTGTTTTTATAAAAAGTATTGACAGCTTTTTTGAAGCGGTTCCAAAATTTATCAGAAAGATTTTTTGGTAAGTAACCACTTTCTTTCCATTCTTCTTGTAATTTTATGAAGAGTTGAGAGTGGCTTTTCCAGTCTGTATTTTCAGATTCAATTAACTGTTCGGCTTTTTCGCAAAGCTTAGTTTTTATTTCAACAATTTCTTTTTGTTCAACTTTTTTAGATTTGTAATACTCGTTCTTTTTGGCGTAAAAAGAGGCTAAAGTTTCTCTTAAATTTTTCCAAGCTTCTTTGTTGTCTTCTTTTTTTAACCCACTTTCTTTTTTCCATTTTTCTTCAAGTTCTCGAACTTTTTCAGTGAGTTTATTCCAGCCGTTGTGATTGTCAGCGCCTTCATTAGTCAATTCATTTATTTGCTGACATATTTCTTGTTTGTTTTTAAAGGATTGAGCGCCACGTTCTTTTAATTCTACGTAATGGTCGTTTCTTTTTTTGTGAACTTGTCGACTTGCTTCTTTAAATCGTTCCCAAATTTCTTCTCTAAGTTCACGTTTTACTGGACCAATTTCTTTCCATTTTTGATGCAGTTCTTGTAACTCATTGTGGGCTTTGTTTATTGATTTTTCATTTAAGAGTTTTTCAGTCGCCTCGCAAATTTGTAGTTTCTTTTCGTAATTTTTATTAAAGTCTAAATCCCTTAGCTCGTTATTTATTTTAACATAATCGTAAAAGCGCTCTACCTGATAATGGTATGATTTCCAAATGTCATTTCGGTAACCGATAGATACTTCACCCGTTTCCCTCCATTTTTCTTGTAAAACTTTAAATTTTTCAAAAGTACCTTTAAGGGTTTCTTCGGTATTTATCAATGATTCTATATCAGAGATAATAGCGGTTTTAATCTTATGGTTTTTGATAAAGTCGGATTCGATTTTATCTCTTAAATCATTCTTTTTATTTCTAAAAGTAATGAAGAGTGTTTTAAACTCTTTTTCCATTGGGTGTGTGAATGAATATTCTTCTTCATCACCACCATTAGCTATAAAGTCTGCTTTTTTCTCTTCTTTTTCAGCGTTTACTTTTTTGTAGAAAACAGATTTTATAATATCCACTGTTTTCGTATTTCTAAATACATCATCTGAAATGATGAGTTCATTCATCTCATCAATAAGTTCATTAAGTGTAAATGAATTATAATCTTTTGAGGGTGTTACATCTTCATTTGATATAACATCAGTAACGGTTTCTTCTTTTGTATTTTCTAAATCTTGACTCATCTTGCTAATATAAGTTGCAACGTATTACACAAATTTAGTACATAATAACCTTAAATGCTAGATTTACTTTGACCAAATTAAATAGGACTTTTCCGCCTGAATTTTTAGCATTTCGAGTCCATTTTTTGTTTGACAATTATATTGTTTTCCTTTTTTCAAAAATGCACTTTCTGCTGGGTTGTAAACAAGGTCATAAAGTAAATGGTTTTCTGTAAGGTATTCGTACGGTAAAGGAGGGAAGGTATTGCTGTTAGGATAGGTGCCAAGGGGTGTGCAGTTGATTATTATCTGATGGTCAGCAATGGTGTTTTTATCAATTGACTGATAATTAAAGTCTGATTTTCTAGAAACTACTGTATAATCAATAGTTAATTTTTTTAGAGCGTAAATAATAGCTTTCGATGCGCCTCCACTTCCTAGTACTAGCGCCTTTTTATGATTTTTAGTTAAAAAAGGTGTTAGGGTTTCCTTAAACGCAATAAAGTCGGTGTTGTAGCCAATTAGTTTATTGTTTTCTCTTTTTACACAATTGACAGCATTTATTTCTTGTGCTGAACTGTCAATTTCATCGAGAAATGCTATGATGCTTTCTTTGAATGGTATTGTGACATTAAATCCAGAAAAATCAGAAAGTAAACGGTTTTCAAATAAAGTTTCTACCTTTTCTGATTCTACATTTAGGTATTGAACATCCTCAATGTTTTCGTTTATAAACTTTTTTTCAAAATAATCTTTTGAAAAAGAATGTTGCAAGGGATGACCAATTAAACCAAACGTTTTCATGCTTGTTTTTTAGCTAATAACTCAACAACTGTAATTGTTAGTGCACCCAAAATCATTATTCCTAAAACAATAAATTCACTTTTAGTCCAGCTATTTGGAATAAAACGTTCGTAGCCAATAAGCAGTGGTTCACCGTGTCGGTTCAATTCTTCAGAATGAAATAACTCTTTTTTCCACGGCCAAATGATACTTAATGAGCCAAAAACAAATCCAGTTAAAAGAGAAAGAGTAAGGTCATGATAGCGTTTAAATATGATTGAAATAAGATTTGAAAAGACAACAATACCAACGATTGAGCCAATCAAAAACAGCAAGAAATATATCAGGTATTCAAATTGTGAGCCTTCAATAAAGCTCGTCACTTGTCCATAGATTATGGCTTCAATAAATTCTGTTAAGCTATTAATGGACTTAACCATAAGCAGGTGATAATTTCCCATCAACATCAAAATATATGAGCCAGACAATCCTGGAAGTATCATGCCGCATATTCCAACAAGACCACAAATGAAAATATAAAAATATGAGGTGTTTTCAGTAGGAGAGGGTGAAAGAAATGATAATGCAGATGCTATACCAAAGCCAACGATAAACATTAAAATCACCGACCATTTCCAGTTTTCTATTTTTTTGCCAATAGGATAAATAGAAGCTAGAACAAGCCCAAAGAAATAGGCCCAAGTTTCTGAAGGGTATTCAACTAATAAATAGTCAAATAATTGCGCTAAAAGCAAAACACTCAGGACCATCCCAAATAGGATTGGTGCAATAAACTTTAGATTTAATTTTTTGTATAAATCTTTAAATTTTCCTTGTGTTAATAAACGTAATGCACCAGTGTCAAAAGACTTTAATGAATTGATAAATTCCTCATAAATGTTAGTGATTAGGGCAATAGTTCCTCCTGAAACACCAGGGACAACATTTGCTGCACCCATTGCTAATCCTTTTAGAGTAAGTGTTATGAATTTAAACATTTTAAATGGATAAGACCTCTTCTTCCCAAGCACTGTAACCGCCTTGTAGGTGATGTATGTTGGTCATTGAATGTATTTTTTCAACCATAAATTTTAACGAACGACTTCTTTTACCGGTATTACAATAAATCAAAACGGTTTTGTCAGAGGGTATTTCATCAATTCGGTCCATAAATTGACTAAGAGGAATATTCACCTCACTAATAAAGCCGTTTTCACATTCGTAGGGTTCTCTAATGTCAATTATAGTAATTGGCTCATTAGACTGAATTTTTAATTTCAGTTCTTTGGCATTCATTTGATTTGAGATTTTTACGGAAGATTATCAAAAAAGGTATCTCCACGAAGACCAAGCCTAAGACATTCTAAAGGGATTACTTCATTATGAGCAATATTCCCTAGGTTAACATTAGACCCCATAAGCTTGATAAACCAAACTTGTTGTGTTTTTTGAGGAGATTCCCAAATGATTTTATCATTATCAATTTTAGTTAAAATTTCTTCTATAAGATCTGATCTTACTTCACCACTACCTCGGTAAATACCAACGTTACCACCTTCTCTGGCTTCAGCAATTACTTTCCAAGATCCAGCATCAATTTCTTTTTGCATTAATTCAATCCACTTGTAAGGAGGTATTAATTTATTAGCATCTTTTGAGCCAACTTCAGATAATACTCTGAAATTCTTACACAGTGTTTTGATATAATTACACTTATCAACATGAGATATTTCGATAGAACCGTCAGAAACTTCAACGGTATCAATGTTATATTTTTCTAATATTTTTTGATAATCATCGAACATATCTCTAGCAATATATGCTTCAAAAAGTGTACCACCAAAGTATACACTTATATTAGCTTCTTGATAAAGTTTAATTTTCTGTTCTAGATTAGTACTAATCATTGATGTACCAAAGCCAAACTTCACAAGGTCAGTAAGTTCTCCAGCAGTTTCTATAAAGTCTTCAACTTGTCTCACACTGAGTCCTTTATCCATCATCATTGTAAGACCATGTTTTCTTGGCTTCGATGCACGGTCAGGTAGATTTGTGATCTTGAAATTCATTAATTTTATTTTTTGTGTTTGGTCAGCAAATTTAATAGAATTATGTTTGATTTTACACTAGGCATGTAACTAAAAAATTCTTCGTTTTTATCATAGTTTATTATCAGTGCTTCTTTGAAAAACTGAAGCCCTAATTCATCATTTCCAGATTTAAAAAGATAGGCTGATATGCGGTAGGATAATTCGGCTTTTTTAGGATCTATTTTAATGGCTCTTTTTAGAAGATTGATGGCTTCGCTATAGGATTCATATTGAGATAGTAAATGCGAGTAGTTTAGCCATGTTTCAGTATCAAATTCGTCGAGTTCTAACACTTTTCTGTAAGCTATTTCTGCTTCTTTAATGAAGCCAACTTTTTCGTGAATTTGAGCGTAGGAAAATAGAAAATCAACATTGGTTGGGTCAATATCTATTGCTTTTTTGATGTGGTATGAGGCTTCTAAATGTTGCCCCTGTAAATCTAATATTAGGGCAAGTGCAAACCATGATTCTTCAAAATTTTCGTCTTTTTTAATCGACTTGTGAAAATACGATTTGGCTTTTTCAAGGTTATCTAGCTTCTCATAATAATCGCCAATATCATAATATATAGCTGCGTTTGCTTCTTTGTATTTTAAACTTTCTAGGCAACTATCGATGGCGTTTTGGTAATAACCAAGTTCTGAAAGTGAGTCTGCTTTATTAATATAAGCTTTTTCAAAATCTTCTTTTATATAAATGGTGTAGTCGAAGGCTTCTATTGCATTTAAATGATCGTCTTTGCGTTGATAGGCAACTCCAAGATAAAACCATGCTTCAAAATTATACGGATGAATCTTAATGAATTTTTTAATAAATTCAATTGCTCTGTTTGAATTTTCTTCAACTTCAGAAGACAGTATATAGGTAAACCAATAAAATTCGTTTACAGAATCTAACAGAAGTAATTTTTCAATCATATCATTAGCAGACGAATAATTACCAATAATTTGATATTCGTTTGCTAGAGAAGATATTACTTCTTCGTTAGTTTCATTTGTTAATAGTAATTCTTCAAGAATTTTAATTGCTTCGGTATGGTTTTTAAGCTTGCTATGCGCTACAGATAATGTATATAGATAATCTTCATTTTTTGAGTTAGAGTTTTCTTTTAGCTTATCTAAAGCCTCGTTTGGTCGATCAAAGAAAATCAATACTTGAGCTTTTTTAAGATTTAATTGGAATGAAAAAGGGAATAATTTTTCATAAAGACCGAATGCTTTGATGATCTTTTTCTTGTCTTCTTTTTCACAGAAATGGTCAATAATGCGTTCAATCTCCTCTGATTCAAAGTATTCAAAACGTTGGTTTTCCACCATTTTGTTGAACCGGTTAATTAAGTGCTTACTGTTATTATCTTCCTTCGGAGTTAAATCATCTTGATACATACTATAAAGATAACTTTTAGGATTCTAATTTCAAATGATTTTCGAATTTGTTTTTGAACAAAGAAATGAACAGACTTATCTTACTAAGGTAACTTGACCTATAATTTTTTGTTCTTCGCCATTTAAAAATACAACTTTTATCTTGTAAATGTAGACACCAGTTTCACAGAGTTGGTTCTTGAAATAGCCGTTCCATCCAATGGATTGGTCTTTTGTTGAAAAAAGATTTTCACCCCATCTATTGTAAATATCTAGCTCATAATTTTTTGCTCCTAAAATAACTGGATAAAAAATATCATTTATTTCATTGTTTTGCTGAAAATCTCCATTATTTGGATTGTTTTCATTTGGCGTAAATGAATTAGGAATAATTATGTTTCCAGATGTTTTGTTTGTTACTGAAATAGATCTGTAAGCTGTATCAGTACAAATGCCATTACGCGCAATCAAACTGATGGTATAGTTTCCATTTTCTTGGTAATTGTGAGTCGGATTTTGTTCTGTAGTGGTAGTGCTGTCGCCAAAATCCCACTGGTAAGTTGTAGCAAATGAAGATTGATTGTTTGTCTCTAAAATTATTCCAGGAACATCTAAATATTCAGTTGTTACAAAAAATAGAGCAGTAGGCGTTTCATACACTTCTATAATTTCTTCTTTTGTAATAGAATGATTTCCTTCTGGGCTGAATGCTGTTAGCGATACAGAATAAAGGCCGTGATTGTGATAGGTTTTTAAGGGATTTTCAATGCCTGAATAAGTGCCGTCACCAAAATCCCAGCTGTACTGACTTGCTTCAACTGACTCATTTTCAAATTGAATGGTGAGAGGCGCACAACCCTTACCTTCACCGTTAAAGTCTGCTTGTGGTGATAAGGGAAAAATACTAATCCATTGAGCTGCAGAGTCACTACAACCGTAAGCATTTGAAAGGAATAATTTTATAAGAAAGTCGCCACTTGTTCCATAGACATGAGGAGGAGGGTTTTGTAAAGTAGAGCTTGAATTATTTCCGAATTCCCATTCGTAATCCCACGTTCCAAAAGAAGAGTTATTTTGAAATTCTACAGTTGAACTTGGTAAAAATTGTGTAGTTGGTGTAGCCTCAAAATTAACAATTGGAGATTGATAGACATGAATATTTTGACTGACTGTATCAGAACAATTATAGTTAGAAGTTACAATTAATGAGGTATTAAATACCTCTTCACCGTTGACTGTATTAAGATATGTTTTCTCAGTGGGTGTTAATGCATTTGTATATGTACCATCTCCAAAATCCCATAAGTATGTATTTCCACCAATTGATAAATTATAGAATTGCACCGTTAATGGACTGCAACCAGAAGTGTCAACGACATAGTTTGCATTTACATTTGGGTAAACATTCAACGATAAACTTGATGTATCGGTACAGCCCTCTGAATGAATAGCTATGAGCGAAACAGTATAATTTTGAGTCTGATTTGACGTGTTTTCAAATGTGTATGACAATTGAGTATCGTTGAAGGTTTGATTTTCATTTTCAATCAACCATTCAAATGTTTGCGATTGTTCTGAGGTATTATTAAAAATCACTTCAAAAGGAGAGCATCCTTCATTGCTTGGAGATGAAAACTGCGATATCGGTAACGGTAAAACGGTAATGTCTTTTTGAATACTGTCTAAACAACCAAAAGGAGAAGTGGCTTTTAATACCACCGTATTTGTCTGAATATCATTGCTTGTGTTCACATAAAGGTGGGATTCATTATTTGTTGAAATGCTATTAGTGCCATCACCAAAATTCCAATCAAATTGATTTGCGCCTATTGATGTATTAATAAAGTTTACATCAAATGGAGAACAGCCTAATGTATCCGATGTGAAATCGGCAGTAATAGTTGGGAAAACACTTACGGTTTTATTTAAACTGTCTGTGCAATTGAACGCATTTGATGCGGTCAAATTAATTGTATAATTCTCAATATAACTTTCTGTATTTGTAAAGTCGTAATTAAAAGTAGAGGAATTATTTATAAACGTACTTCCACTACTCATATCCCACACAGATGTTGTTGCATTAATTGAGTTATTCGTAATTTGAATAGATAAAGGCGAACATGATAAACTATCACTGAGCTGAAAATTAGCAATAGGTTGGGGGAAAATTGTTATTATTTCCTGTGTAGTGTCTGTACACCCAAAGGGAGAAGTAGCAACTAACTCGACTTGATATTGTATGCTATTCGAACTTGGGTTTTCGTAAACATGTGTTGGGTTTGAAGAATTTGAAGTGCTTCCGTCACCAAAGTTCCAACTGTATATTACAGCACCATTTACTGATGGGAAATTGACCTCAAGAGGGGAGCAGCCTGATGCTGGAACAGTAGAAAAACTGAATTGCGGTTCAGGATAAACTAATATTGTTTTAGAAGTAGTATCGACACAACCATTAGGATTGCTTGCTATTAATGACACTTCAAATGTTTCTATTGTTAGATTAGTATTCTGAAAAACATGGTTTGTATTAAATGAAGTTTCTAGAGTTGAATTATCACCAAAATTCCATTCATATGTTGAGGCATTCAATGATGTATTATTAAAAATAACGTCTAATGGTGCGCAGTCAAGAACAGCGTTATCATTAAAAGCTGCGATGGGTTTTGACAAAACAGTAATATCAAAGGATGATGTATCCTTACATCCAGCCAATGTGGTAACAACTAATTTTGTGTTGTAAGTAGTATCTGTAGACCAACTGTTTTGAAAAACATGGCTAGAGTTTTCAACATTAGAAGTGTCACCATCTCCAAATAGCCAATTGAAACCTACAACGTTCGAAGAAGATTGATTACTAAAGGAAATATTCATTGGGGAACAACCTATAGAGTCTGACACATAAAAATTGGACTCAGGAAGGCTATCAACAAGCACATCCAATGTGTCAGAACGCTGACAATTGGCTGTTGAGACAGTTAAGACGACATCAAAAGTTCCTGCAGTCCCAAAATTAAATATTGGGTTTTGTAAATTGCTCGTATTACCATTTCCAAAATCCCAATCCCATGCTATTATTGCTTCATTAGATTGACTTAAATCAATAAAATTTGACCATTCATTTACACATACTTCGGTAGGCTCAAAATAGGGTTGAGGGGATTCGTATACATTTATTTGTTCGGAATAATTATTAGAACACCCACTACTATTAACTACATCCAAATTAATGGTGTAAGTACCTACTGAGTAATGTTGTGTTGTTGGGTTGGAAGCGGTAGAGGTATTTCCATTTCCAAAATTCCAATTCCAATCAATGACATCAAATGACGAGTTATTAGAAATATCTACTATTAAAGTATCGCAACCGCTATTATTATCCACTATGAAGTCAGCCTCTGGAGTGTCGGAAACGTAAATGAATACACTAGCTGTATCTCTACATGAATTCGTAATTTGTGGAATAAGTAAAACTTCAAAATATCCAGGTGAGTTAAATGTTCTTGTTACATTTCCATTCCAGACTTGAGTCCAAGAACTCCCATCACCAAATACCCAAATAAAACTACTAGCAAAGCCAGTAGTTAAGTTTTCAAATGTCACAGATTCACCCACACAAATGGTGTCTTTATTTGCCGAAAGACCTGCAACAGGTTGATTTACGATATTTATTATTTGAGTAGCAGAGTCTAGTCCACAAAAACTACTATCAATCATCATTACTTCATATGAACCTATTCCAGGAAATCCAACATTTACACTTATGGCTGGAGGCCAAGGTCTCCAGTCAATAATTGAGTCGTAACCCAATCCCCAATAATCTCCTAAATTCCAATATTCATAGCGTTGAGAAACATTTCCTTGAGCGAGACAATTTCGTTCTGTAGTGTTTTGAAAACTGACAGTTGTATCAGGATAACACAGTAAACTTGATGACGGATTAATTGAAGCCTCGTCAATATCCCATATTCTAATGGGTGTAAATGTTGCTAAACTTGGTCCACCTTGCAAGGTGTTACATTCGTTTTCAGCAGTTAATGTAACTTGTGTTGCGCAGTTTACAGTATTAGGTTCATAAAGGTGAGTAATTAACTGGTTTACATTATTAAAATCGTAGGTTTCATTGTTTGTCCCATCGAAAAAACTCCAAATAAAAGTGGTGTTTTCTGAAACATCTGTAGAGGAGTTAATAAACTCTAAACTTCCAGGAGCACACGTGCTGGTAAGACCCCCAAAAGGAATTTGAATAGAAGCGTTTGTTGGTTCTTCCATTATCACAGTACCATTAACTGCACAAGGCACATCGTTAAGGACGATAGTAACTGTATAATCTTGAACGGTTGACAGATAGTTGTGGTTAATCGGTGTGTTTGCATTCCAACTACTTCCTGTGGTAATAGCACTGCCATCTCCCCAATCTATTGAATAATTACCAATGGAAGAGTTAGATTGCAGAGATAAAACGAAATCGTTTCCATCGCAGGAAATCCAACTAGGTGTACTGCTCAGTGTGCCTTCAAAATCGTAGAATTCTGGACACTGCGCTGTGCAATAAAAAGTTAATAGACTTAAGAGAGAGGTTAAAAGAAATTTCATACGGCTTATCTGATACAAATTTCTATTAAATTTTTCGAAAAAGAAAGATTATACTTTACTAATTATCTAATAGTATTACATTTGTATTTATTAAATTTTTGAAAGATGACGTTGATAAAGTCTATTTCGGGTATTAGAGGAACAATTGGCGGTAAAGTAGGTGAAGGATTATCTCCTTTAGATACTGTTAGGTTTGCCTCAGCGTATGGAAGTTGGATTAAACAAGAATGTAAAAAAGAATCTCCCTTCATAATTGTTGGAAGAGATGCAAGAATTTCTGGAGATATTATCCGTCAATTAGTGATAAGTACTTTACAATCTTTGGGAATAAACGTATTAGATTTAGGTTTATCAACTACTCCAACTGTTGAAGTAGCTGTACAGATGGAAAATGCCGATGGTGGAATAATATTAACAGCTAGTCATAACCCAAAACAATGGAACGCTCTAAAACTCTTAAATGATAAGGGGGAATTCATTAATGCAAAAGCTGGATCAGAGGTTTTAGCGATAGCTGAAAAGGATGATTTCGATTTTTGCGATGTTGATTCTTTAGGTACATATAAAAAAGATGATACTTATATTCAAAAGCATATTGATAGCGTATTGGATTTAGAATTAGTGAATGTTCAATCCATTAAAAATGCAAAGTTTAAAGTAGTAGTTGACGCTGTTAATTCTACTGGCGGAATAGCTGTTCCAGCCTTGTTAGAATCTCTCGGTGTAGAATGTGTTCCATTATATTGCGAGCCTAATGGTCATTTTCCGCACAACCCTGAGCCACTTCCAGAACACTTAACTGAAATTTCAAAATTAGTAGTAGAACACAATGCCGATTGTGGTATTGTAGTGGACCCTGATGTAGACCGTTTGGCTATAGTTAATGAAGACGGAAGTATGTTTGGAGAAGAATATACGCTTGTAGCGGTTGCAGATTATATTTTATCAAAAACAAAAGGAAATACAGTCTCTAATTTATCATCATCTAGAGCACTTAGAGAAGTAACACAAAAACATGGTGGCACTTATTTTTCATCAGCAGTTGGGGAAGTAAATGTTGTTGAACAAATGAAGTCTTGTGATGCTATCATAGGAGGAGAAGGGAATGGAGGTATAATCTACCCAAGTTCTCATTATGGAAGAGACTCAATAGTTGGTATCGCTTTATTTTTATCCCTTTTAGCAGAACGAAAAATGAATTGTTCTGATTTAAGGTCAACATACCCTAATTTTTTCATGTCAAAAAACAAAATAGAACTAACACCTGAAATTGATGTGGATATGATTCTTTCTAAAATGACAGAAAACTATTCTCAAGAAGAAGTGACTACCATTGATGGTGTTAAAATCGATTTTGAAAATGAATGGGTGCATTTAAGAAAATCCAATACGGAGCCAATTATTCGTATTTATACTGAAAGCACAAGTCGTGATTCTGCTGACTCTCTTGCCATACGTTTTATTAATGAAATTCAAGAACTAACTCAAAGGGTTTAAATCATGAAAGTTTATTTAGATAATGCAGCAACTACGCAAATTGATCCTGAAGTTATTGAGGTCATGTTGCCAATAATAAAAGAAGGTTTTGGTAATCCTTCGTCAATACATTCATTTGGAAGAGAGTCCCGCTCTCTTGTAGAGAAAGCAAGGAAAAATGTTGCTCGTCATTTGAACTGCAATCCTGGTGAAATATTTTTTACTTCAGGAGGCACAGAAGCCGATAACATGGCTATTCGTTGTGGAATGATGGATTTAGGAATTAATCATGCCATTACTTCCAAAATTGAACACCATGCTGTAGGCCATACTCTGGAAGATCTTTCTTCAAAGGGTTTAATTAAACTTTCTTACGTCAATCTTGATGAAAAAGGCAATATAGATTTTAATCATCTCGAAGAGTTATTGAAAACTAACCAACGTTCTTTTGTGTCCTTAATGCACGCTAATAATGAAATTGGAAATCTTATCCCTATAAAAACAGTTGCAGAAGTATGTGAGAAATACAATGCTATTTTTCATTCAGATACTGTCCAAACAATGGCGCATTATTCATTTGATTTAAAAGCAATAAATATCCATTTTATTACTGGAGCAGCTCATAAGTTTCATGGCCCCAAAGGAAATGGCTTTTTGTATATCAATGAAAATATAAAGGTAAAACCATTGATTTTTGGAGGAGGGCAGGAGAGAAACATGAGGGCAGGTACAGAAAATGTTTATGGAATAGTTGGTCTTTCAAAAGCTATGGATGTTTCCTATTCAGATTTAGAAAACCACAGGAAACATATTGAGTCTTTAAAACTAAGAATGATAAGCGGTCTGAAAGATGCTATTCCTGGTGTTGAGTTCAATGGCGAGAGTGCTAATATTGAGAACTCATTATATACTGTTCTAAACGTTCTCTTTCCCCCGACTGATATTGGAGAAATGCTATTCTATAATCTTGATATAATGGGCGTAGCATCTTCAGGAGGAAGTGCGTGTTCTTCAGGAAGTAATTTAGGTTCTCATGTGTTGCGAAACATAGGTTCAGATATGAGTAGGCCGTCTTTGAGATTTTCTTTTAGTAGGTTTAATACCATTGAGGAGATAGATTACACTGTTAATCAGTTAAGGTCATTATTCAACTGATTAAACTCTCGTTTGTTTTCAAAAAAGTACGAATAAACTACACTCTTTTGAGGCAAAGAGATGGTATAATCTTTAGGTCTTTTTTTTCTAAACTTTTTAAGGTAGGAGTAAAAGTGCAAATGGGCTTTTAAAATGGCGAAAACATGCAAAGGTTTTTTGTCAAGAATCATTTTCATACTAGAAAGACCATCTAAAAACATTCTTATAAAAATTGTTTTAAAACGATTATTTGGTTCTAAATTTTTATAGAGCATCAAAAGGTTGTTTCTATAATTTAGATAGGTTTTGAAATAGCTTCCATTTTTAAGAGTTCCGCCACCAACATGGTAAACTGTCGATTCAGGAATACACATGATTTTATATCCTTTATTTTTAAGTTTCCAACATAAATCAATTTCTTCCATGTGAGCAAAGAAGTCCCAATCAAAGCCACCCACTTCATAAAAGGCCGAAGAACGCAAGAATAGACAGGCGCCACTTGCCCAGAATACCTCAATAGGATTGTTGTATTGTCCTTTATCTTCTTCTAGATTATCAAAAATTCTACCTCTGCAATAAGGGTAGCCGTATTTGTCGATGAATCCACCACAAGCACCTGCGTATTCAAAATAATTTTTTTGATCAAATTTTTTGATTTTTGGTTGACAGGCAGCAATAGACTTATCATTTTCCATTTGTTCAATGATTGGAGATATCCAATTATCTGTCACTTCGACATCGGAATTAAGAAGCACGTAATAATCGGCGCAAATATGTTGTAGAGCATTGTTGTAGCCACCAGCATATCCGGTATTTTCTTTATTCTCTACAATTTTTACAGAAGGAAAATGCTCTTTGACATAATCTAAAGACTTATCACTAGAGGCATTATCAGCAATAACTACATCAGCTTCTTTGCTCTTTGAAATTACGTCAGCTAAAAAAGTCTTCAACCAATGAAGTCCATTGTAATTGAGGATTACTACTGCTACTTTAGGTGCTTCCATCTTCTGTGTGACCACAACCAATAGGCTGGATTGTTATTAATATCTTCTTCTAGTTTTTTGGAATGTAAGTTTGTAATTTCTCCTTCTTTTGTATCTTTAGGATTGTCGGTTAGTAATTCGAATTCAATTTCATAATAACCGTGACTTTTAGGGTTAACTTTTGCGAAAATTATTGGGCTATTTAATTTTTTAGCTAATTTCTCTGTACCCAAAAATACAGGAGTTTTCTGATTTAAAAAAGTAATCCAGTAATTTATCTCATCAGAAGATGGTGTTTGGTCACTCACAATGCCAATTAAACGTGCTTTATTTTCTTTTTTAAGCAAGTACCTCACACTTTCTTTCATACTGACCATTTTGCCGCTGAATTGGCTTCGGATTTTTTTCATTTTTGAATTCCAAAAATCTGAAGAAAGTGGCTTATATATTGCAACCATTTGGTTGTCAAAATGGATAGTAGTTGCTAACAGTCCCCATTCCCAATTTCCATAATGTCCCATAACAACAATAACGTCTTTATTCTCATTAAGGTAGTCGTGAATTAGCTGATCATTTTTAAAAGAAACCCTTTCTTTTAAATCGGTTTTTTTAATTGAAAATACCTTTAGGGATTCTGCCAGCAAACGTCCAAAATATTGGTAGAAATCATTAAGCAGTTTGTTTATTTCTTCTTTTGATTTGGTAGGGTATGCATTAGATAAATTAGTTTGGACAACTTTCTTTCTATAGCCAATTAGTTTTAGCAGAATAGTAAATTTCCAAGATAAAATACCCAGCAATTTAATAGGGTAATAGGAGTAGAGCTTGATAATAGAATATAGTAAGGTATTCAATACGAATTAGTTTGGAGTTTTGAAATAATCAAATGGTGACCGTTCTCCATTATCAGAGCCATCGTAATAGTTTTCTTCAAAACGATTCAGCCAGTCCGTATCCGATACTTCACCAGATTTGTTTGAGTATACTAAGCGGTATTCATTAGGCATATTTTTATTGCTAAAAACAAACTTAATATTACGTTCGCTATCAATTTTATAGTAATGCCAAACTTCAAACGGTTGAAATTGATTCGGCAATACTTCCTCGGAAATGGAATTAGGTTGGCCATATGATAAAAATATTCTTCCTCTATCTGATATGTACCCTTTTTGGAGTCCATTGCCAAACTTGTTGTTGACTAAGTTAACCAAAGCGCGATAATTGAGCCAAGCGTTCTCAGTATCAAATGGACTTCTTTTTTTCCAAAAACTGTAGAAATATTTTTGAAGCATGTCAATATCATCGTAGTTAATTTGATTATCGGCAAAAATACTTTCAGAGGTTGTTTGTATTGGATATAGATAGTTTATAAATAATTTTAATGAGTCCTTGTTTGTGATTTTTGAAACGAACGTTCCATCAATTTCCTCTACTTCATCGACTATGTTTTTATTCATTTTATAAAATATAGTCTTTTCAGAATGAATAATTTCATTGTCTTTATTGATGGCATTTGTTTCCAAAAAATATGTTCCCGTAGGGACATCTGTCAATGAGAAACTACCCAGAATTGGTGTTTTTTTGCTGTTGCTTTTTTTATTAAGAGCCAAATTGTTTACTACCTTATTTGTTGACTGCGATAAGACTTTGGTTTGTATAAGAGTTGGCTCTTCAGAATCGTTGTAGTACTCTAGATAAAATGTAATTTTGGTATTGTTGCTATTGTAAAAATTAGAAATAAAAGGAACGAGATCATATCCCGATTTACTTAATATATTTACTTCATTAGTGTTTGTGTAACTTTCAATTAACTGAATGTCAGAAAAGCCATTTTTTGTTTCAACAGTTAATTCTTGCAAATGATTAATTTCATTATCTAAATCATTGATGTCAGTGATTTGCAGTTTTAATTGGTAGTCGCCATCCTCCAAAATGTAACGTTGTTGATCAACAATAACAAAATCAATATTTGATGTGTCGTCAATTTCAGTGCTATTAAGGGTGTACTTATCAAATTTGGTAACACTATCAGCTGAAAGAAATTGAATGGTAATGCTTAGTGAACTTTGAAATTTATTCTTTTCATTGAGTGAATATTTCACGCTATTTCCGTCTATAGAAATATACGTTTCAACGAAACTTTTATTTTCGGACTGGAAATTACAAAGATCAAACTGCGCACTAATACTTTGAGCACTTACAGAGAGAGAGAAATAACTCGCTAAAACAATGGTAATAAAAAAAGATTTTAAGAATGTATTTTTCACTTTTGTAGGTAGTAAGATAATTGTCAAGCTAAGTTACGAAAATATAATCACTAATTTTTGTAATTAATGTGTGTGTAAAAACTAAAAATATTTTACTTTTGCCCTCCGCAGGAGAGATGGCAGAGTGGTCGAATGCGGTGGTCTTGAAAACCATTGTACAGCAATGTACCGGGGGTTCGAATCCCTCTCTCTCCGCAAAAACCAGCACTTTTGGTGCTGGTTTTTTTATTTTATAACATGAACAGTGCCGATCTTAATCTTTCTATTGTATCTAACTCTATAGGTATAAAGTCCATCAGGCACTTTTTCACCTTTCAGCGTTCCATCCCAATAAGTGTCAATATCATTTGTTTCAAAAATCAATTCTCCCCATCTATTGTATATAGAGAAATTATAATCGAAAATTGTGAAGTTAAAGAAAGGTTTTAGCCCATCGTTTAAAGAATTATCATTGGGAGTAAAAGCAGTTGGTAGATATATAGTCTCGCTAATATTTGAAGATATTTTTATGTTTTTATGAATACTATCTACACAGTTGTTTGAGTTTTCTTCGATTAAGGTTATTGTTAAAATTGTATCAGAGTTACTTTTGAACGACTGTTCAACTGAGTAATCGTAACTTTCATTCCCATTTTCTAATATCCAAGTGAAAAAATTGTTTTCATCTGATAAATTCTCAAAAAATATAGTTTGCGAGTTGTCAAAAAAGTCTAGATAATGAATGTTGAAGTTTGGCTCTGGAATAGGAAATGTACTCAAATAAAAAGAATCCACAACAAAACAATCATCTATAGATGCGTGAGCAACATAATAGTCGTTTTTTAAAGCTGTGATGTTATGATTATTTTCAAAAGTATCATTCCAAATTACTGTTCCAGTTGACTCTGCATTCAAAAGAAATAGTTCACCTTCACATAATGATATATCATCATTGATACTGAGCGTTGGGCTAGGTTTTACTTCAATAGTGATTGAGTCTACTGCATCACAACCGTTATTACTTGTAGTTGCGATATAGTTGTTTGTTTCCGTAGGTGTAAAGGGCACATTGTTATCAATACCGTTAGTCCATGTTACTGTTAAGTTTGAATTAGTACTAGCATTTAGGGTAATGTCATTGCCAAAGCATAATGAGGTGTCCTCTTTTACATTAATAGTCATTAAAGGCTTTTCCAAGACAGAAATTTTAACAGTGTCTGAATTGCTGCAGTTAAATTTGTTAGAAATGACAACATAGGTTTTGGTTGACGTGGGAACAAAAGGCAGGCCGTCAATGACATTATTATCCCATGAAATTAATGCATTTGAAGGGTTTTCGGCTTCTAATATAACTTCATCACCTTCACAAACGCTTGTATCTATTCCAGCATCAACATATGCATCAGTAAAACTAACATATACTATGGTATCGTCTCTACATGTCCCTTGCTCATAGTACACGCTAAGTCTGTATGTGCCAGTGTCTTGATTGGTGTATGGCACACTCTGTCCATCTGCATGTGTGAATACTATAGTATCGCCAACACACAGTTCAGTTTCGCCAAATGTGTAACTAGCTGATGCGGTTGGGCAATCAGGATTCATGTTTGATTCAATGTCTGTCCAGTCGTTAATGGTGTCGGTGTTTTCTTCGACAAGTAGTTTATAATGTAGCGATGCGATAGCACTATCTAATTCTGTGTTGTAAATTGTTGTTGGAGTAATTCCTCCCCAAATTGTCCAAGGTTTCATTGGAGACCCTATTTCAGTTGAAATAATTACTGAACCTTCGTTAGGTTTAGGCCTTCCTGGAAAAACAGCTAGTGTTGTATGTGTACATGTATAGAACATATCAGACGAATAATCAATAGATTCACTTGTGTAAACCTTATTACAATTGGGAACATCAACCATTGTTGCATAACTACCAGATGAGTAAATAGTTTCTGTTAGTGAAAGACCTCCTGGTCCGTTACTTGGATGTATTCTGTGCATTGAGGGAGATCCATAGCCTGCATTATTAAAGAAAGTACCGTTGCTAACTATTGTACCATAAATATTATTGATGGTCGTAAATGGACTTTCGCTTGTTTGACCGCTTTCTCCATTTTCACTAATCCATACAACATGCCCACCTTGTTCGATAAAGTTCTGAATGATTTGTCGTTCTGTCTCTTGAATAGGGTCAAGCACCCAACCTTGAGTGAAGCTGTAATAATAACCTTCGGCCACATAAGCAATATCAAATTCACTAGTATCTAATGATGAAGTAATAGAAGATTCAACAATATTTACTGGATTAAAGCCTACCGATGTATATGTAGATTTGACAAGGTTAGAGTCAACTTTGTTAGAAGAGTCTAGAATGAATATGTTAGTTTCTTGACAAAAAGTCTGCTTGAAAAAGATTAATGCAAGCAAAACGAAGCATCGTTTGATTATTTTCATGGCAAAAATGTTAGTGCTACAAAGTTAGCAAAAGTTTAACGAATCTTTGTGTTGTTCATTAAATCGACCATTTTGATGGCAGTAATACTGGCTTCAACGCCTTTATTTCCGTGTTTTCCTCCAGAACGGTCAATGGCTTGTTGCATGGTGTTGTCTGTTAGTACACCAAAAATAACGGCTTTATTATATTTCAATGAAACATCTTTAATGCCATTTGCAGTAGTTTGGCATACATAGTCAAAGTGTTTTGTTTCACCTTGTATAACGCTTCCCAAACAAATCACCGCATCTACATCTGTAGATTCTAAGAGAAACTGAGCTGCTAAAGGTAATTCAAAACTTCCAGGTACATTTTTTCGGATGATATCTTGGCTATTACATCCACACTCTACAAGTGCTTCATAAGCACCATTAAAAAGGTTTTCTGTTATATTAGAGTTCCACTCAGCAACAACAATGCCAATTTTCATGCCTTCAGCTGAAGGCACATTGTCAAGATCGTAATGTGAAAGATTTTTATTTTTTGTTGCCATAAAAAAAGCTCGATTAACGAGCTTTAGGATTATTTTCTTAATTCAGCCCTAGTGATATATTTTTCAATATCTCTAGCTTCATCTGAGGTCGAATATTTTGTTTTGATAATTGTGTAGTACTCTACGGCTTTGTCAAAATTTTCATCTTCCTCTAATGCCATTGCAGCTCTTTTGAGGTAGATAGGGGATGTGAACTTATTTTCACTATTGAATGCAGCTTTAGTCCAGTAGTTAATAGCATCGCTCTTTTCATCAATATTCATGTATGCATCTCCTAGGCTTCCGTAGCAAATTGAGGATACGATATCATCATCACTAGAAAAATCACTTAAAAAGTCGATGGCTGATTCATTATCACCAAGATTTAAATAGCTGATTCCAGCATAGTAGTATGCTAAATTTCCAGCTTCCGTTGAGCCATAGTCGTCTATAATGTCTAGAAGACCTAAGTTGTCATTAACACCATTAAGCGCTAGATTAAAAGAGTCTTTTTCAAAATACTCTACTGCAACAAATAACTCTTCTTGTGCCTCTTGATTTACTGTTTGCACATAAAATTTATCGTAGGCAAGGTACAAAGCGATTACTGCAACAACTCCAAAAACAAATGTGGATAGTTGTTTTTGATTGTTTTCAACCCATTGTTCTGTTCGGGTTAATGTTTCTTCAACAGCTGCAAACTGCTCTTCCGTTTTATTTGCCTTCTTTTTAGCCATGTCTTATAATTTGAGCCACAAAAATAACTTTTTTTTCCATTTGAAAAACTTTCCAGCGCATAGCTTATTATGAGTTAAATTTTAGATAACTTAGTGCTTGCTAAAATAGGCTGATGTTTTTAGAAAAATTAACTGTTTTAAACTTCAAAAATCATTCTGAAAGTCGTTTAGATTTTAATCCTCATGTTAATTGCTTTGTTGGTAACAATGGCTCGGGAAAAACAAACCTTTTGGATGCAATTCATTACCTTTCTTTTACAAAAAGTTTTTTCATAAAACAGGATAGTTATAATATACTTTATGATCAGCCTTTTATGTCTGTTGAAGGTATTTTTGACAAAGATGATTCAAAAGATTTAATTCAGTGTGCAGTTAAATCAGGTTCGAAAAAGGTCATCCGAAAGAATAAAAAGAGTTACGATAAACTTTCTGAACACATTGGACTATATCCATTAGTGATGGTTTCGCCAACCGATAGCGAACTATTACTTGGTGGGAGTGATGTCAGAAGAAAATATATGGATAGTGTCATTTCTCAGTTTGATAAGAATTATCTCAATTCTGTAATTCTGTATAATAAATTGATTATTCAAAGAAATGCATTGCTTAAATTGAAATCGGATTATAGTTCATTGTCCCTTTATGATGAGCAGCTTGCTCCCTTAGCACATTCTATCTTTGAAAAGAGAAAGTCATTTTTGAGTCGCTTGCTTCCTATATTTTTAAAATACTATAATGAGATTTCGGCGACTGACGAGCAAGTAAGTATAGACTACAACTCGCAATTGAATGATGAAAATTATTTAGATTTAACAAAAAAGGTGTTTGAAAAAGATAAAGCAGTTCAATTTTCATCAATTGGAATTCATAAAGATGATTTAGTATTCAATTTAAATAATCACTTGATTAAAAGAGCAGGCTCACAAGGTCAGCAAAAGACCTATTTATTAGCCTTGAAATTAGCTCAATTTGATTTTATGCAAGATGCTTTGGGATACAAGCCCATGTTGTTATTGGATGATATTTTTGACAAGCTGGATGATAATAGAGTAGAGCATTTGATGTCATTAGTTCATCGCCATCATTTTGGACAAATATTTGTAACTGATACTCATCCAGAACGTACCAAGCAAATCTTTAACAAGATTAATGCTGATTTCAAATTGTTTCATATTAAAAATGGTAGTGTTGAAAAGGAAGAGTAACCAACAATCAATCGGAGATGTTATTAAGGATTTTCTCAAAGAAAGTGGTTGGGAACAAAAGCTTGATGAGGTTAAACTTATTACCGAATGGGACAAACTATTGGGCAGTTCTTTGGCTAAATACACCGAGGAAGTATTTATTTCTAACAAAAAACTTCATATAAGGTTAAATTCCTCAACATTACGACAAGAACTTTCGTATCAGAGAACGGAGCTGGTAAAAAAACTTAATGAAGCAGTAAAAAAAGAAGTCATTACTGACATTATCTTAAAATAAAAAAGCCCCAATCCAATCGGACTAGGGCTTTCAAATAGAGTATTTTTAAACTTATGAACGTTCTTCTTCTGTAAAGAAAAAATCACCTTCAATAGCAGCATTATCGTCTGAATCAGAACCGTGAACCGCATTTTTAGCTTTACTTTCAGCAAATTCTTTTCTTATAGTACCTTCCGCAGCTTCGCTAGGATCAGTTGCACCAATTAGTGTTCTGAAGTCCGCAACAGCATTTTCTTTTTCAAGAATTGCAGCTACAATAGGGCCAGAGCTCATGTAACTTACCAATTCTCCGTAGAATGGACGTTCTTTATGTACTTCGTAAAATGTACCAGCAGATTCTGCAGAAAGTTGTGTTTTTTTCATTGCTACAATTCTAAAACCTGCAGCATTGATACGTTCTAATATAGCACCGATGTTACCGTTTTCTACGGCTTCGGGTTTAATCATTGTAAATGTTCTATTAGTTGCCATCTGTATTTGTAATAATTTTTGTTGCCGCGAATTTATAAAAATCCTTTACCAAATACACTCAGTTTTATTCTTATTTTAGCAAACTTTATGAAAGCAGAAGAATTAGGTCAATTAAAATCGTTTTTATCTACACCAAGACGAATAGTTATTACCACCCACAAAGGTCCGGATGGCGATGCTATGGGTTCTTCATTAGCATTAAGTAGTTATTTAAAACTAAAAGGACATGAGGTAACAGTAATCACACCCAACAATTATCCCAGTTTTTTGACTTGGATGAAGGGAAATGATGAAGTTATTGAATATTGTTTTCATGAAGAAAAAGCTAAAAAAATTACCAATAAAGCAGAACTTATATTTTGCTTAGATTTTAACACACTTAGTCGAATTGACACTTTTGCGCCAGTTGTAGAATCATCTAATGCTCTTAAGGTTTTAATTGATCACCACCAACAACCAGATACCTTTGATTTTAATTTTTCAGATACTTCTGCATGTTCTACTGCTCAATTAATATATGAGTTTTTAGAAATGCTTGGAGATTTAGATTTTATAAATCAAGATATTGCAGAATGTTTATATGCCGGCATCATGACGGATACTGGTAATTTTAGATTCAACTCTGTAACTTCTAAAACACATCAAATAGTATCGGTTTTACTAGAAAAAGGTGTGAGAAATGATTGGGTGTATGATAAAATTCACGATAATAACTCCATCAATAGAATCAAGCTTTTAGGTTATTGCCTGAATGAAAAGCTTGAGGTCTTACCGGCCGTCAATGCTGCATACATCAGTCTCAACGCAGAAGAACTCAAACGCTTTAATTTTCAGAAAGGCGATACTGAAGGTGTTGTAAATTATGCCTTGTCCATTAAAGGTGTGAAAGTTGCTGCATTTTTTGTTGAAAGAGACGGTATCATTAAAATTTCCTTTAGGTCAAAAGGAGACATTTCGGTTAATCAACTTTCCAGAGATCATTTTGGTGGTGGCGGTCATATAAATGCCGCAGGAGGTGCTTCAACAGACATGAATACGGCTATACAAACGTTTAAAAAAGTAATATCAAACTATATTAATAATTAAATTTAAAATCAATGAAAAAAATCGTTTTAATCACGGGAATTACAGCCCTAATTTTCTCATGTAATAATGTTGAAACTACAAGTTCGGATTTATCCACTAAAATTGACTCTTTAAGCTATAGCTTGGGAGTAAGTGTTGCTAACAATATTAAAAGTAGTGGTTTTGATTCAATAAAATCAGGAGCAGTTTCTTTAGCATTCAACGATGTATATTCAGGAAATGAAGTTAAAATAAGTGAAGAAGATGCTAATGCTCTTATTCAGGAATACTTTATAGAATTAACTGAAAAGAAAAATCAAGCTGCGATTAAGAAAGGTCAAGTTTTTCTTGAAGAAAACGCAAAAAATGAAGGTGTAGTTACAACTGAATCTGGTCTTCAATACATAATATTAAAAGAAGGTCAAGGCGCAAAGCCCAGTTCAACTGATAGAGTAACTGTACATTATCATGGTACCACAATTGACGGAACAGTATTTGATAGCTCTGTTGATAGAGGACAGCCAGCTACTTTTTCAGTTGGTGGTGTAATAGCGGGTTGGGTAGAAGCCCTTCAGTTAATGAATGTAGGTTCTAAATATAAATTGTTTATTCCTTCTAACTTGGCCTATGGCGAAAGAGGAGCGGGTGGTTCTATTGGGCCTAACGAAACACTTATTTTTGAGGTAGAATTACTATCGATTAATTAATGGCGTTAATTAACGAATTTGAGAAACAAGGAAATTTCTTGTTTAAATATAGAGGGCAGTTTCCTGTGATACTCTTTGTATTGGCAATTCCTTTTCTTTTTCTTACGGATTCTATTTCCTCACATAAAGCCGAAGTTTATACCTTCATTGCTATTGCTTTGTCTGTTTTAGGCTTTCTTATTCGTGCGTATACCATTGGTACAACTCCAAGGGGAACATCTGGAAGAAACACTAAAGAACAAGTCGCTGATCAATTAAACAGTACGGGTATTTATTCAGTAGTAAGACACCCTTTGTATTTAGGAAATTACTTCATGTGGATTGGAATAGTGTTTTACTCCTTTAACTGGTATTTTGTTATCATCGTAAGCCTATTATATTGGATTTATTATGAGCGCATTATGTTTGCCGAAGAACGTTTCTTAGAAAGTAAATTTGGAAAACAGTATTTAGACTGGGCAGAGGGTTTGCCAGCATTCGTGCCAAACTTTTTAAATTTTAAGAAAAGCAACATACCATTTTCTTTCATAAGTGTTTTGAGGAGAGAGTATTCAGGCGTTTTGGCTACTGTAATTGGCTTTGCATATGTGTCAGTATTAAGAAATTACTTTTTGCTTGAAGAGCTGTTTATTTCAGAAACTTTTCAAGCATTACTTTTAGGTACTGCAGTGATAAGTTTAATACTAAGAACCTTAAAAAGACAGACTAAACTATTGGCAGAAGAAGGAAGGTCTTAAAAATTACAAAAGGCTATTTGAGGAGTTGACAAAAATAGTATATTTGCCGACCCAACTATGGCGAGGTAGCTCAGTTGGTTAGAGCGTCGGATTCATAACCCGGAGGCCGAGAGTTCAAATCTCTCCCTCGCTACTCTAAAAAAGCCCCTGCATTTGCAGGGGCT
>Ga0209653_1000749_pt1 | contig 27905 bp, 34 predicted proteins | sample SaaInl6LU_22_DNA_FD_184644 | JGI IMG/M metagenome (GOLD analysis project Ga0209653, IMG submission 184644) | Marine microbial communities from expanding oxygen minimum zones in the Saanich Inlet - ESP_116LU_22_DNA (SPAdes) (version 2) | ecosystem: Environmental > Aquatic > Marine > Intertidal...
CCGCTGACATGCCTAATGCCGGCACACTTGAGTTTGGTGTCCGCGCTGTCGTCGCACAGCACGAGCGCGAAGAAATATCTAACCGCACCAAGCAAGCCCTCGCCGCCGCAAAGGCGCGGGGCGTTAAGCTTGGTTCACCTAATCCTCGCGCGGGTGGCTTGGCCGCCGGCGCAGTTAAGAGAGCAAAGACACAGGCTGTTGCCGCCAAGGCAATGCCTGTTATCACCGCACTGCGCGATGCTGGTGCATCGCTTCGTGCTATTGCAAGCCGCCTTAATGAGGCTGGTATCCCTACGGCCACCGGCAAAAGCTGGTATGCCACAACCGTTAAAAATATATTGGAGACAAATTATGCTTAAACATATCGAGGACATTCTTGGTCTTGTTGTCATTTTTGGGATTGCCTTTATCGCATTCCATTTTGTGCCAGCAGTCGAGGCCGCAATCATCGCCGCGAAAGGAAATTAAAATGGTTGGCAAACTTACACCTGACGACATCATCACCGCGTCTCGCATCCCAGCACTTCTGAACGCGAGCCCATACGAAACCCCGAACGACGTGCTGAAGAAGTGCATCGACGCTATGGAAGGAAGACCCAAGGAAGACTTTAAGCAGAACGAGATGATGGGCTGGGGCGATGCCCTAGAACCCGTCATCCTGCAAAAGGCCGCTGAACGGCTTGGACTTACCGACACCAAGTTTGATTACGACCAAGCTTTTTTTCACCAGAACATTACTTTGGCCGCCTCGCTTGATGGTGCCGGCACCGGCCACGGAATTGTGAAGACAGACGTCGAGAAAAATATTTATTGCATTGGCTCCGACGAGGTCGATATCTCAGGTCGTGGCGTTCTTGAGGCGAAGAACACAAGCGCACAGCCGGAGACATCTCCAGCCCTGTACCGTGGCCCACTTCAACTGCAAGCGCAGATGATGTGCGTCGACGCTAACTGGGGTGCCGTGTGCGTCCTGTATGGAGGAAACCAACTGCGTGTCTTTGTTTACCAGAAAGACTTGGCCGTGCAGAACCGCATCGCTGACGCTATCGCAGAGTTTGAGCGACGGAAGCTTGGCCGAGACTGGTACCCAATCTTCTCGAGTGCCGACGGCAACACAGCCTACTCTAACGTCGACCAAGGTGCCCCAGAGCTGGAGCTGGACGGCACAGATGCGGAGCAATACTTGGAAGACTTGGTCGACGCGAAACGTAAGAAAAAAATTGCAGAGCAACAAATCAACGAGGCTGAGGCCGGCCTTAAAGAAGCTATGGGCTCACACGAAAAGGCAGTTGGTATGGTCGGCAATGTTCGCTACTCCATTCGCTGGCCGATGCGTATGAAGAAGGCAACACCCGAGAAGGTAGTGCCGGCACAGCCTGAGACCAAGGTGCGTCAAAGCACCCTGACGATTAGGGAGCTGGGCTAATGACCGGCGTAACAAAGAAGCAGGCAGAGCTGTTGAACGTCATCCGGGACTTCAACGAGAACAACGGGTACACACCCAGCCTCCGTGAGCTGGCAGAGTTGACCGGCAGAACATTGACGCCAACACATGCAATGGTGGAGAGGCTAGTTAGCAGGGGTAAGCTACGACGAATAGCAGGCAGCGCACGATCGCTGGAGATTATCTAAAGAAAAGGGCGGCTTTGAGGCCGCCCTTTTTATTTGCCCTGACCGCGATATTTCTTAAAACTTAACCGCTTTGACTTGTTGGTCGGTCGACTGCGAACCGACGCGCCAATGCTGGTGCGTTTCTTTACCGGTTCGATGCGTACTTGTTCTTTCTTGACGGCCATCAGTCACTCCATTCTTTGTAAGACTTGCCATTGTATATCAGTGCCTGCTTGCGATTACCAGATGCCTTGTAGCTACAGTGAACCCAACCGGATTGCGGGTCGTCCTCGTTGTAGAACTCTAGGATCAACTGATCGAAGTCTAGGTTGTCGCGTATCCACTTCGCCAACTCTATGTTCGGCACCCCAGAAATTTCAAAGTCTGCGGCTTGGCCTTTGGCGTGCTGGCTGGACACCTTACTGCCTATTGCCTTGCATAATTCCTTGCTTCTGTAGCCCGATGAAGGGGTAAAGCTACGACCAAAATGATTTCTACACGGCTCTAGGACGTGTAAGCACAGCTCTTTTAGGGCGGTTTCCTGCCTTGGCGATGGCGTGTTGTCTATGCCAAGCCGCGTGGCGGTCTGGCTTTTGGTCAGCTCCTGCCGGGTAAAGTGTGTTGATAGGTAGCCGGTCGGCAATGTCTTCACCGTCTCTTCCTTCCCAAAAAGGCCGGACAATAAATTTATTATTTTCTCAAACATCTCTGCTTATCTATCTCCGACAGGGCGTCTTCTAGCTGCTTCGCCTCATCAACGCCAAGCACCTTTTCCTCGTTCAAATTATACCGCAAAACGGTGTGGTCAAAGACGGTTTTGAAATATACTCGCCGCCTGTCTAGTGCAACCAGACACAGAAGGTCAACAGCTGAAGGATCGAGCCGGGTCTTTGACCCAGAGCCCGTGGCAGTGTTCCAAGAGTAGCGCGTTGCGCCTCGACCACCGCGCCTCGGGTCGCCCTTCGCTCGCATCGTGGTTTTAACTTCGACACGATAGTGGGTTCCGTCGTCCCTCATTATCAACATATCAAACGAGGCTTGCTGACATAGAACCGTCCGGTATCCAATCGCCTCGATGACACCAGACGCGACAAGCTCACCGGCGCGTCCGATTTGGACTTCGCTGCGCTTCATTAAGTTACCTTGAATAAAATCGCCACACAGACACTAAACAAAGCGGAGATCAAAGCACCACCGCCAACACACGCCCAAGTAATACGCCAATGTAAGTTAGTTAAACGCTCGTCCATCATTTGGCGGAACATTGCACATTCTTTTTCGTGTGCTTCTAACTGGGCCTGCGTGCTGTTCATTTTATTTGTCCTTGGCCCGGAGGATGTTCAGGGCAAGGAAATCTACCAGCTTGTAGGCTTTGGCGACATATGACTTGGCTTTAGATACAGCCTCATCATCCTTTGGCGTTGGGGTAACAGCCGCAATGATGCTGGCCGCTGAGATAATCGCCGTAACGTAGTTACCATAAGACGTAAAGTTTGAGATAATAAATTCCATTATTCAGCTTCCACTTCTTCTGCTTCTAATGATGCTTCAAGCAATGACATAAATGCCTTACGCCCTACTTGTAGCTGGTCAAGGTTGAACTGAGTTGAGCCAACCTTGCGATCTAGGTCTGTGATGTGATTAATCAAAACCTTTTGCTCGTCGCTCAGTTGCTCTTCAGTATATTCTTTGTCGTTGATAGTAATGACGTTTGGTTTTTTCTCGGTCATTAGTCTCTCCTGTAGGTTGCGCTACCAAGGAACTCCGTCAGTGGTAGCAGGGGTTTTCTGTTCTGCGATATTAGCATCCAGAGCAGCTTCGGTTGCGGCTTGGTCAACTTCTGCATAGACCCAACCAAGCACATCAGCTTCGGTTAGGCTGTCAAAAGCAATAAAGCCGTCAGCACTTGCGTCAGGCGTAAAGCCTACAGTGCCATAAGAAGAAGCGGTGTATTCACCATCTTCTGCTGTGCAACGCCAGTGAGCGACGACTACGCCGCCGTCATCAGTGTTGCGTTCTAAGTTTGCGATAGTCCAGTTTGCCATTAGATTGTCTCCTGATTAGCAATATAAGTTTGATAGGCAGAGATAACAGCATCGGTGTGAACTGCCGCACATACGGCCTGAACCTCTGCATCTTCGCTGCTGTAATCGTCACCTGCTGCGATGACGTGACGGTGGTAACTGCGTGACAGTTCCGTGCCATCTTCGCTGACGACTGTAGCAGTGCGAACTTGCACGGCTTTGAACTCGCCTACGATTTCAATTTTGTCTATTTCGACTGATTTAGTTAGTGCCATTTGTTTTGTTTCCTTCTATTTATCGTGGCGGGATTGCCACCTGTCCGACCCGACTTCCAGACGGGTTATAGCGCAAGATATGTAATTGTAAGCCTTAAATATGAAGCTGAATCGGGTGCAATACTTGGAATCGTCCCGACCCCTTGCACTCTAAATTTTATATTTGTGCTAAAATATTCTACAGCGGCCACCAAGTCACCAGATGGAGTTATATTATAATGCCAAGGACAACCTGTTTGGTCAACGCTGTAACCAGATGTAAACGGTAGTCCAGTTACTTGCAACGATCCTGATGCGCCAGTTGTGTTTCTAGCCCCAAAATCAATGTGAACAGTAACAAGATTGCCAATTTTTGTATATTTCGCAGGTGTTGTTACTGGTGTTGTTGGCGCGGTGGTGGTGGCCGTCAAGGTTGCAGTAAACGTGCCTTCCTCATAATCGTCCAGCTTGTTCGCTGAACCCGTGCCGCCGAGATATACGCCGCCGCCGAGATAGAGGTCGTTAAATCGACCGCCAGACGCACCTAAGTCAATGGCGTTGTCTCTTGTAGAGCCATTTGTGTTGCAAGGTATTATAAGCCCAGACTTCATATTCAAGCCTGTATTATTGTTATCGGTGATATAAAAATTATCTCCGCCTTCAACCCCAATCGTCCCGACAGTTGTGCCGTCTTTGCGGAAGTCTGCAATTATTCCATCGGTTGTTGTGCGGTTAAGAACTAAAGGCTGTCCGCTTGCTCTTGTTGCAGCAATAAAACCGTCTTGACCCGCTTGAAAACCTACAGTTGCACTACTGGCACTGGTCTTACCCACTAGCACATTTCCGCTGATGTCAATGCGCATAGCTTCTGTGGCAAGATAGCCTGCCGTGTTAGCATCACCGCCAGTATAAAATTGCAACGCACCACTGGTCTGACCAACCAAGACAGAGCCGCCTGTGTCAGCCATAGCCATAGACGTTGCCGCATCGCTGCTCTGAAGATAAAGGCCAGTATCCGTAGCATTATAAATGTGTAATGGGCGACTAGGCGAACTCGTGCCGATGCCCACCAGACCCGTGCTGGTGATGCGCATGCGTTCTGGCAATACTGTTCCAGATGCTGTTCCAGTCCTAAACTGAATTAAACCATTTGGGTTTAGGTCTATACCAGAAGCCGCTGAGGTGTTTCCGTTAATCCCTAAATAGGTAAAACCACCAGAACTATTTCTGTAACCGTTTGAATAAAGCGAGACAGCAAAGTTACCGTTTGAACCTAAATATCCATATGGTGTGAAAAGTGATACGCTATCACCAGTCCCCCAATATGTAGAGGGCGGGACAGTGCCGATGCCGACATTCCCGCTGCTGTCGATGCGCATACGTTCGCCGTTAGCACCCCCAAAGACATAGCCATTAAATCCACTTTGAATGCCGTTGAACTCTAACAGGCCTGTAGATGTGTTCCGCCCAATCTTATAATAAGAAGTGCTGCTTCCTATCCGTAATTGGTCAGAAGATGTTCCATCTACTATGGACAGTCTTGCATCTGGCGAACTCGTCCCAATACCCACATTGCCCGAAGCGTCAATGCGCATACGTTCTGCATTAGCACCAGTCTTAAAGGCAACCACATCCCCAGAAGCCGTTGTTCCCATATAGAAAACATTGCCGCTAACCTGCAACCGACCAGTCACGGAAGTGTCAACAAGGTCAATATAGCCATTCGTGGCAGTAAGCTTGCCCAAAAACGCAGCGTCTGAAACTACATCAATTTTGGCTGCTGGCGAAGTCGTCCCCAGCCCTAACCGCTCAGCACTAGCATCCCAGAAGAACTTGGCAGTTGTGCCTGTGTCTTCGTAGAAGGAGATGTCGCCGTTAGATGATAACTTCATAGAAGTAGTTGGATTATTAGCACCATCTTCTCTAGCAAAAAGTAAATTACCTTTTTGATTAGCTGTTTCAGATTGAGCATAAATATATGCAGAACCCGCAACACCAGCTGCATTATCAGCAGACAACATTATGCCAGCTACATTCCCATCTGTTGTGTCTTGATTTTCTAAATGTAATGTAGGATGTGTATGCGGATTAGATGAAGCTACGTTATATCTAATAGCTGAACCTGAGCCAACAACAGTCAGCCCATCAGCCGTGACCGTGCCATCGATGGTAACGCCCGTGGCGGTGGTGGTGAATTTTTCTGAGCCGTCGTAAAACAACTTGGCCGTGCCGTTAGCAACAAAACGAGCGTATGTTTCAGAACCAGAGCCATTCTGAAATTCAATGTTTTGCTGACCTCTAATATACAAAGAGCCAGTCCCAACATCAGTTATGTAACTATGGCTACCATCGTGATAAATCTGCAAGTCAGAGCCAGCACCGAAGATGGCTTTGTCGTTATCGCCGAATGTAGCATTGCCAGTGCTGGTGATATTGCCATCAACATACAGCCCATAAGCCGTGACCGTGCCAGTTACGTCTATGCCTGTGGAGGTTATTGTCGCTACCTCAACGGCACTGCTTGCGTTATAAAAACCAATGCGTCCATTTGCGCCTATAAGCGTCCAATCTGGGTTGCTGTTTGTATCAGTAAATATGATTTGCGGGTAATCGTCACTTATTGTTAAACCTTCAGCCGTGACCGTGCCAGTGACATCAATGCCTGAGGCGGTGGTGGCCAGTTTTAATGAGCCAGCATTATAAAGATTTACGGGGCCATCAGGAATAAACTGAGCTACCGTTGCGACATTGTCCCCCTTTACAAAATTAACAGCATAACCGTCAGAGGATATGTAAATGTTTCCTGAGCCAGCATCCTTAATCCAGCTATGGCTACCATCATGATAAATCTGCAAGTCAGACCCAGCACCGAAGATAGCTTTGTCGTTGTCGCCAAATGACAGGTCGCCAGTCATTGTGTCGCCGGACTTAGACACAAGTGTTGCACCATCAGCATAGGCATCAACCCAAGATGTGCCGTTGTAAACCTTCATTGCGTCGTCGGTTGTGTTAAAGTAAAGCGCACCAGCTACCAGCGGGTCGCCATCATTATCAACTGTAGGATCGGCGGCCTTCTCTCCAAGATACTTGTCGTCAAAGTTATCAAAGGCTGCGAGCGCACTATCACGCGCAGCTTCAGCCGCAGTTTGAGCAGAAGATGCACTGCTTGCAGATGCAGCTGCATCACTAGCACTACTGGCTGAGTTTAAGGAGAATAAATAAGAAGAATTTGATGATTGTTGGGAGCTTGCGTTAGCAATTTGAGCTCCCTCTTGAGCTAGGTCTGCTTCATCGGCAGAAGAAGCAGCATTAGAAGCACTTGTAGCAGCATTTGTAGCAGAAGTTGCCGCATTAGTTTCGGACGTGGCCGCATTAGTTTCGGACGTGGCGGCATCCGAAGCGGAGCTGGCGGATGCAGTGGCCGACGCCGCAGAAGCGGTGGCTGAATTGCCTGCATTTGTTTCTGCCAGTTCGGCATTTGTCTCAGCAGTTTCTGCTGCTGCCTGTGCCAGTTGAGCCGCGTCGCGTGCCGCCTCAGCGGCAAGCTGTGCGGCCTCTGCATCGGCGACAGAAGCCGCATCAATCACTAGGTCAAACTTTGCGTAGTCCGCGTTGCCGGTCAGAGGAGCCACGCCGCTTGACGTGTGTGCGGTGTTTACTCGGTAAATGTTCAGGTCTACCGGGTCACGAACCAAGTCGCGCACATCGTACGCGACACTCGCGGCCCAATCGCCACGCCAGTTGCCGATATCCTCGCCCGCGATCGGGTTGCCGTCGTCGTCAAACGCCAGTGTCTTGCCGGCACGAGACGCCTTCTCAGGCAGTGTCATGTCGACAACGCCGCCATCTTCAACCAGTGCCGGGTCATAAACCGGAGCACGGATTGTGCGCTTATTCTCTTCGGCAAGTTGTTGATCGAAGATGGTGAGACTATCCAACTGTTCGTTCAGGGCTGACGCGCGTAGCTCGCCAGCAGTAACGAAGTCTGTGGTGCGCTCGATGTCACGAGAGCCAACCAGAACAACTTGATCCGAGGCGGTGGGTGTCGACGGCACAGAGCCGCCAGTCACAATGTTGACCGAGCCGGTGCCGTTAGAATTAATCGTCACAGTATAGTCTGTGGTCAGCGTCAGCTTTGTGGCGTTGAAATATGCGACAACGTCTGTCTGCTCAAGGATTTCAAATGCAAACGCATACGGGCCCAGACCGGAAGCACCGGAATAAACGACCCTGCGGGTTACTGCGTTGATGTCATAATCGGCCATTTAATTTACCTCTGTGTTTGGATTATATCCTGTTTCATTCTGGTTCGCCATACTTATGGCTTTGCCTGAACCTTAAAATTTAATTCTGGGTTGTTCTGTAGCAACATTTTGCGGGCGGCACTTACACGCTTGCCGTAGATATTTTTAAGTGCGTCCGCTTTGTCCATTTTGGTTGGAAGTGATTTGTAGGACGGACTGTTAATAATCTCACTAAACACTGGCAACAGTGCTTGCGTAGGGTTGTAACCGATGTCGCCCGGCATGTTTGCCGCATTGTCCATATTTGCCGCAGTAAGTAGCAGCTCGTTATACTGGTCACGGTTAAGCAAAACGCCGTCGATTTTTTTACTTGGCATTCCGGGGCCGTCGCCAAGCTCAAGAAGTTCAACATCGACAGGTGAGTACTTTGTGTCCTTAACGCGGATGGGGCTGAAGAACTCAAACATTGTTCCGTCGCCTTCTTTTCTCTCCTCACCCCACAGGTTGTACTGTGGCGGCACGTCTTCGCTAAAGATTGGGTTGCGGGCCTTGGCGCGAGCCAGAGCTGTGTAAAACCCGCGCATCGGTGCTGGCAGGTCTGTGATGTCCATATCCGCAAATCCCGGAATACTAGACTTGCCGGCGGGAAGCATAGTGCTTCGTTTGGTTGTATCCATCTTGCGCTCGACTGCGGCACCCATAGCAGACACGGTAGGAATAGCGGCCGCGACGGCCTCGGTAGCCTTCTGACCAAGAAGCTCTCCAATCCGCGACATAGCGTCTGCCGGGTTGTCTGCCGCCAGCACGCCGCTTAACTCCGACACGCCCTGCAAGAACGGGTTTTGTAGGGTGTATTCTGCAATGCCCAATGTGGCGGCCATAGCCAATGCGCTCAGTTCGTTTTCGTCGTCAGAATATTGTGCGTAATAGGCGAAGTCAGCCGCCATAGCGAGCATTCCAGACATAGGATCGATGCGCGAATAGGGTATGGATTTATAAGTTCCGTCTTCCTGACGAATGTTTATAGCGTACCGCTGTATGCCCAGCCGTGCCATCGCCTGCTGTGCTTTGCGGTTTACCGGCCCAGACCCTGTAATAAAGTATGGTGGGTTTTCAGAAGGCTCACCGCCGCCCATAGACAGCATAGCAAATGTTCCCATAATCGCGGAGCCGGTGCCGACCTGCGCCATAACGGTGTCTGCCTCTCGTCCACCTGCCGCGAGCTTTCTGTAGAAGTTTGGGTGTGCCAACATTACAGGGCTACGCTTTAGTGTTTCCTTCATGATATTCGTGGGCGTTTTCAAAAACGGCACAAACAGCTTAACGATAGGATATTGTGAGAACCCCTGAGCCTTAGCCATTACGCCATCTAGGTCACCCTGAAACGTACCCTCTCTGGCGAAGGCTTGTGCGCTTTCGACGACGTCCTGCGGAGGTTCTTCTAATATGCGGAGCTGCTCCACTTGAGCCATCTCTCCGGCTTCTTCCACGGTCTTTCCAGACGCGATGGCTTGGTCGTATGTTTGGCGCGCCCTGACGTGAGCGGTTCTTTCCAACGAAGACCGGTACATGATTGCCTTAAAAAACTCATCTTCCGCAATAAGGAAGCGTCCGCCAAGTCTGGAGTAGGAGCCGATTGTGTTAACAAGGGCCGAAGTTATGTCGCCGTTTCTGATCTGATTAAGTATTTGCTTCGGGTCTCCAGTCGTGCCGATGGCGCGTCTGTTTCTCACGTCAATCTTAGACACAAGGTCGCTCGCCTCTTCTGTTCGCAAAGTCTTGCCGGCAACGATAAGAGCATTAAGAGACGCATTCTTCATAGCGTTTAGTTCGACCAACGCCTCGTCCATAAATACACGATCCTTAGACCCAGTGATGCCTGTTCGGATTTTCCCAATAGCTCCGGCCACAGCGGTCTCGCCGGCGCGGTACATCATGAAACCAGAGTTGCCGAGAATGTTAACCGCGTGCGTTGGGATAGAGCTAAGAATAGAATTGATCCATATCTCCACAATTACGTCGGACGTCTTGGCAAACAGTGACTGCTTGGCAAATGCGGCGCGTGCCCTTTCATTTGGTAGGGCCATAAACGCCTCACCCAAAAACTCTAGGTCTTGTGCATTTGGGTTTCCGAGCAGGTCTTCTAACTGCGCCGCCTTAATGTTTAGGCTGTCCATACCCAGCTTCTCGCCGGCCATACGCAAGGCATACATACTACGCGCCGCCTCAGAGCCTGCCGCCGAAACATTGGCGGTCATAGCCGCATACATAGTAAGAATTTTCTTAGCACGAGATAGGGCGGCCTGACGCTCCACGCCATCCGGCAATGCTCTGGCCGCGCCAAACGCATCCAGAGTTTGGCCGGCCAAAGCCTTGACGGCAATCACGCCGGCGAGCAAGTCTTCAGCGGCGGCGGGCGTGCCCGGCTCGCGTTTCATCCAGTCGTCGACAATCTTGCTCATGCCCTGACGGTCGGCCATCTCTTTCAATGCTTCAATGTTTAACGTGCCTCGTCTGGCACGCTCGAACAAATCGGCGTTAGATTTTTTTGTGGCTTCCATAAACTCGACGACGTCAAGCTCCGAGAAGTCGTCGGCTAGGTTTAGGAAATTAATGCCCTTGTCGTAGTCGCCACCAATCATGTCGATGATTTGTTGTGCGTCTTCCACGGGTGCTTCGCGCACGACGTATGTTCCGCCGGCTTCGAAGATTTGTTCGCGTGGGGCGGGTGGAACGACGGACTTCTCCGCCGCTTTTTCGGCCTTTACTACTTTCTTGCCAATGAACTCTGCCACGACCTTAGCTTTGCTGGCTAGGCCCGCGACCTTAACTGCTTCCACTTGCTCGGGCGTAGCCGTCACATCGGGTGTAGGCTCGAGCAATAGCTCGCTGTATCCGTCTTGTTCAGCCACAACTTGTTCAGTCGGCTCAGGCGTCTCGACAGGTTGCTCGTCAAAGACGGCAGATTGCACTTCTTTTTTTACAACCAGCTCGTCAATCTTGCCCTCGATCGTGTCTTTAGAGATTGCCATCTTGTGCCTCTTCCATCATGCTTCCTGTTTCCATCAGCGTCAAACCCCCAACAGATAGTAACGGTATTTTACCAGACATAAAGCCAACAAACACTTCATCTTTTGTTTTGCCAAGTGCTTTAGCTGTTACGTCCACCCTGTCGTCAATTAGGTCAACGACAGTTTTTAAGTCAGACCCAAGGCCTGTTCTGTCGCCACTACCAAACCACCCAAGAGATTGTGCTTCAGCCGGGGACACCCCTAAAATTTCACCTGCACGCCTATATAAATCTGAGAACACAGCGTATTCAGTTTGCATAGATACGCCGTCAATCTTCTGAGACGCCATCGTGTCGTCCACCATTTTTGCTGGGTCAAACGAAGATGGGTCTGCTTTGTACTGTGCCCTAAACTCCGGCAAGATAAACCCTTCTGGGATTGAGCCGGGTTCAATTTCGTTCATAGCGTCCAAGGCACCACGGACAGCGTGCGTATCAACCGTCACGCCGTTCAGATTACCCATAACATTCTCAGCAAAGGTAGCCGGCTTGGGGTTAGTGTTTACATCTATGCCGTCCGCTGCCGCCGCATCAATCAGTTTGCGGTGAATGCCTGACGGGCCAATCATCATAGGATAACCTTTTTCATTGATGCCAGTTCCGCCTCCACCGACAATCTCATCGACTGGTATTCCTTGGGACTGTTTGGCACTTACGAGCGATGCGTTTCGCAGGTTCTGTTCAGTCATCGTGCGCGGGCTTGTGGCGGCATAATTAAGGGCAAACTTCTTGAGTTGTTCCCTTGCCGTTTCCGCTGGGATACCCAGCTCTTCAGCCTTAGCTATAATTGGGCCCGTATTGTAGAAGTATTGAGCGGGCGTTCCCAAGTATGGCTTCATGCGTTCTGCAAGTCTTTGGGCGATTTCTTCTGTTTTTTCTACTACACCAGAGGCTCGGTTGCCTTTAGGTAGTTTTGTGCCCTCCGGTGCGCGAGGCACTGGCGTCACAATTTGTTCCGGCATGTTTGCCGCGTAACCTGCTTCGCTCGTGTCGAACAGTGGGTCTTCTCCAGACGGCTGTAACCTGTCAGCCGGTTTAAGTTCCATCTGCTGGGAACGAATGTCTAAAACTTGTTTAAGCTGGTCGCGGTCGGAAACTTCGTCCGTCTTAGGCAACACAGCACGCGCCACCTGACCGGCACCGGCCACCAGCTCGTCTTTAGCCTGCACGGGATCAATACCCGACATAAGGCGCGGGCCGCCTTGCTCATCAAGGCGTGTCTGCGCCGCCTGTCCGGCTTCGTCAATCTTACGCAGTGCACCCGGCACTTTCTTTGCGCCTTGGTACGCGGCACCAAGGCCAGTAGGAATACCGTAGATTTCACCAATCTCTAAGCCGAGGCGCATTGTTTCTTTGACCTGCTCGTTTCCGGGCATGCTGTCTATTGCGCTAATGGCTAGTGGTCGGAGTGCCTCCGAACCGTAAGCCTCGGAATGGCCCACCAGTGTTGTAAGAAATGCGTCTAAGCGTTCACCATCTTCGGCCACGATGCTTTCGTAGATGCCGTCAACGATACCTACAAGGTCTCCCGGAAGGCCGCCCAAGGCAACACCGCCACCCGCGACAAGACCGCCAGCGGCACCGGCTAGGGTCTCTAAGCCCCTGTCCGCGATTTCTGCAAAGAACGGCTTATCGCTCGTCATTCTACCATCTGGCGTAATGCTAAATTGGACGCCGCTATCGCGCAGGGCGTTAATTTTTTCCATCTCGGCCTGTAGGTCTTTCTCAGCCATTACTGTTGCCCCCTCATGCTTTTAATAATTATGTCGATATTTTTAATGTCGGCTTGGCCCCGTGTGGAATTGTAACGCCTATTACTTACTTTCAAGCCAATGTCTGTTTTGAGTGCTTCTAGCCCAGCGATGGTTGAGATGTCTTGCTTGCCAAAATAGTTACTTTTCACAAGAGTGTCGATTGAAGCTTTTGCGGCTTGCAAGTCTTCGTCGCCGCCTTGGGTCTTTGCGTCCTCAATCAATGGCATGACAAACTTCAGTGCGTCCAAATTCGGGTCGCGATCTCTTTCGAGTATAAGGCGAGCGCGAATATCCGACACTTGCTGCATTGCTTTTCTATCAGCCCCGCCGGGGTTCAAAATAGTCCGGTCAGGATAACCCAAGACACTTTTCGCGTAGTCCATTGCTGTCGTAAATTGTTTGTCACTGTTGGACTTGATGCCGCTAGTTAGGCGACGACGAGTGTCACCAGTGATGTTCCCGTTGCTCTGCGCCTCGTAGACATCTGCGTATGTGAGTGTGCCATCAACCAGCTTGCGGTCTAAATCTGCCACAACCACAGCCATATCAGTCCCGCCTTTGGTGTTCATTGCGTTTGTTATGGACGCCCACGCCGCGGGGTCTTGGATGCGTAGCTTTTCCATTAGCGATGGTTCTAGGTCTGGGTTGCCGGCTACTGCGGCCAACTCTGCTTGTATCTCTAAGGACGCCTCTGCTCTTTCGCGTGCCACGCGAGCATCTATTGCACTCTCTGTTGCAAGGTCTGCCTTAACGGCGTCGTTCGCCGCCTTGAACACCCCGGCAAGCTCGGAGCTGGTCATCTCGCTTATGTCCAGCGCGATGCTAGGGTCTGTGATTTTTAGAGTTAAAAGCTCTTCCAAATTGGCGTTAGGGTCTTGTCTGACCCAGTTGGCAATCTTGTCTTGCTGTGCCGCTTGGTAAGCCTCAGTGGTGGTCTTGACCGCCGCTTTTCTTTCCGCGCCGGTCAGCTTGTCCAAAGCATAAATTCTAGCAATCTCAGCCTCAGCCTGTTGTTTCGTGCTGATTAGTGTTCCGTCTGAACCCAACACCGGCCCAGCCGCCACGATGGTGGCAACGGTTTCGCTCACTGTATCCACAGCCGCAAAGTCCATAGCCCGTTCGTTTTCCTGCTGGTTGGAAATCATCTCAGTTATGTGGGCGCGCAAGGAGGTGTTCGCGCTAGTCGCAATGCTGGCCTGAAAGTTTACTGCGGTTACTGGGTCAATCTCGTTTAGAGCTTCCGCGTAACCGTTACCGATGGCGTTAATCTTTTGCGCGTATTCCGTCGGGTCAAGAAGGCGGTTTGCTGGGTTGAGGCGGAAGTTGGCGATTTCTTGTTTTGCCGCCGCTTCCAGACGAGACGACATAACCTTTAGAGCGGAGGCGCGAGCAATGTCACCGGTTGGCATTTCCAGCCCGGCACCGCTCTCCTGAGCTGCCTTAAACTGTTCTGCGGTTGGCGCGTTCTCTGCGCCAAACTTAACGGCCTCTTCCTTGGCTTCCTCATAAACAAAATCGGTCACTTTGTTCAGGGCGTTGGCTATAGCGTTGGACGCCTGAGCCTTAGCCTGCCCAGTCCGAGCATAACTAACATTGCCCACGCTGGCGATGGATGCACCCAGTGGTCTGTATTTTGGAAGTCTGTCAGCCATATCGTTACCTGTTCAATCCTGTTAACCGCCGGTGCCGGTGCCGGTGCCGGTGCCGGTGCCCGCGCTCTTGCCCATAGCCGCCGCCGACATGAGCGTGGCAGATGCGCCAGCGATGCCGGCCTTAATCGCCGCCTTGCCTTGGGCCATTAACTGCTGGCTCTCTAAATCACCAATACGAAGTGCGAGCTGAGAGTTAAGATCAAGCGTCTTCATCTCCGTCACGCCGCCGGCGGTGGCTAGGGTTTGCAGTGCCCCGGCGGTGCCGCTAAAGGCGTCAATACCACCTGCGCCAGCACCAGCAATAATCGACGCCTGTGTTTTTAAGATGTTGTCTAGTGCCGCGTTCGCCGCCTCTTTGTATTTCAGCTCTTCACCCTTGGCCTGTTGCTTACGCAACTGCGCCTGCTGGTAAAGACCCTTGGCCTGCTGCCGCCCTGCGTCGATTTGCATGTAGGCAGAACCGCCAGCCAAGCCCCCTATGATATATGGTAGAAATGGAGTTAGTGCAGCCATCTTATTGTCCCACGCTTACTTTGTAATCAATCCCAAGCAACGTCATTTTTAATGGCGATGATTGGCCTATGGTTATTTGTCCATCATAAGTGTAACCGAGAATACCGTGAAGTGTTTTAATGCCAGTAAACTCGGACACGTCCTCGTCCAAAATGCCAGAACCGAAGTTTCTAAACGGAACCTCTTTGCCGTCGATTGTCAGCGACTGTGTCTCAAACAATTCTGCGTTGACCTCGAAGATGCGTTTCTTAAAGCCCTTCAGTGACCCGCTCGCTAGGTTAGGCTCGACCGGCAGTGTTTTTATTTCCGGCGTAAAGTTTAGACCAACCTCGTAGCTAATAGTAGCGGGTGATGGTGTAAATGTAATTGTAGATGGCGAAGCTCCAACGACCCGTGGCTCCTCAACAATTCCGTCACGGACTATCTGCACAGTAAGCCCCTCAAGGTGTGGCATGTCGACCGAAGCCGCTGCTCCGCCAGTCTTAGCACAATCCAACAACACATCAGGGTCAAATAGCTCAACGTAGTAACTATCAACGCCATTAACATTGCGCTTAACCACAACATATATATCAGCCACGTCGACGCCGATGTTAATGAAATCCCCATTTGTCGTCCATTCGCTTGGTGCCACAACCTGTTGCGACCTAAGCACAGTGTAGCACGCTATAGATCCGTCGTCGTCATTGACCAGCAGTAGCCGGTCTCCCTCGTCCGTGCCGGTTGAACGGCGCACAGCCATCTCGCTTGGAGATCTCAACAGGTGAGACGACAACAGGGAAATCTTGGCAGACGTGTAGGCGGCCACTTGGTCGCTAAATACAAACTCTTGGATAGCTCGGCCTTGTCGTTGGATGAACAGGGTGGAGCCATCCAAGTTCTGCACACGGATGCCGGGGCGGCTACCGAAACTTGTCTGCGCCTTTACAATAAGGTTGGACGGAGTGATTGGCTCGTCGAGAGCCTGCGGCACATAAAACTCATTTCCGCTAGTGAAGATTTGCAGGTGACGGCCAGAGTACATATCGATGATTGCATTAAACGTGCCGGTGTCCATCGTCGCCTCAACAGCGGCGTCGTCCAGCCCCTCACCTTTGTCAAAGTCGAAAAAGGCAGAAACGCGCGATCCCCAAATGGTGGATGGTCTGCTCGGTGTCCCTCCAAAGAACAGTCGGCCCTCGTGGAAAACGATAGACTGCGGCCAGCCCCGTGTTACCGACCAAGTGTTTTCATAACCCTGCTCTATTTCCCAGTCGGCGTCATCAATGTTTCCGTCATCAAAAAGAGGAACCTCACAAAAACACTCGAGCACAGCAAAGCTTTTGCGGCGCACAATCCGAAGGCGTCCGAACGGCGAAACATTGATATATTGATTTTCGTAATCTGACGCAGACCCAGTAAAAATATTTGCGTCGCTCCCGCTGTGCTTGGCGGTCAGGGTTACATTCCCCACACTGCCCGACGCTTCTAGGTGGTCGTGCGGTATGAAGATGTTAAAAACATTTCCCTGTGTCACAGTCAGACTAAATGCAAATGTCGGCGCGTTGTCGAATGAAATTGTTGATACCGTCCAGTCTGCGTCGGTCGCGCCTCGCTGAATTTGCAACGGCTCGAGCTGTGAGTGAACAATAAGGAGAGTATCGGCAGACTGCACCCAGTTCATCTCTGGCACGATAGAGCTGGTAACGGATGAGACCGCAAGGTAGTCGTCTCCGGTTCCGTTAATGTTGGTAATAACGACGCCGTCTTTATAGATGTACATTCTGCCGGGTGTGAAGACCAGCATGTAGCTGTCCGTAACGCTGAACTCGAATGCGACCATTCTAGTTCCGTTGCCGGCACCAGCATCTAGCTGGTGAATAAACCTTGTTCCGTCACGACGCTTGGCCCCACCTTGTGGTTGGATGGTGACATTCCGGGCTGTTGCTAGTCCAGAATTGTATTGGGCGATGTCAGTTCTGGCACGCAACTTAGGATCAAGTTCGCCGGCAGTAAAGTCGTTTTGAACCTGAATAAGCCGCGTCATGATCGAACGTCCGATAGTGGGAACTCTTGAATTGTTTGTGGTGGCCGGTCAGCCCCGTCAATATTCATTGAGACGCGGGCAAGGCCGCCACGCATGTTTTCGCTGGGCGCACCGAAGGCGCGCTCGTGGTAATACTTGGCCTTTGTCATTTGGTCGGTGATTGGCTCTGCAAACTCAGCAGCCAAAGCTGTTTTCAAAAGGCGAACAAAGTATGGCGGAAATGAGGAGGCTTCCGGCAGGTACTGGTAGTCAACCCAAACACTCTCATAGTTTGTAAACAGACCGCCGGCGTAGATTTCATATTCCCTGACGGTGCGAGAACCAGCCCCAGCACTGTTAAAAACAGCTTTTGGGTTTCCGAGTATATCGCCCGGCAGGGCGTATTTATATTTCCATTCATTCACTGGGGTGTCTAGAAGGCGCGACAAGCGAACCTTGCGAACCGACCAGCTATACGGGTATTGCATCAAAACAGTATCACGGACGTCGTCATAAAGACGGTCTGCAATCTGTGCTTCATCTGTACCATCAGAAAAGCTCGACAGCGGAGCCGCGCCGAGCATGATAAGTGCGTCAGAACATATAGATAATTTTGTATCGCCTGCGGCCATTTATTTTCCTCCAAGGAAAAGATGGGGGCGGCGAAAGCCACCGCCCCCAGCCAAGACTATTCAGTCGTTGCGACTTCAACAATGCCTTCGTCATCAATGGCTACTGCACCAGCAGAAACCATAGAAGAAACCAAGAAGCTGGTTTTGTGAGGAACATAGTTGATTTCGGTTTTTTGGTTCAAGCTCATGCCGAAGCCAACTGCATCTTTGTGGAAGAAGAAGTTGGTGCGGGTGCTTGGAAGAGGCAGACCACCTTCGGCGCGATCACCAAGGGTGATGAACTTAAAGCCGAGGAATGTGTCAATCTCACCGCGAACCAGTGCTTTAACGGAAGCAAAGTCAGAAGATGTGACTTCGGTTTCGTCTAGCAAGGAGGCCAAGCCGTTTGCGTGGATAACAGCGCAGCGGCCTTCAGCCGGTACGTTTTTGGTATCCAAAGCTTTTTTGGCAGCAAGCAATTTTGCGAGGTTCAGGTTTGTGCCTGTGCCACCCACATCGGTGCTGACTGTGGCTGGCGAGGTTGCAGCAACCAAAGCATCGATTGTGATTTGATCCATACGACGACCAATGGCACTACCAACAACTTGGACAAGCTCACGACGCTCATCAAAGTTGATGTGCGATTGTGTGAAGATGTCGCTGTATTCTGCGGCAATGTAATCGGTCATTGTTGCTGTGACTTGTGCGTAAGTCACGTCCAGCGGAGTTACGTCAGCTTGAGGCGTACGAACAGTTGCTGAACCTTTACCAATTTTTGGGAATTTTACTTGGTTACCTTGGATGTTCATACGTTCGCGAGTAAGACCGGCAAGTGAGCGTGAAGCTTGGTAAGCCTGCTTGACCTCGGCATCGAACAACTGAACAAAGGCGTTTGAGATGTTAGAAGACATAACAATGTCCTTTCTTTCATGAGTTAAATACAAAATTTCGTAGCAGGTATCCGAAACATTCGGGCTGTCACTTGGGCAAGTTACGCTTTGCCCCCACGCGGGGTTGCCGGGCCGTATGGTTATCCGTCAAGTAATATTCTATAGAAAAAGGGCAGTGCTGTAAATACGGCACTGCCCAATGGTCTAGGAGGTTTACAACCTAATTATAGGGGGTAATTCGGTTAGCCTCCATAGACTTCGTTAAACAACTTCTCGACCTTAATGCGGAAAGTTGGGTCGTTAGTGTAGCGTGGATCTGCAACCATAGCGTTCAGCTCCTCTTTCGACGGCGCGCCTTCTGGCTGTGCCACCTCGATTGGAACCGGCTGGTCACCGTAGTAGCTACGGACTTTTTGCAGAGCCTTGATACCTTGGGCTGTGCCGCCCATAATCTTAAACTCCTCGAAGTCGTCTTCACCCCAAACGCCCTTGCGGACTAAACTCTGAGCCCACTCAGTCATAGACTTAATTGTCAGATCAGCATTCGGGCCGAGCTTTTCGTGCTCTTGTTTGTAGGACAGTTGCTCTTCCGCCTCGGCCTCGCCGGCCATTGCAATAAACTGCTTTCCCAACTCCTCAAACGCCGCTTGGCTGACGCCGTTCTCTTTGGCCCACGCAGTATAGGTGGACAGAAGTGGGTCGTCCTGCTCGATAGACGCCTCGCTAAAAAGGTCGGTGTTATACTCGTCAGGTGCCTTGTGCTTACCCTGCGAGAATTTTTTTTGTAACTCAGAGTAGCTCTTGGCTAGGTTTTCAACATCCGGGCCGGTCTCGTCATTCCAGAACTTATCGGGGAACCAGTCCTCCTTTTTAAATTCGAGCTCCTCGTCTTCTGATGCCAGCGTCGTTTGCTCTAGGCTTGGCTCGGTGTCGGGTTGCAAATGGTTAATAACTTCTTGCTCTGGCTGTTGGTTATCCTCGCTCTCCGTAGAGGCTTGGGCCAGCAATCCTTCGTCTTCACTCATAATTCAGATGCCTTTTTAATACGTCGTTCGATCTCTCGAACTAGTGAATTTTGACCTTCGCGGGCATAACCGTGGGAAGCTTCCTCCCCCGGATACCACGTCGGCTGCTCAATCGTCAGTGACCGCAAATGCTCCAATAGCTTTTGACCGTCATCACTGCCGAATACACGCAGGTACAATCGATCGATGTCGTCCTTGTCTTCCTGCTGTGTTCTGCGGGTTTCGGGCTCGACCAAACGTAGGCCGTCCCAACCCTCAATGTTTTCTGTCTGTGACATTTTTAATAAACTTCCTTATCTTCCAAGTTCTGGGATACTTCCTCATTAAGTAGTAATCCCCCCATCTACCTCCCCACGCTGACGTGGACAGGTCTCCCCTGTTGAATGTGCTACCGTCGCCCTCACCATTTACTGGAAAAAGAAACCGCATTACACCCCTCAAAGTTCCTCACCAGCAACAGCCTCGTCGAGAACCCCGGCCTCTTGGGCGGCCTGAGCCGCTTGCATAGCCTGCTGCTTAATCTCTTCTCGCTCTTGAGGTGTGGTGCGGAGATTGGCCGGCACGCCGAGCTTGTCGGCAATGTAGTCGGCAATGCCGTCGGTCTTGATTGCAATCTGACCCTCCGGCCCGAGACCGGCGGCCATCTGCACCCACTGCATAATCTTCTCAATGTCGCCCATATTCTGGGCTTGTGCAATCGGTGACACAGGCGTGACCTTAACTTCTAGGCCATTGACGCGAAGCGGCATCTCAATGATGCCGCGCTCGTCCATAACAGCCAAGATGCGTGCAACTAGCGGCACCATAGTCTCGGTGATAAGACGGCCAAACGCAGAGCCTAAGTTCTGAGACAGCTCTTTCATGCGTTCTGCGACCTCGGTGGCAGAACGTGCGGACATGTTGTCCGGCGGCAGAGTGTCGTCGAGCAGGATGCGTTTAACATTCATACGCAAATCGTTGATGATGATTTGGCTCACGTTAAAGTCACCAGAGCGTGGCAACATTTTAAGGCTTTCACCCTGTGGCCCGCCATTGCGTGCGACGGGAATGATTGCACCCGGCGCGATGCGGATTGACTGCGGGTTCAGCACGCCATCGTCTGCGGCGGTGTATACACCAGCAATAGACAGAGAGGCATTTTTAAGCAAAAGCTCTAGCGTCTTGTTTAGCGTTTTGATGTCTGGGATGGCGGTCAGCAGAGGCCCGCGACCGTAAACCTCGCCGGCGACCTTCATGTAACGCGCCACAATCCACGGGCTTGTTTTCATCTTACGTTGCAGAAGGCTTGCCTCACCCTTCGGCCAGATGACGTAATACTTAAAGTCGCCTCGCTCTTGATCCAGCATTGTAGCTTCGACAAGGTCAATCTCTTCCGTGGGCTTGTCTTCAATCTGGCGGACTAGCTCATCGGGCAGCTCGGCGTCAGGCCAATGGTTTTTAATAGCTTCGCCCTTCAGGCGCATACGGCGGTACACATTGTCGACCTTACCGTGTGCGCCCTCTTCGATTGAAACTAGGTATTGTGGAACGGCGGTAAATCGGATGGGCGTCACGTCGTCGCCGGGTTGCACCAACATGACGGCGGTGCCGACGGACAAGTCCATAAGGAACTCGCCCATTGCCAAGTCGAAGTTTGTCTGCCGCAGAAGCGCAAACATTTTGTCGGAGTAAATATCCAACGCCTCTTGTGCCTCAATCTTGCGGTCTTCTGGAATATCTGGGCCGGGCTCTAGCCGGCACCAAGAACCATATGGCGGGAACAGACCAGACTGAATGCGATTGGCAAAACGCTGAACCGAGTTGATGGCGGTACTGTCGAACACGCGAGCCATCTTGTCCTGACCCGGCGCACCGCCGCCCTCGTAGTAGCCGTCGTAAAGGTTGCGCTGCGGGAGTGCAAACTCATAGCAGTCTTCATAGATGCGACGCCAGTTGTCCTTGCGGGACTGTGCCGCTGCGTGCCGTTTTAGAATTGTTTTAACGTCCATTATGCCTTGTCCTTATTCCGGCTACTTATTGCTGCGGCCTTGCGCTTTGCGTCCGCCTTGCTAGATGCGCCCCATTTTCTGAGACTTAAAAGTAAGCGCGTGGGTTTTCCCGAGCTGTCGCGCTCAGGGCCGGACACTCCAGCCATACGGGCCAAGAACGACGCGCGGCGCGGGTTGTCGCCAGACCTCACCGGTGCCTTGACACCGTAGTGTTTGCGCCCTGCGGCGTTGAGACCACCGCTCGGGCTCTGGTGTTTCTTACTAGCCACGGGACGCTCGCATGTTGTCAATCAAGTTAGGGTATGGCCGGCCTGCCTTCTTGGCGGCGGCCATAGCTGAACGCTTGCGCTTGGAACTCATTTTTTTGGGCTTGCCCAAATCTTTTGGACGCTTCTTGTCCCAGACCTGCTTACTCATGCCTTGGTGCCCTTCTTCTTGGCCATCGCGTAGCGAGCCCCGCCGTCAACCGTGCGGCCACCAAATTGTTTGGCGTATTCTTTGGCCGCCTGCATTCCGGCTTTTGTATAAGCGAAATGACGAACCTTTCCGTCTTTTAGAATAACCTTTGGCATAACTTTTTATCCTAGCGTTTGTTTGCCGCCCTGAGTGGCTTTAGGCCCAAGGCGGTCGGTGGTCATTAAGGTGCGCCGACTAGCCCGGCGGCCCCTCAATGTAGACGAAACTTGTCTACCCATAGCGGCTTGAGCCTTCCTGATTTTTTTTTCGGCTTCCTCTTTTTGTGTCTCCAGCCTTTTGACTTGACGCCCCTCAGCGGCGCGTCGCTCACGCTCGGCCTGTGCGGCGGCGTCGGGCGTTTCGCCGCGAACAACGTCGTCTACATTCGCAATGGTTCCGAATACGGCCTTGTCTACCTTATCGGGGACAACCCTCTTTCGGACAGAACGGCCAGCTTTACGCACGGTTTTGGTGACCGACTTAACAAGACCGCCCATAGCTAAATATCCTTATTTAAGGGATTAAGGCCGGCTTGCGCCTCTTCGCGGCTCATGCTAATCAGAGACCGCATACCGCCAGTACGCCGAGCTTTGCCACGCGCTTGGATTTGCTTACGGCGTTCCGTCTCATCCGCCTTTAGACGGGCTTCTTGCTCCGCCTGCAATTCTGCAATCTTTGGGTCGGGGGCTGGGGTTTTAACCTTAAACAAATTACTCATGATCGTATGTCCTTGCGAATACAGCGTAGTCTGAACCATCAGGGCCGTACTTTTTCATTACGCCCTCTTTGTCTAACTTTAGCGCGATTGCAAAGCGCATAGCAAGCAAATCATTGGTGTTGCACGTTATCTGCATTCGATGTAATCGCAGTTCGCGTGCAACGTAATCAAAATACCTCCGGCACATGCGCGTGATGGTGATGGGACGCTTCTCGATGTCGTAGCTCGTCAGCAGCCAGCTCTCAGAAACACCATTCCAAAGAATGTGCGAGCCAAAACAGCAGACCGGCTTATTATCCAAAAATGCTGTGTAACTGTGCTCCTCGTTTTGGTAATATTTTAGGTTGTCCTCAAAGTCCGGCACCAGCTCGTATGTTTTCAAATCGAAAGGGCGCAAGTCCATCGCCCTTGGGTGGTACCACCTGAACGGCACTATCTTGACGTGGTCGCTGTCAATTATCTCTGGTATAAGGCTTCGCATCATATTTCCCCTAGAAAATGCTAAAATCAGTGTTCGCCTGAATTTGCTTGAACTGCTGGCGGCCATTTGGGTTGCGGGTTAGGCTGCGATGTTCGCCGCCACCCAGCATCAAATAGCCATAGGCGTCCCCGACGTGAGAGTGCTCATTCTTGTTTGGCGCATCGCGGAAGCGTTCCTGCCCCGCACCAACCGCCACGCGCTTGAAGTGGTAGCCGCCAGCCAATGCCTTGCGCGTCCGGTTGCACTCGCGTGCCACTAGCAGTCCGGGCTTACCATCAATCAGCCTGTTCATAGGCATAGCACCAGCTTCACGCCGCACCATAAAATCATTTGAGGCGGTGGGCTGCGCCCGCAGGCCCAGCGTCCGCAAATGATCGAACGCGGTCACCTCAAAAATTTCATCGCGCTTCATGCCGGCAGGGTCACCCCAGATGTAAACATCCGAGCCAGAAAATTTCTGCTGTATGTCCGCCATCAAGTGGTGGGCAAATCTTTCAAGCCCCATACTAAACGCGACCAGCTCATGCACAATGTGCCACCGGCCATTCGGCATCTTCTGCCCAAACACTGCCGCTGGCGTCAAACCAAAGTCGAGGCCAACGTGCACTGGCACACCCGGCTCAATCTCCACATCATAAGACATGAGGCTGTCCGAGAACTCGTGCCAGACCGGCTTGCCATCCTGCACAAAGACATACTTGGCACCGGCGTAGCATTGCACCCAGTCCAACGTCTTACCGGCCAACTGCTGCTCGTAATAACCCGGAGGTAGGTTATTTGTATTTTCTGCGTCGGGGTTGTTTATCCAATACTTGTTCGCGGCAAAAATAGCATCCGAGTGTTCCTTGGTGCCCTCAACCACGCCGCCGGGTTGCTTATAAAACTTCCACGGATACTTGCCCCTGATGGGGTTCTTCTCCGCCAAGTCATGCCACCAGTGGTCGCTGTCCATCGGGTTGGTCGACATCCACACACCACGCCACGGACACCCGCCGTGCTTCTTGGTGGGGTAACGACCAACACGCGAAGTCAACCCGTCGACCACAGCCTTGGGTAGTTCTCGCGCCTCATCAATAAAACCGCCGGTCAATTCCAGCGACAGCAACTTCCGCACGTCGCGGGGCTGATCCAAGGCCAAAAATATAACCTCGCAGTCCACGCCGGGTACGCCATCGCGCTCGGGGAGCTTAATATGATGCGTGATAGGCGGAGACCAACGCATCGGCCCCCACACATTCTCGGGGAATAATTCCTGCCAAGTCTTAATCGTCGTCGTCCGCAGCTCGGGGTACGAGTTACGAATGACGGCAAAGCGCGTGTATCGAACATTGTCTATAGGCGACGCAGGCTGCTTTACAGCTCGCAACATTACCTCAGCCAAGGACGCAAACGTCTTGCCGGAACCAACCGGCCCCATCAATCCGCGCACAAAGCTATCGTCGTTCAAAAATTTCCACGTTGTCGGGCTTTCAGAGAAGTCCAAGTTGAGGCCCGTCAGGGCGTCAACGCTGGGCTGTTTCCTGCGACGGGGTGACCGGTCGCGCGACTTACTTGTTCTCGCCATCATCATCTCCATCAAAATCTTTTGTACAAGCCGCCATCTCGAACAACTCCTCCAGCGTCACGGTGATCCTTTCCTCTTCGGTCTCAAACTCAAAGAATACCGCGTCACACGCGCCGCACTGTATCTTCTGGCTGCCCTCATAGACACGACCACGGGTATGTTGCCCGCAGAAGTCGCACTCGATGTAATCATCATAAAAGCGCACATACTCGGTACGCTTGAACGGCAAAACATTATCACTCATCCTCTTCAGCCTCCACTACTTCATAGGTTGTTGTCTTCGGGCCGGTCACATTGATGCCAATCATGCTCGGGCGTTGGTCATCCGAATTAACCTCAAGTAGGCCACGGTGTTTGGCCAGCAAGCGCAGGGCAGACATCTTGTCGTGCATCTCTACCTCAATCTGATTGCCGTGCGCGTTGGGCGTTATCTTAACCTTCTTGATCGAACGGCGCGCCCGGTCAGACAACCTATCCGACGCCATAACGCCGACATTGCCCAGTTCGTCCCAGCTCAATACATCGGTGACTTCGCCGGAGGCAATGGCCTCCAGCTCGTTCAGCACGGCCTCACGCTTGCCATCATCTGGCGACGCCAAGGCTTCGCGCTGTTCTCTAACTGTCATCTTGTTGTCGCTCATTCGCGCACTCAGCTCCTACCGCTGCGTAGCCGGCTAAGTCCAGCCAGCTATCATTGTGATTAGGTGATTGTATCAAACGTGCCATCTTAACACCAGCCATACATAAGGCGACCTGATCGGCGGTTATTTCCTTGCCTAATATAACCGTCCAGATGACGGCAATGCGCTCGTGGTTTTCGTACATAGAACCATAATCCTCACCACGACTGGCTAAGGTTTGGGCTAATTCTTCGATAATGTCTTTGGCTTTCATCGGTTTCTCTCCAAAATTTTGTGTGACACCCCCCTACGCATACGCGAGGGGGGCGGGGGGGAAGGGGTCGCTTTTTTCTGTGGTGGTGTGCAGGGCTGGGCGTGGCGTATAAAGGCAAACGTCCGTATGCATGTTATACACCTAGCCTACCCCGCACATCTTTGAACGAGGGCACCCCTCTTCTCGCCTCAAGGTTACTGCGGCACAGCGCGATGGTGGCCTGTTCCACGTCAGCCGGCGTGACGGTGTCGGGCAATAGGCGCGCCGCGTTGATGACGTTATCCAACAGCACCACCTGACCGGTCGCGGCGGCCACCCCGCGCACGAACGCCGCCGCGAGCCTGCGGGCACCGATGCCAGCCGTCGTATGACTGAACGGTTGTACATCCCCCAGACCCCCTATACTTTCAGGCACCTCATCTTGGTCGTCGATGAGCTGTAGGGGCTTGGCAATATGCACCTCTTCATACGTTGGCATAGCCATATCCTCTTCCCACAGCACTTGGTATCGGTTGTTTTTCCAGCCTGTGGCCGTGGTCTGATAGTCCTTTGGCTCTAGCTGTCGCACATACTTCAGCCGTTTCAGCTTGGTGATGCTCCGGCTAATTGACGTTCGGGACTTCAAGTCCGTCAGCTCCATCAATGTCGCCATAGAAGGCCAACAGACACCCGAACGGTTGGTAAACCCGCACAGGGCTATCAGCACTCTCAAATCGCTCTCGTTGAGCTTCCTATCCACTGCTACGCGCATCGGACAGACAGAGTACGGACGTTTAAATTCAGAACGGGAGTTCTTGGTCATCTTTCATCTCCTCATCATAGTTTTCGTATTTACCTTTTTCACCTACGCGGACGACTTCTGCGCCCGGAAATAGGTTTTTGGCCATCACGACTGTCTTGTGGTCTTCCCAGCTCGACAGGATGTTGGCGACTTCTTCGACGCTATAAACGAGCATGTCGGGGTATTGCTTAGACACTTTGTATTGCTCATCGAAGTTTTGGGTGATTGCGAGCACTCTGCCGTCCGGCATAGCTGCCTGCCAAAACTCGCCGGTCAGCTCTTTGTGACCATTGGCGACTGCAATCTTCTCGACGTGCAACCAAGCGCGACCCATTGCTTCCGCTTCGCGTTTTACCTCCACGCCGATATCCATCTGGATTGCTTTGTTCAACCGCTCAAGTTGCATGTCAAATCGCTCACGCAGGTTTTGGTCGATTAGCATTGGTATGCGGTCGATCCCCCAGCGCGCCTCAATATCAGACACAATCTTATCTAGCTCGATAATTGCCGACTGCACCTTTTTGCTGTTCAGACTGTTGGGATCTCTCATCGCCATCTTCTGAACGCCCTTGGCTGGTTTAGGTGTACGTTTAACCATATTGTAATCCTCAAAAGCAAAAGTAGAACACTATGTGATTGTGACCCCCTTATAGGGGGGGTCACATCACACACACATTGTGTGATCAATCACATAGTGTGTGAAAAACCAATCACATCTTGTTCTACTTTGCACTATAAGCCCCTGTTTATAATAGCATAATCTTCGTCGATAAAAATCACACGCTTGCTCTGTAACGACGCTCTGGCATCCCTGCGCTTGCCCGCCGTTAGGTCTGGCGTTTTCATGCGATGTTCTACTTTCCAGCTCTCTATATGGCACCGGTCGGACTGCTCACGCTGTAGTACGTTATGCAGTGCATCCAGCGCAATTTGCTGGTCTGGCGTTAGTTTGGCCGGTCTTTGCTTTGATGGCGATGATTTAGCCCCATCCTCATCAAGTTTGATGACGACCGACGTCTCGCCCAACATCGCGATTGGTATCATGTCGAAGATCATGTCGGCTGCCGGCTCGGCATCCTTCTGCTTCTCCGTGGAAAGCACAAAGCCGTCGTCTTGCTTCTTCACGCGCAGAACAAAATCTGATGCGCCTTGAATGGCCGAGCTTCCTCGCATACCCCGACTGGCATCCTTGCCGGCGTGGTGGATACCCAACACTGCACCATTTATGTGCCGCTGTACGGCATTACACGCCGACACGAACATACCCATATCAGATGAGCTGTTTTCGTCGCCTAGAACGCTTCTAGCGACCGTGTCGATGATGCATAGGCAGAACTCCTGCCCGATGCCCTCAATCGTTCTCAGGAGCT
>Ga0209653_1000750_pt1 | contig 27877 bp, 26 predicted proteins | sample SaaInl6LU_22_DNA_FD_184644 | JGI IMG/M metagenome (GOLD analysis project Ga0209653, IMG submission 184644) | Marine microbial communities from expanding oxygen minimum zones in the Saanich Inlet - ESP_116LU_22_DNA (SPAdes) (version 2) | ecosystem: Environmental > Aquatic > Marine > Intertidal...
TAGACTGTAATGTTTCTGGCAAAAGTTTCATGAATGTCATCGATGATAGCTTTAATTGTATTTTTTTGGGAATCTGATATTAAAGAAGTTGGCATGTCTACTTTTACACTTTTTTGTGTAAAACAATGCAGGTATAAGGATATTATGATTGCAAAGGAATTTTTGTATGATCGATCTGATCATCATATCAGGCATTTGTTTAAGTCTTTTTTGCAGACTCTAGAAGAGATGCAAAAAGTTCATGAAATTAATTTTGGCAAACTTTACGATAACTTGCCAGAGGATTATCATAGCTTAATTGAAATGGCTGATTATTTTGATGAAGATTATTACGAAATATACAGAAAAAAGATTTTAGATATTGGAAATTCTGTTTTGCGAGATTATAATAATGAGTTAGAAACTCTAACAGTAGAATTCAGGTTTAAACAATAATTATGGCACAAGGAAATATTTATAAATTTACTCTTCATAAGAGCGAAAAGAAAAAGGTCGAAGTAGAAAGAAAAGATAAAAAAACTGGAGAAGTAGAAACAGTCTTGCAAAACAAGACAGTAAAAACTCCATTTGAATTTGTCGTTAAAAAGCCTACTCGCAGAATCATTGATGAAGCCGAAGCTCAATACGCTATCGAACTTAGTAAAAATATCAAAAAGGGTATTGTAACTAAAGACATGATGGTAAAAAAGTATGCGGATACTGGCGGCAGCCTAACCGAAGAAGAGGTTAAGGATATGCTAAGAAAGCTCAAAAAGAGCAATGAAATAACAAATCAAATCCAACTTCTTTCAGCAACAGACAAGAAAGAAAATGAAGAAGAAATCAAAAAACTAGAAGAAGAACTTCTGGTTATTCGCAAGGATCTTATTGATATGGAAGTGTCAATGCAGGGCGTATATGACCATACAGCCGATTCTCGCGCAGAAAGATCAATGCTTCTTTGGTACACTATCCAACTTGCTAGAAAAATAGAAGATGGAGAAGAGAAAGATTTCTTTGATGGAATTATTTATGAAGATCAACTTGAAAATTTATACGAAAAAGACGAAAACGGAGACGAGTTAGAAAAAGAGGCTCTCTCTAATTTTATGCTGGTAGTTTCATATTGGTTTTATAATAACGGAGCCACAGAAGAGCAAATTGAAGAATTTTTGAAAAATCAAAAAGGTGAATAATGATGGATTAGCCGATATCATTGTTGAGATATTTGATGGGGTCACTGTCTTGGATTCAAGCTTTGGCCCCATTTATGTTAAACATTTTCATCAACTTGATACAAGAAAAATTTTATCGAAAAGAAAAATTTACATAAAAGAAGCTAAGGAAAGAGGCTTGCTTACTGAGGAAGAATCTTTAAAAATGTTGATGGAAGATGGCATGTGGGATTCAGAGTCGGAAGCAAAAATTCAAGAAAAGAAAAAGTTTTTAGAAAATTTGAACAATGGCTTAAAGCATATACAGGTACCGTCAAAAAGAGAGCAGCACAGAGAGCTAATAAAGTTAGAGCAGATAAAATTAGCAGAAATGTCTCTTGAAAGAGAAAAATTAGTTGGCCTTACTGCGGAAAAATATGTAGATAAAAAAGTAAATAAAGAATTTTTTGAGGAATTAATTTTTGCAGACGAAGAATTAAAAATATCAGCTTTAGAAGATGTTGATTATGATGATTTTCAAAAAATTAGAGAAATATCCAATTTAGAAAGTTCTTTTTTTAAAAGGATGTCTGATGACCATATATCAAGGGCTGTTTTGTCTCCATTTTTTTCGCCCTATCTTCCTTATGCTGAAGATGTTTTAGGTTTGTTCGGTGAACCGCTTAAAAATTTAACAGCTTTTCAATTAAAATTACTTACATATGCAAGAAGCTTTTTGAATATTTTTAAAAACTCCACAAAAGAAATTCCAGAAAATGTGGCGAAAGATCCAGAACTACTTATTGACTTCTTTGATTCTCAAAAAAATGCGAACAAGAATAATAATACAAAAGCTTCCGAAGGAGACGGAGGCACTACCTATTTTGGAGCGAATAAAAAAGATATAGAACAGATGAAACAAGAGAACCAAGAAGCTGTAGTTTTAGAGGAAGAAATAAAGAAAAAAGGAGGTTCTTTAAATATGAAGGAATTGATGGAGTTACACGGACTTTAAGTGTAATACCATTATATGGCGGTACCAGTACAAGTAGATTTAAATCCAAATACAAGGAAGGTTGAGGCAGCTTTAGCGAGGATAAAAGCTCAAGCAAAAGGCGTTAATTTAGGGGGCGGCGCTGAGTCGATTAACAAGCTCTCTCGTCCACTTGGAAAAATTACTGGACAAGCGTCAGAGTTCCAAAAATCACTTGAAGCTTCTAATGCTCGTGTTTTAGCTTTCGGTGCATCTGTCGCAGTTATCAATAAACTATCTGAAGCATTTGGTGCGCTTGTTACTAACACAATTAAAGTCGAAGCTTCTTTTGCTAAGATCAATACCATTCTTGGTGGAACTCAAAAAGAATTAGAACAGTTTGGAAATGGTATTTTTAAAGTAGCTCAACAAACTGGAACATCTTTTGATCAAGTAGCGGAAGGCGCATTGGAGTTAGCTCGTCAAGGTTTAAGTGTTGAAGAGTCTTTGTCTCGCGTAAGCACGGCTTTAAAGCTTGTTCGTGTGTCGGGCATTGATGCAGAAAAAGCAGTAGGCGGTTTAACCGCTGCGATCAAGGGTTTTGAAGGCGCTGGTTTAACTGTGGCTCAAATTGCAGACAAGTTAGCTGAGGTCGATACAAAATTTGCCGTTTCTACAGAAGACTTAATCAATGGTCTTGAACGAGCATCTGCTTCTGCTCGTGTAGCTGGCGTGTCTTTTGATGAGCTTTTGGGGGCCGTGACAACTGTTCAAGAAAGAACTCAGCGTGGAGGCGCTGTGATTGGTAATGCCTTTAAAACTATTTTCGCCAGATTGGGTAGAAGTGATACGCTTATAGCACTCCAAGATTTAGGCATTAGTGTTTTAGATGCTGAAGGAAATGTCAGAGCCGCTATACCTTTGTTTGAAGAACTTGCGGTAGAGTTAAATAAAATTGGATTAAAAAGCGTAGAGGCTGGAAATATTATTCAAAAAGTTGCTGGCGTTCGTCAACGTGATATTTTAATTAGTTTAATTGAAGATTTAAATTCTGAACAAAGCCAATTTGCAAAATCATTACAAGTTTCTGCTGGGGCTGCTGGAGCGCTTGATGCTAAAAATTCGCAATTAAATCAAACACTAGAGGCTCTAATTAATAATTTAACTGTTGGAAGTCAGAAGTTGGCTTCTGTTTTGGGGGATTTGGGGTTCACTGATGCAGCGGGGGATATTTTAAAAGCAATTTCATCTATTGTAAATGGAATTACGGACATTTTACAGGGAGAAGGAATTGGCGCTAAATTTGCACAAGGACTTGTTAAGGGTGTTGGTAGTGTTTTAACTGGGCCTGGGCTTGCTTTAATTTCTGCTATATTTATTAAACTTTTTGTTGATTTGGCGAAGTTCGGAGCAACTTCACTCAAACAAATTTTAGGAATAAACAAAGCGGCGGCCCAACAAGCCACTCTTCAACAATCTGTTTTACAAACACTCCTTCAAAATGAAAACATCCAAAGAGAAATTTTAGCTCTTGAAGGTAACAAGGTTGCTCAAGAGCAATTATTGTTAAAAATTTACAACCAACAAGCTGCAGCTTTGGCTAGGGTTCAGAAGGCTGCTGCTACAGTAACCCCTGGGCTTTTTGGCGCAGGTATGCGTGGCGGCGAAGGAGGAGTAGCACCAAAAGGTAGAGCATCTGGTGGTTATATTGCCGCCGAAGCTCGTGATGTTTCTCGTGGTGTTGGTGGTGCGCCAGCAAGTTCCAAAGTAGTTTCAATTCCAAACTTTGCTTTTGGTGGAGGTAAACGCGGTACAATGGTCGCAAATACTAGCGAATATATTGTTCCTAATTTTGCTGGAGGCGGAGATGCTATATTTAATCGTGATATGGTTAGATCTATGGGTCTTCCTGCTGGAGCAAGAAAGATAAATGCGGCTGGTGGATTTATTCCTAATTTTTCTAGAAGTAGTGTCGGGGCTGGCCTTTCTAAAAATAATCCATACAGGTATAAGAGTCTTAGCGATCTTTTAAAAAAAGACAAAACAAAATTAAAAGATCAAGATTTAAAGGACTATGAAGCAGCAGTAGCAGCCAAATCGACAAAGGCTCCTGCTTTTGACGCAGAAAAAAGAGGTCTTGTTATGCTTGTTCCTCAAACGGGAGTAAGAGGGACGGAGATAAATACAGTTTTTAAAAAGACTCAAATAGGAAAAAGTGGAAAAAGTTATGGCAGCTTTTTAGGCAAAGCTTACGGGATAGATCCAAATTTGAAAGGAGACCCAAAATTTGGAAATCTTGTTGGATTAGATGATGAGTTAGAAGAATCTATGGCTACCGCCATAAACACTATTATTAAAAAAGTTTATCCATCTATAAAAACAAATCCTGCACCAGATATATCTCCAGAATATGCAAAGAAAAAATTCTTAAACGAAGGTGGCGCTGGAGCATTTGGCGCATTTAAGGGCGCTGTGTTTGAAGCTATAATTGATATGATTGTGGGAGGCTCCAAGGGTGATGGTGCTGGTACACTTGACGTAGCTTTTAATTCTAAAAATTCAGCAGCATTGACTGAAATTTTTGGATTAACTAAAAAATATTCGTTTGGTGATTACAAAAGCAGTCTAGAATCCAAGAATAAGTTTATAAAACAGGCTATAGCTAACAGAGGAGCTTCTGGTTACATTCCAAACTTTGCTGGCGGCGCTTTAGAAGAAGCTATAGGTAGAGAACAAGCTGCTGGTTTACCAATCAACCAAATCAGAGTAAATCAAAGCGGCAAACTTCGTAACTCTAAAAACCCAATGGGTCTCGCTGTGACTAATACAAGAGATGAGCCAACGGGTAGAATACCTTCTAGTGCTGCAGCGAGAGGATTTATACCTAATTTTGCAAGAGGTGAAGCTAGTAAATCGTTAGACAAAGCAGCGAAGAGCGCTGAAAATTTTTCATCCGCAACAGATGGAGCATTGGGAAAAATTTTATTATTACAAACTATATCATTTGGTTTGAGTGGAGCTTTTTCAACTCTGGGTGGTGAAACTGATGGATTTGGAAAAAGATTAGCTGAAGCTGCAAATGCGACGTCTTCATTTATAACAACTTTGATTACTTTACAAGCCGCTGGTCTTGTTGGTGGAGATTCATCAAAAGCAGTTACAAATGTTTTAGGTAAGTTATTAGGTGGAGGAAAAGGGCTTGGTAGGGTAGTTTCTAGTGGTTTTGCGGCTGGTAAGCGTCAATCTACTGGATCATCTGCCGCAAAGGGGACAGCTAGATTAATTAAATCTTTCGGCCCTCTAGCAAAAACAGCATTTAATCTTTCAAAGCTTTTTGGTAGATTTGTTCCTTTTATTGGTCCAGTCATTTTGGGATTTCAAGCCTTAAGTGGGCTTTCTAAGGTACTTACTGGTGCTGGACTTTTTGAAAATTTTAAAAAATTAGCTGGATTAAATAAAGATAGCGCAGAGGCAATTCAAAAGGAAATCGAAAAAAGAAAAGAGTTGATATCACAGCTTGGCGACCCCGAAGACGTAAGGGGTAAATTAGAAGCAAAACAAACATTCATACAATCGGTAGATGCTCCTGGAGGAAAAAGAACTCAACTAAGAGAGCGGATAGAAAAATTTAACCCACGAGGATTGACAGGGCGTAAATCAAGAGAAAACGCATTCAAGAAATTAAGAAAAGATCGAAAAGAGTTAGAAGACTTAAATAAAAAAGTCGAACAAGCAAAAATAGAGGCTGAACTTTTAGGAAAGCGATTAAATGAACTAACTATAGGCAACCTTGAAAATAGCGGAGGTTTTAAAAGTTTCAGAAGCTTGAAGCAGCTTGTTGATGATGTAAAATCTAATTTACAAGATGGATTAATAGCACAAAAAGATACTCAACTAACAACAGAATTAGCAAACAACTTTGCAATAGCAAAAGCTGAAATAAATGGAGTAAGTTCTGTTTTAAAAGACATAAACGATCTTCAAGCAATACAAAACAATTTACAGAATGCTAATACTGAAGCGATAAACAATAGTAAAACATCTATATTAGATTCAGTTAAAGGTATAGAAGAATATAAAGGCATAGAAGAAAGCATTGGAGAAGAATTTGAAAAAAGGATTTCTAAAGCAAAAAATGCTAAAGAAATACAAGAGGCCTTAAGATATTTGGCTGAACAAGAGGAGGGATTAGGAAACAGTTTAAATAACATATTTAAGGATCAAAATGGAGAATTACAGAGACAATTAGATTTAAATAAAGCTAATGCAGATGAAGCCGAAAGAAGAAAGCAAGCTGAATTAGAAATTGCTTTATTAAGAGCAAAAGATGAAGGAGAAAAATTAACTAGAGATGCAGGGCTTTCTCAATTCGCAAGAACTGGCGGAGAAGGTGGTTTTGCGGCTTCTTCAGAAAGATTAGCTGCAGAAAAAGCTAGATTAAATGAAGAAGACGCTATTAAAGCGGTGGATGCAGCGAGAGGGGAGTATGGTAAATTAAGTAGTGATCCATTCAATGATCCAAAAGTGGTTGAATTAGCTAAACAAAGGTTGACAAACGCAGAACAAAAATTAGATGCAGCAAGAGAAGAAAAAAGCGTAGCTGATAGTACGCTTCAAATTTCTCAATCAGTACTTGCGAACGAAATACAAAGAGCAAAAATTGCAGCACAAAAAACAAAATCAGATAATAAAATTTTAAGATCTATAGAGTTACAATTAGCCTCTTCGGATCAATTGACAAGCAGAGAGATAACCGCTTTAGAATTACAAAAAGAAAGAGTTGAAAACAGTAGGGATCAATTTGATATTGAACAAAAAATAAAAGCAATTAAAGAAAAGATTGATAATGCATCAGCATTAGGAATCGATGAAAATGCTTTACAACAACTTAACCAAGAAAAAGCAGAACTAGAGGCCCAATTAGAAGAACTTAAAGAGATACTTCAACTAAAAGAAGATATAGCTAAAGTTGAAATGTTTAAAACTTTTGGAGATGGGCTAAAAGCAGGAACGGCTTCAATTAGAAATGATATAGATAATTTCCAATACAAGCTTGGCGAACAAATCCCTCTTTCGTTTGCCGATAATATGGGTCAAGCAATGAAAGATGCTGTTAGCGGAGCAAAAGATTTAGATGATGCGCTTTCAAGTGCTGCAGAAAATTTCTTAGGAATGATTCGCGACGCTTTCTTGCAACAAGCCGCAGATCAATTCACGAACACTTTGTTTGGCGGAGGGCAAACTGGAGTTTTTGGTGGCCCTGGCAACGGTGGCCAAAAAAATATATTCTCATCTATTGGTGGTCTATTTGGTGGAGGCTCTTCGGTTGCTGCTAACGGTGAACCAATCGCAGGTAGTGCAGAATCTGTTTTTAAACCTATTGTGGGAGCAGATGGACAGGCAAGCCCAGCGCAGCAAGCTTCTGGTGGAGGCTTCTTCTCAAAGATTGGCGGATTTTTTGGCGACTTATTTGGTGGTGGCAAAAAAGGTGGCGGCGCTCCAGGAAGCACCCCAACAAATCCACTTTTTGTTCAAGATGTCGCTAATGCTATAGGTGGAGGAGCCGCCAGCGGAGCAGAAAAAGCTTTAGAGGGTATAACTGGAGAAGAAGGAGAAGGAGGTATAGGCTCTAAGATTTCTGGATATTTTTCAAACATAGGAGATAGTTTGAAAAACACACTGGGTGATGTATTTGGAAATTTAACAGATACTTTTAAAAATTTATTTAGCGGCCAGGGGGGTATCGGTGGAATATTTAGCAGTCTTTTGGGTGGTGGTCCAGGAGGTGGCGGCCTTGGCGGCATATTTAGCAGTTTATTAGGAAGCTTTGGCGGCGGTAGCGGCATTCTTGGAATAGCATCTTCATTGTTTGGATTTAACAAAGGGGGGATAGTTCCAACAATAAGAGGTTACGCAAATGGAGGATCTGTTGGATCAACAGATACAGTGCCAGCTATGTTAACCCCTGGAGAATTTGTAGTTAAAAAATCTGCAGTAGATAAATATGGAACAGACTTTTTGTCTAGCTTGAATAGGGGCATTCTTCCAATGCAGGGATTCCAAAATGGAGGAAGCGTTTCTCCAGTATCTTCTGAAGCAGGATCTTCGGGCATTGGAAGCAATCAAATAAATAATACTTCAGATTTTACTTTTAATATACAAGATGGAAAGGTCAGTCAAGAAGGCGGCCAAGCATCTGCAGAAAATCAAAGAGAATTCGCCTCTAGAATTAGATCCGCCGTTACAACAGTTATACAAGAAGAGTCCAGAACTGGCGGAAGTTTAAACTACTTATATAAGAGATAAAAATGAGCGAAGTATTGGCAACTTACGATAGAGATAATAATGTTTCTGGAGTTATCGAGGCTAACTCGTTTGTTCCAGAATATGGCTCAACTGTATCTTTTAAGAATGAAAATGTTCATTTTTATACAGCAGACAATCATTACAAAAAATTCTCAAAGGGTTTAAATGGAACCGAAATTAAATTTAATTTAAAATTCTCTAACAAAACAGAAGAGGAAGCCAAATCTTTTTTGAGTTTTTTAGAAGGCGTAAGCAGAAGTGATTTGGGCTTCTTTGATTTTAATATAGCTGATGAAAATAATGTAGAAATATCTTTCCCAACTGGAGATATCTATAAAAATATTTCAGGACTTTACATAGAAAATTATGACTTTAGATTTCATGACGGCCTTTTTGATATAGATTTAATTCTTTCTAAAAATGGATATTCTTCTTTTTTGGATTGGGAAGGATCTTCTTACTTAAATACTGGAAACTTCCAAACTGGATGGACAACTTCAAATGACTATGAAAAATTCGATATTGTTTATTATCCAGAATATAATACGGGGGGGTATAGTAATTTTGATACGGTGGCAAATAGGATCGAAAAATTTTACTACTGCAGCGAGGATCATACGTCAAGCAGTTCAAATAGTCCAACTGGAAATTTATCAAAATGGACTCGAACATTCTTTTATGATTTAGATGATGATGTTTCAATCTCTACAGATAGAAAATCCGAAATTGTCAAATTAAAAGATTCATTTTCTTCTTTTGCTAAAACAAGTTCAAATGGCGGATTAATAAAGGGATTGAGGGTCGCTTTAAAAAATAGAACTAATAAAGAAACTAGATCAATAATTCATTTTATAGAAAAACACGAGAATTACAAACCCTTTGAATTAAATTTGCCACAACTATATAATCAAAGAAAGTTTTTTGTATGCAGTTCTATGGAGCATAAATTTGTTTATAAAGATTGCAATGATATTACTTTGGAATTAGATGAGGTTGTTAGATTTAAGTCTGATATTATGTTTGATAATTATTACTATGACAACTAATATAGATAGACCAACAATTACATATGAAAATGTTGTCTTGCTTAAGGGCGGGGCTGATTCTTTCTTGTCGGAATCTAATAATGCTTCGTCTATAAAATTAATACCGCTGGTACAAGATTTTTCTTTTAATTTCGACACAAAAACAGAAGATATACTTACTCTTGGTGATAAATTTTATTCAAAAAGAGTAAATAGGTACGACGTAGATGTAAATTTGGATGTAAATGTTATAGAAACTTTTGGAGAAATGTTTTCTGGCTTCTTTAGTGGCAACGGAGTTTTAGAGGATTTAAACCAAGATTGTAGTTTTTACTTTTTAATTGGAAAGAAAAAATATTATTCAGACTTTTCAACTGCGGATGAAACAATTAATTTTGGAAACGCTTTTATTGAAGATTTTAATTTATCACAGTCTGTTAATGAATTTTTAAAATCAAAATATACTTACTCTTGTAGCAATGTTAATGCACAGCAAATTGTATCAAATGAAATAACTAATCCAGCAATTAATTTAACTGGAGACCAGTCTCAAACAACAACAACGACTCTTCCAGATGTTCAAAGTTTGCTTGAAGCTCAATCGGATCTTCAAAATGATATTTTTCCATCCTATAATACAAATTTATCTATATCTGGAATAAACTCTGAAGAAGTCTTTTTAGTAAAAACTGAAATGATCCAAAACTTTTCTTTATCTATACCTTTTGGAAGAAAAAAAATATTTTCAATAGGGAAAAAATACCCAATAAAGAGAAGGTTTGTTTATAATACAGAAGGTTCTTTGTCTGCATCTTTTATATCTTCTGAATTTAACTTAAATGGTGACAAATCAAATCTCAAAAGTTTTTTGCAAGATAACGACTCCTATGTTATAAACTTGAATTTTGAAAATGGAAATTTAGATACTCAGCAGTTTCAAATATCTGGCGCAAGATTATCCTCTAATTCTCAATCAGCGTCATTAAGCCAAAATTTAAATTCTTCATTTTCTTTTGATTTTAATATATTCGATTTTAGGAGGTTGTAATGAGCGCACCTAGATTTATAAACAGATACGCGGACATTGCCCTTTTTTATAGCGAGGATGAGTTCGACCAAGAGGTAATGGATAACGGAAGCGGAATGTTCTTTTTGCCAGGAGTTCAGAGTTTTGATTTTAATTTTGGATCTAATTTGGTTAACAGCAAGGGTTCGATAGGTTCAAAAAGAAAAAACTTTATTTATTCAAATCAAGCCCCAGATGTAAGTTTAAATTTGTCTGTGCTTGAAAATTTTGAAACATTATTTGAAGATGTTTTTACTGGGGGACAACTTAGGGAAGATTTAAATCAGGGTAGAAATTTTTATTTTATTATAGGAAGGGATGAAGAAAGAACCGTTCTTAGTAAATATGAAAGTTCGTTTTCAATAGGAAATTGTTTTCTTGATTCTATTAAGATAAAACAAAGTGTTGGGGGTATTTTAAGCAGCGATTACTCTTACGTTGGAAGCAATATAATTGCACAAGAGTATAGCGGAAATGATGGGGAATATCTTTCAAGTAGTGGTCTTGCCCCATCTGTTAATTTAACGGGTGATCAGCAACCAGTTGGCAATTTTTTATTTACTGGAATATATAATGAATTAATTGAATCTAATTTCATGGGGGAATGGACTGCTGGATACAATACTTATGTAAAAATAAGTGGCATAGGAACTGAAGAATCTTTTTTAATTAGACCAGATAATATCCAATCCTTTGATATTGATTTAAGCTTTAACAGAAAAAGAATAAACTCTATTGATAAATTTTTCCCTATGGGAAGGGTAGCGACACCGCCATTTTTAGGAGAAATATCTTTAGAAAATAAATTTTCGGACATAGAAGTAAGTGGTTCTTTATTAAATTTTTTAAAAAATTCGGAAACTTACTATATAAGTATAAGTGGCGAAAAAATAAATGGAAAAACATTTATGGTAAATGTGTCTGGAGCCAGCTTAAAATCTAAAAATGTTAACAATTCAATCTCTTCAAATATGTCAGAAAAATCAACTTTTATGTTTGGAGCGGACGACATAAACATACTAGAAGGCGCTTCGGTTTACCTTTGGAACAAAAACAACGGGACTATTTTCAGTCATAATGACTTTATTTGGAATAGTTTTGTGTAAATACAATTATGGCAGACCTTTTCGGAAAAAGAATAGATTCAACTTATATCTATGTACTAAATTCAGATCCAAATACGGCTATAGTAACAAATGGAGATGGCTCTAGCGTAGACTGGGATGGAAATAAAATAGTATTAAAAACGGGTTTCCAGGACATATCTGGCGTTAAGAATTTTAATTCAATACCAACTGTACAGGGTTTAGAAATTGTTTTTAAAAGCAACCCTCTTTCTGGACTTGGTGAGGGCATCCTTGAAATGGCCCAAAATTCAGAAGGTTCTGTAATATTTGCTGGGAATGTAAATTCTTTAGATGGTGATTATTCTGTAATATTGGCTGGTAACAACAATTCTCTAACAGGTAATTATTCGGCAATTGGGGTTGGAATATATAATGATTTAATAGGAGATGGCTCGTTTATCTTGGCTGGTATTCAAAATTCTTTAAACGGAAACTTTTCTTTTATCGGCGCTGGTGTTGCGAATCATCTTACTGGAAATTCATCTAGTATAAATGGTGGTCTTAATAGTAAATTAGTAGGCAATCAATCTTCTATATTGGCTGGCAATAACAATAATATTTCTGGCAATAGATCTTTCATTGGAGGAGGAACAAGCAATTCCGTAACTGGGAGAGAATCCTTAATTGGAGGAGGAGTGCTGAATAGCGTTGATGGATCTAAGTCTGCAATTTTAGGAGGAGAGGAAAATTTAATACAAAATGGAGATTTTTCTGTTATAGTCGGTGGCGACGACAATACTTTAATAAATTCTGACAACTCTGTTATAGTTGGGGGTCTACAAAATACTGGTTCTGGGAACTTTTCTGTAGTCGTCGGGGGAAAGGAAAATGAAGTTTTTGGAGAATTGTCTGTAATAATTGGCGGTCAATCAAATGATATTAGAGCTTCAGATAGATCTTCGATAGTCGCAGGAACTGGTAATTTCATTCAGGATTCTCAAAATTCTTTTTTAGCTGGCGGAAGCGGAAACTCTATTATTGAGTCAGACAATTCGTTTATTTTAACTCCAGCCAGTTCCACAATTGATAAAAATACAGATGTTGTATTTACTGTCGAGACGTCAGATGAAATAAATGAAGGGGGTTTCGGCGCTAATTTTACTAAATTTCCATTTCAAGATATTGGTGCAGTTAGCGGATCCGATGGTTCTCCAGCACCTTGGTACACTTTTTCGGTTGAAGATGGTTTTGAGAGAATTTCGGGGTATTGGTTTAGCCAAGAAGTTTTTGATGCGCCTATTTATGCATCTATTTTAAATGGACTTGATAACAATGTCCAGTCTGACTTTTCTACTATTTTAAATGGTTCTGGGAATCACCTAGCTGGAGCTAATTCAATTGTAGCTGGTATAAATAACAGAGCCTCTGGGCATAACTCGTACATTTTAGGAGGTACGGGTAATACAATAAATTTAAGTTTTTTAACTGGGGATTCTACTAACACTGGTTTTACTGGTTATGGTGAGATTTCAAGAAATTATGAAAATTACAACACAATAATTGGTGGAAAAAATAATATAATAGGTTTAAACAAAGCCGCAGAGAGATTTGTGGTACCAAATTTTGTTGCTGTTGAAGCAAATGAAAATCTTTTTGAAAGAATCGTTGAATTGATAGTGCCAGAAACTGAAGAATACTTTGAACTGGCACAAACTGGAGAAGACTTTGAACTGGCACAAGCTGGAGAATATCTCCAAAATATTCGTAGTTTTGTGGCACTTGGATTTGCTCCAGGAGATAAAGTGGACTTTGAAGAATTTCCAAATGGTGTAACTGGTTTGTTAGCGTTTGTTGATGTTTATGTTGAAGAAAGATTTACAACATTAGATATTGAAGGTATCCAAAATCAACACTCTCATATATTTGGAGGAGAAGAAAATAGCGCAGATGGAATAGAAAATTTTATATTAAATGGCAAGAAAAACGAAATATATGCAACAACACATTCTTTGTATCTAAAATTAGGATTTGTAGGAACTTTTAATCTTGGTCGAGATTTTGTTTTTCCAGAATTAGAAGGAATGCAAGAAAGTGATTTAATGAGAGATTCAAAAAGTGAAAGAAAAACTTTTGAAAACTTTTCTCACATTTTTTCTTCAGTTAGGTCAAGTACTCACGCGATACTTTCTTCAATAAGTAATTCGATAAATTCTAATATAAGTTCGATAGAAAGAGGTATATTTTCGGACACTGATAACGTCAACTCTTATCCAACTTTTTGTAATATTTCTAATAGCTTGGGTTGCCAAATTAGCGGTTTAAATTATTCTTCAATTTTAAATGGACTGGGAAATGAAATAAAAGATGTCAACGATAGAGAATATAAAAGAGCCGAAGGCGGCAATAATACAATCTTAAATGGCTCTAGAAATAAAATTATCCCAGATGCAGTAAACTATAGCAATGATTACTTAGCGCCTGAAAATGGAAATTATGATTTGATTTTAAACGGCCAAAATAACATTATAAGAGATAGATCTCGACAATCCTACAATACAATTGTAAACGGAGATGAAAATCAAATAATTAGCGGTACAAATAATTTTGTAGTTGGTAAAAATAATAATTTATTAGAAATAGATGTCACTAGCGACCCAGTAAATTCATATTTTGTTTTTGGAGACAAAAACAACGTGTCTGGGTCTGCTAATACTGATAATGCTTTTGATACTCAATACGGATTTATTTTTGGAAGAAATTATAATACGATATTAAATTATAAACCTTTTATTTTTGGAGAATCAAAAATAGATGCGGCGGGTATATCTGATGATTATGAAATTTCTGGGTGTTCTAAACCAGTTTTATTTAATGTATTTAAAACTAATGTTTATGATAATGACAACTCTTTTTTAAGCAGTGTTGATTCATCTAATGTATCAGGATTAGATGACAGTTTTGTTAATGACGCTATAAACTGTGGTATAACATCTTCTAGAAATTGCTCAATTTTGAATTCTGTGAGTTCGACTATTAATGGTTTAGATAGATCAAATATATCCGCTACTTTTTCTACAATTGATAATTCAGATAGATCAAATATAAGAGTAAATAACTCAAATATTTATAATGCAGAATATTCTAATATATTTGGTAATAGTATAGATATCGGCAGTGGTAATTATCAATTTATTAACATATTCGGAGAGAATATAGGTTTGGATGAAAATTCAACCTCAAGTTCGGATTATCAATTTATTTTTGGCAACAATCTTGTAGTTAAGGAAGGTGATTACGATTTTATTTTTGGGTTAGAGAACTCGAACTCTGGAACAAGTTACTGTTCTAATTTTGGTTTTTCAAATAGCATAAATCGTTCTGATTATTCTCAAACATTTGGCAGGAATGTAGACATATCAGGAGGTGTGGATCAATTTTCGCAAGGGTTTGGAAATAATATAAAAATCAATCTTTCCAGTCATTCTCAAGCATTTGGAGATGATCTAGAAATAAATAGCTCAGATTTTTCTAAAATATTTGGTAGAAGTATAAACATAACAGGCGATTCCTCTTTTGTATTTGGACAAAATATACAATTAAAAGGAGATAGATGCCTAATCTTCGGAAAAGACATAGAAAACCTATACAATCAAGACGATTGTTTTATTTTCGGAAAAAATATAACAAGCTATCATCATGGATCGTCTGTTATCAAAGATGGTTCTGATACCCAAAGTGAGACAAAAGATGATAACGCTCTTTATCTAGATTTCCGAAACGGCACACATATAAACGTCCCTCTTTGGCAAGATAAATTTAGCGGAAATAATTCATCTAGAGAGGGTACAATCATGTACAGCGGCAATTACCTTTTACTTTTCAATGGAGTAGAATGGAGAAAAGTTGAAACTTCAGCTATCTAAACTTTCGGTTTCTTTTTCAGCATTTTCTTTTTGATTAATGATTTTAATTATTTCATTAACCTTATCTAATTCCCTGATCGGAAAAGATATTAGTAAGTTTTTGATGTAATTAATTTCTTCTTGATTTAATTTTATTTCCATAATTTTTATAATTCTATTTTAATTCCAGCTTTATCGGCTTTTTCTAAAGCCTTATTAAACTTTTCTTTTTGTTGGTGCGGGTGAAGTTTACCATTCGTCATTTTATTATAGTCGGCATAATATTTTTCTTTAATTGGATCTTTACCTCCATAACGTTGTGCGCGTTTTTCTGATGCTTCAGCACTTCTTTCAAAAAGATCACCATAGCTGTCATTTTTCTTTGATACTGAGTTAGCAAAATTATGGCTATTAAAAGCATCAACTTGAGTATCCACAGATAGCGTAGGATTAACATAAATGCGCCTCCAGAGACCTTTCTCTGATCCATCCTCACCATGATACTCGTGGACATCATTCATTCCTTGTAGGACTTCTCTGACTTCTTTTGTTTTTGTATTTTCGTAAATATAGAGCGGCATAATTAATGATAAAAAAACCCCCGACATTTTCAATCGGGGGCTTTGTTTTTATTCTACTGAAATTTGAACTGTTTTTAAATTTTCAGATTTTGGAAGTTTAATTTCCAGAATTCCGTTTTTCAGTTTAGAAGAAATCCTAGAAGTGTTAATATAATCTGGGTCAATTTTTAAACTGACAATATCAATAGGTTTACCTTTTTCATCATCCACGAAAACTTTCAAAATACTCTTGCGAACATTTGCTGTAATTTCGTCCGAAGAAAATCCCACAATCACTTTTTTGACTGTATAATAATTTTCTTCATCTTTGATTTCTAGTGGCCCAGCATAACCCTTTCCGTGTTTACGAAAAGAGTTATCGTTAAAACCTTCATAGAAGGCGTTTTCAATTTGATTAATTAAGTTTGAATACATAGGCTTTTGTATTTGCAAACAACGTGCCAATATTACACAACTTCTTCAATCCCTTTAAGTAAGCGGTCTACAGAGCGGCTGTAAGAAAATTCTTCTTTTAGTGATTCTCCATTAGTGTTATTTTGTCCCTTTTTTGAGACAGCTAAATCCATAGCTTGCGACACTGTGGCACTATCCCAAGTAAAGATATTTCCTTGATTGAAGGTAGAGCCTTTTTGGAAAAATTTCCCATCATAACATTCTTCTAAGCCATTTGGTTCAACTAAAATACAGTTTGATTCATTTGCCCAATCCTTGTGTGAAGTAGCATCAAGAACAATAGACCATTTACCTAAACAAGTAGAATTGAATGAAGGAAGATTCCAACCTTCAGCACCGCTAAGTCCAGTTAAGTCAATGTCAATCGCATTTAAAAAATCATTAACTTCTGAATTTGTTTTAAGGTAAGGAAGAAAATTAATATTAGTATATCGCTTTCCTTCTAAACAGTTCAAAAGCATAGCTTTCATTTCATCTTCCTTAAAAAAGGGATTAGTTACACAAACAGAAAGTTGATATTTATTATCATTTCCGTATTTAGCTAACCATAATTTGATAATCTTTTCTGTATGCTTGCGCTTTTCAAATTTCCCCATTAGACCAAAATGGACGATATCTGGATCTAAATATTGCTTACCAGTCTTATGAAAATCTTCGTCAAAACCAACTGGAACAACACCTGCATCGACCCCATACTTTTTGAAAGATTCGGCGGCATAATTACTCGAAAAGAATGTTTTTGTTTGGAATTTCGCCAAATTAATTTCTTCTGGAGTTGGTTGATCTAATTCGTAGAAAGTATATAAAAACTGTTTTGACCCAATTCTGGATTGAGAACCATTTAGGTGCCAAAGTTTTAATGCTGGAATGTTAGGTTCAATTTTATTTGTTGCGTTTTTCGCAGAATCTTGAAGCCAAGCGCCAAAATTTTTATCAATCTTATCAAAAGATTCGAAGTTTGCGTTTCCACTAAGAGGAAACCACATAACATCAACGCCCTTGCGCCAAAGTTGACGCAAGAGGTTGTACGTTACATTACCAAACGAAAGTTGGTTAACTGGAGCTTCTACAATTAATTGCATTAGAAAGGAATTTCTTCGTCTCCTGCTCCTGCCGCTGGTGCCGCACTAGAATTAGATGGTTCATTTTCTGAATCTCCACCCTTACCTCCAAGAAACTGAACATTGTCAGCCTTAACGTAAAGCTTTGAATTCTTCTTGCCATCCTTTTCCCATGTGTCTTGTACAATTCGCCCGTTAGCTAGAACTTGACGACCCTTTGTAAGATACTTTTGGCAAATTTCACCAAGCTTGCCCCATGCTTCGACATCAACATAAGAAACCTTGTCCTTTTGACGATTGTCATTTACCGCTACCACAAGGCGTGTGACATTATATTCACCTGCCTGTCTTGATTCTGGATCTCTTGCGAGATTGCCTACTAGTGTTATATTACTATACATATTTTTTTATTTCAGTTAAATGTTTATTGTGGATATTAATACATCCTTGTATGGATAAGTCAAGATTTTTCGCAATTTTTTTCCAAGGAGTTAATTTTTTGCCGTTTTTGTATCTCATTTTAAATATTTTTTCAACTCTTGGGTCTTCCGAATTTTTAATGAGCTTAAATATCCTATCTAAATTTTCTTCTTCTTCAAGCATAGAAATTTCTGAATTTTTTGATAAATTGTAGCTTCTATGATCTTTTACCAGAGAAATGTCATCGATATTATTTTGTGGAAATTTTACTTTTTTGTTATAAATATTTAAACACCTCCATCTAGCCAAGTTTCCAACATACGTGCTAAATTTTGTATTTTTTGATTCGTCGAATTTAATTGCGGCATCGTATATACAAAAGTTTTTATCATCAAGAATATCTTCTTTGCATATCCCTTCAATTGATTTTGGAATATACTTATTGACCATATCAACGTATATGCCAGAATGCCTATCAATCAACTCCTTTAGGCTTTCTCCGTCATTTGTATTTTTTACATTTGAAATTAGCTGTAAATCTTCTTCCATTCATCTCCTTGAGTTTGTTTAAGCATCTGCCATAAAATTTGTGCGTGATCCATACACTTATCCATTTGATCTGGCTTATAACTAGGCCAAGTATGATTTAAATCTGCAATTTTAGAAACCAGAGGATCGTTTAAATGTTCAATTTCATTTGGAGGTTGGTTTCCTACTTTTGATATATGAACAATCAACCCACCTTGGTCTTGAACGCGTTCAGCCTCAAAATCAAAACGAACATCAGATATGATTGGGAAAAATCTTTCTGGGTCAGAATCTATTTTATCGATAACTAAGTCGGTCCATATTGTTTGTTTATAAAACTTCTTCATCGTTTCTCCATGAGAAACAAGAAGGTCTCTAATTATAATCTTTTCTTCCGTATTTTCCGTAAAAGCTGATATACCATAGTTTTTAATCAAAAACCCATCCATCTGAGACTTTAATTCTTCAGCAAACGAAAAGATTTTTACATCACAACCCCAATCTTTCTGAATAACTTCTGAAAGATTTTTTGCTAATGTATCTTTTCCTGATCTAGCTAATCCACCTATTCCAATCATGATTGTAAATTTTTTATTAATTTAGACATCTCTGCCGACTCCTTGTGCATACCAATGTCCGCGAATATTTGATCTATTCTAATCAGAATATCTGAATTTTCAAATTCTTCGTTTATTTTTTTTACCCTCAAACAAGGAGAAACTATTGCATCCTCCTTGAATACGTCCATTCCAAGTTTTAAAGCTTCTGTCGCCGCTTGGTTTTGATCTTTCGCTTTTACAACGACAGACCAATCCGCAGTTGTACAAAAGTAAAACTTTTCACTACAGCTATCTAATTTAATCATTGACGAGCATTTTGAACACATTTTCAAAAAAGTCAATATTATTTTATATATATTTATTAAATATTCTTATAAATATTTTATATATATTATTATATACTTATTCGTTCGAACTGTCGTTCTCACTCATAAGTTATTCTATTTTAAACTCAATACACGAAAAGTCAAGCTCTTTATTTATTTTTTGTTTTTTAGCGAAAAAAGTTGACAAAAAGATGCTGGTGTGTAAATTTACTCATATGCTATTCGAAGAACAAATATCAAGAAAACCGAATCTCTATCCTTGGACTGAGGACTTTGTAAACGCCATGCACAATGGATTTTGGACAGATAAAGAATTTAATTTTCAGTCCGATGTTCAAGACTTTAAGGTGAACCTTTCAGATCAAGAAAAAGAGATTGTGAAGAGAACTCTTTCTGCAATTGGGCAAGTCGAAGTTTCTGTTAAAAAATTCTGGGCAAATCTAGGAAACAACCTTCCACATCCAGGAATTACAGACCTTGGCTTTGTTATGGCCAACATTGAAGTGATTCATAATAATGCTTATGAAAGACTTTTAAGCGTACTTGGTTTAGAAGATGTATTCGAAGAAAATTTGCATCTTCCAATAATTAAAGGCAGGGTAGATTATTTGAGAAAGTATCTCAATAAGTGCTACAAGGATGAAAAAAAGCAATACGTTTATTCTTTGATTCTTTTTACCTTGTTTGTAGAAAATGTTTCCCTTTTTAGTCAGTTTTATATCATCAACTGGTTCAATCGATATGAAAATTTCTTAAAGGATACGGCACAACAAGTAGCTTATACCAGCCGCGAAGAAGATATTCACGCAAAAGTTGGAATTAAAATTGTAAATACTCTACGCCAAGAATATCCAGAAATCTTTGATGAAGATCTTGAATCCAGACTCAAAGAAGAAGCTTTGTGCGCATTTGAAGCGGAATCTAAAATTATTGATTGGATTATCGGCGATTATCAAAAAGAAAACATTGATGCCGACATCTTAAAAGAATTTATTAAAAATCGCCTCAATGAATCTTTAAAACAAATTGGCTTTGAAGAAACTTTTGAGGTTGACAAAGACAAGATTGCCCTTACTATGTGGTTTGATGAAGATGTACTGGGGAATTCCTCAACAGACTTCTTCTTTAAACGTCCTGTAGAATACTCTAAAAAGGACAAATCATTCGACGAAGACGATCTATTCTAATGAAATTCAACTGGTTAAATAAAGATTCGCGCCTCTTCCTCAAGCGAGGTTATCTTGAGGAGGGGCAAACAGCAGAAGGCAGAATCCGCGAGATTGCGGAAGCGGCTCAAAAAAATCTTGGTATTCCAGGATTTGCTGACAAATTCGAAGACTATATGTCAAAAGGTTTTTATAGCCTTTCTAGTCCAATTTGGGCTAACTTTGGATTGAAGAGAGGTCTGCCAATTTCTTGTTTTGGCTCTTACATCGACGACACAATGGAAGAAATTCTTAAGAAGTCTGCAGAAGTAGGAATCATGACAAAAGGTGGAGGTGGAACCTCTGGTTATTTTGGAGATCTAAGAGAAAGAGGTGCTGAAATATCTAGCGGAGGAAAGTCAAATGGGCCAGTTCATTTCTTAGAAATCTTTGAGACAGTCGCTAATGTCGTCTCTCAAAGCAATGTTCGCCGTGGCAGTTTTGCTGCTTATATGCCAGTAGATCATCCAGATATTTTGGAATTTTTAGAAATCCGTGGAGATGGTCATAGCATCCAAAATCTTTCTATTGGTGTTTGTATTGGCGACGACTGGATGAAAGAAATGCTTGCTGGAGATAAGGACAAGAGAAAAGTTTGGGGTGCGATTATCAAGAAGCGATTTGAAAGCGGGTATCCTTATATTTTCTTTTCAGACGCAATGAACAATAATGCACCACAAGTTTACAAAGACAAGGGGCTTAAAATTCATGCAAGTAATCTTTGTTCTGAAATTGCTCTACACTCAAATCCAGAAGAATCTTTTGTTTGCAACCTCTCTTCTCTTAACTTGGTTGAGTATGAAGAATGGAAGGACACAGATGCGCCAGAGACATTAACGATGTTTTTGGACGCTGTCATGACAGAGTTTATTCAAAAATGTAAAAAGATTCCTTTCATGGAGGCTCCTGCGAAGTTTGCAGAAAAACAAAGAGCTTTGGGTATAGGTGTGCTTGGTTGGCACTCTCTTTTGCAGTCAAAAAATATTGCATTTGAGTCAATTGAGGCAAAGTTTCTCAACTCTCAAATTCATCAACTCATATTTGAAAAAACTCAAAATGCATCAAAGCAAATGGCTCAAGTTTATGGTGAACCAGAAATCCTTAAGGGTTATGGCTTAAGAAACGTAACAACGATGGCTATTGCCCCCACGACATCTAGTTCTTTTATTCTTGGTCAAGTATCGCCAAGCATTGAGCCGTTAAACTCAAACTATTTTGTTAAAGATTTGGCAAAAGGTAAGTTTACTTATAGAAACCCATATCTTGAAAAAGTTTTAGAAAAACACGAAAAAAATGACGCAGAAACTTGGAAGAGTATTCTTGTTTCTGGAGGCTCCGTTCAGCACTTAGATTTTCTCACAGAAGACGAAAAGGCTGTGTTTAAGACATTTGGCGAAATTAGTCAGAAAGAAGTAATCATTCAAGCTGCACAGCGTCAAAAGTACATTGACCAAGCCCAAAGTCTTAACATTATGGTTCATCCAAAGTCTTCTCCGAAAGATGTAAGCCAGCTTATGATTTTTGCTTGGGAACAAGGAGTTAAAAGTCTTTATTATCAACGTGGAACAAATCCAGCCCAAGAATTAAGTAGAAATCTACTTGAGTGTCAATCTTGCTCTGGTTAAGTGTAATATATTAAGTGAGCAGCTTTCATTTATATGATATTCAGAGAAAATCGGGTCTATTTGTTAGAAAATTTGGCTCCAATGACTCTATAGATCTACAAGAGAATAATCCAGATGCTGATGATTTGGCCGCCAATATTTGGGATTACGAAGACAAACAGTTATATGTCTATCCAAGTGATAGTGGTGAAGTTATGTATGTTTCCAGCGACTCTACTTCAGATACTACTGTTTTGATAACTATAAATGGTCTTGATGAAAATTTTGAAGAAAAAAACCAAACAATAACTCTAACTGGGACAACACCCATTCAGTTAGATGGTTTGTGGACAAGAATTCAAAAAGCTTTTAACAGTGGAGCTTCAGATCTAGCTGGAAATGTGTACATATATACAACTGGAGAAGAAACAGATGGTGTGCCAGATGATCCAGCAAATGTAAAGGGGCATATCGAAAATCAACACCAACAAACTCGACAAGCTTTTTATACAGTACCCAAAGGTAAGCAGTTTAATGTTTCTGGATATCATATATCCTGTGACGCCAAAACAAGCAATAGCGATGTTAATCTTACTATTGCATTTCAAGTAAGATTTTTTGGTGGCGTTTTTAGAACTCAAGAAATTATTGCGGTATCAAATAAGACACCAAGTATTGTTAAAGTAGACATGCCATTTCCGCTTCCTCAAAAAACCGACATTAGACCGATTATAATAAATTCTTCTGCAAATGGAATAAAAGTGCATTGCGTTTTTGAAGGAATTCTTCTATAATTATTTTTTTAAAAAAATAATAGACTTATCAAAAAAGTGTAATATATTAAACATGGGAGAACAAGACGATAGACTACTAAGAATAGAGCAAAAAGTTGATAAATTATCAGATGCAATTATTTCTATAGCCAGAGCAGAAGAAAAGCTACTTCAACTTGGAACAATAACTGATGTCCTTTTTAAAAAATTAGAGGACATGAACGAAAGAATTATTGATATGGAAAAAGCGTCCGCAGAAACAAAGGCGCTTGTTAATGGCTTTAGCAGAGTTGCTTGGGTTTTCACAAGCGGATTATTAACCGCTATAGCTGCTATTTTTGCTTATAATATTTTAGGCTAATTTTTTTTTAAAAAACGTGTAATATATAATATGGAATTAGATTTTTCAGAAAAAATAGAAGCGAAGCGTCCTGGCCCCAAAAGCGCCGCACAGACTCCAGCAGAGCCAAATGAGAGAAAAAAAGGCTCTTCTGTTAATGAGCCAGGTTCTGCCGCAGGCGCAATTACTTTTAGCGAAAAAGTAACACAATCTCTGAAAAACAAAGTTAAAGAGCATAACGAAAAATATTCCAAAAAAGTAACCCTTTCTCAGCTTAAAAAAGTTTATCGCAGAGGGGCTGGCGCTTTTTCATCTAGCCATCGCCCAGGAAAATCCAGAGGCCAATGGGCAATGGCTCGCGTAAACACTTTCCTTAAAATGATGCGCGGAGGAAAGGTTAAAGATTCTTACCGTCAAGCTGACCAAGATATTGCCAAAGCATCTGAAGAAGAACTTGTAAACCTTACTATAGAATCTATTTATGATGAATATGCTGACGTAGAATTGGCGCTTGCAAAAATTGATTTACTTTCTGCTGGCATCTCAACTTCTGAAATCTTAAATTATTCAGAAGCGGAAGACTGGGACAGTGAATCAGAGGCCGAAAAAAAGACTTTAAACAAACCATTTAGATTACCAAGCGGGTCCAAAAAGAAATTTGGCGTTTATGTTAAAAACGAAAAAGGTAATGTGGTTAAAGTTACATTCGGCGACCCAAATATGGAAATCAAGCGAGATGATCCAGATCGTCGCAAATCATTTAGAGCTAGACATCAATGCGACACAAATCCTGGCCCCAAATATAAAGCAAGATATTGGTCTTGCAGAATGTGGGAAAAGGGTAAATCCGTAACCAACCTCACAAAAGCTGAAGAACTAATTGAACAAAATCCATCTCTTGCCAATGTAGGAGTTGTACAAGAAGATGAATACTGATCCATTTACAGGATCTAGCCTTTATCAAGAATTCCTTAAAGAGAGGGAAGAAATACTTAAGCTCAAATGGATAGAGTCTGAAAAAGCTGGCAAAGACATAGGATTTGAAAAAGCTTTAATCACTTGGGTTGTAAAACACCGATTAGACTGGAAAAAAGAAAGAAATGCGTTAAAATAGCGCATGGAAGAATTTCTTGGGTTTTTATATACATTTTGCTTTATATCCTGCTACTGGCCGCAGATAATTAAATGCATTCGCACAAAAAGTGTCAAAGACGTTAGTTTTTTACTTTTTGCTCTTTCTATTGTTGGGTATGTGGCTGCTATCCTATACACAATACTCCGTGTTGGTTTAGATTTTTGGTGGTTGATAAATTATGGACTTAGTTTATTATCTGCTGTAATCATGTTAATTGTTTGGTTTAAATACAAAAAATGATAGAAAAAAAAGATATATCTATAATAATTCAAGGACCCATAAGTGAAATTTCTTTAAATAATCTTGATTATTATTGTGAATTTGGAGAAGTGATCATATCCACCTGGAGCGATCAGCCATTTAATTGCGATATTAGTAAATACAATAATTTAAAATTTTTAGTTAATCCACTTCCCAAAATAAAAATCGAATACAATTATGGGAATTTCTACTTTCAATGCTTATCAACACTTAATGGATTAAATATATCTAGTAAAAAATATTCATTTAAAACAAGATCTGATGAAAGTTTTTCTAATCTAACACCGATTATAGAAAATTTTAAAGAAGGAAAAATCGTTACAACAAATATAAGTTCAGCAAAAGATGTTGAATTTAAGTACCATCCATCGGATCATTTAATCTTTTCGGAAACGTATATACTTAAAAATATTTATCAAAAATGCGCATCTATTTGTGAAAATCCAGAAAAATTTGATTTAAAGATAAAAAATGACAAACTATGTGGGCAAGATTCCAATAAAGATTTTTTTGAAATTCATGCGGAATGTATTTTAGGTAAAGTTTCATGCGAAACTATATTATCAAAAGAAGCTAAACAAAAAGATTCTATAAAAAATATGAAAAAGTGCTTCGAAATAGTTCCTTTATACAAACTAGGAAATTTTAAATTTAGTTGTAATTCTTCTAGACATAACAAAAATGCACCTTATTATAAAGGAGTAACTCAAGATTGGTTTTCTAACAACCCAAAGTTCCCAAACTCTATTGACGAAATATGATAAATGCTTTTATCCCAATAAAATCCTATAGTGAAAGGATTAAAAATAAAAATTTTAGACTTTACAAAGATCTCAAGCTTTACACCTATATTATAAATTCCGCATTAAACGCCAATTGTTTTGATAACATATATATTGATACAGATTCAGATGAAATTAAAAAATTTGCATTTAAATTAGGATGCAAAATAATTGATAGAAAACCCAATCTGGCGAGTGATTTTGCAAATGGTAATGATCTCATAGTTGAACACATGAATATAGATAGTGATTTTTATTTTCAACTCTTCGCAACAGCCCCAGAGCTAAAACCAGAAAGTATTAAATATTGTGTTGATTTTTTAAAATCAAACAATAAACGTTACGACTCTATTTTTACAGTAGAAAAAGATTACGGCTGGTACTGGTTCAACAATCTTCCAGTTAATTACAGGCCATCGGTTTTACCTCGTTCGCAAGATGCAGAGCCAATTATAAAAGAAACTACTGGTTTGTATGGAATCACCAAGGAATCTCTTTTCAAATATAAATGTAGAATTGGAGCAAGACCTTATATGTATGAGCTAACTGGCGCAGAAACTAAAGATATAGACTGGGAATCTGATTTAAAATAAATATTTTTATAAAATGAAAAAAGTAATAGTAACAGGAGTAACAGGTCAAGTCGGCTCATATATGGCAGACTTTCTTCTTCAATTCACAAACTTAAAAGTTTATGGAGCGATTCGTAGACTTAGCGTCCCAAATCACGAAAATATTAAACACATCAAAGACCCAAATTTCGAACTCGTTGAAATGGATCTTGGTGACGAGCATAGCATTGCATCTTTAATTGAAGAAATTAAGCCAGATTATTTTATTAATTTTGCTGCAAATTCTTTTGTTGGCAATAGCTGGAAAATGCCCGTGAATCATTTTCAAAATAATACGATGGGTGTATTGCATCAACTTGAAGCCATTCGCAAACATTGCCCAAGTTGCAGATATTACAACGCAGGTTCATCTGAAGAGTTTGGTGATGTGATTTATAGCCCACAAGACCTCAATCACCCATCAAGGCCACGAAGCCCATACGGAGCATCTAAGGTTGCCGCAAGGCAAATTGTAAAAGTATGGCGAGATTCTTATGATCTTTTTGCTATACAGGGTTATTTATTTAATCACGAATCAGAACGTCGCGGAGAAGAATTTGTAACCAGAAAAATCACAAAAAATGTAGCTAGGATTTGCAAATCACTATCAAGTGCAGAAGTTGATTTTGAACCTCTTGAGCTTGGAAATTTAGATGCCAAAAGAGATTGGAGTCACGCAGAAGATTTTGTTCGCGCTGTGTGGATGATGTTAAACGAAGATAAACCAAAAGATTATTTACTTGCATCTGGAGAAACTCATACAGTTAGAGAGTTTGTTGAGTTGGCTTTTGAGAACGCAGGTATTAAAGGTCATTGGACTGGCAAAGGTTTAGATGAAAAGTTTAAATTCATTGGAGAAGTTCCCGTTGATATTACTCTAGTAAAAGTGAATCCAGATTTTTATAGACCAGCAGAGGTAGAGCTTTTGCTTGGAGATCCAATCGAGGCACAAGTTGATCTTCATTGGAAAAAAAATGTTGACTTTCCTACGCTAGTTCGTAGGATGGTTCAAAATGACCTTGAAAAAATTAACGCCACATAAAAGGCGACAACTTACAATCGGCAGACTTGTTGAGATTCCCAAAACTCAAAAGCGATTCTTTTGGGCAAGGGAAATGAAACTTCTAAAAGATTTAGAGGAAAGATATTCTTTAGATTTCTTAGAAATTGTTACTTTTCCGAAGAAATATGACAGCCTTGCTTACCTTGTTTCAAAGGAGCTAAAAGACACAATGGACAGAAAGTGGAGAAATTTCAACTTTAAAGTTGACTTATCTAAATATGACTCTATTGTTTTAGGAGAAAAGACTGGAAAAGATTACATTCCCAGTGATAATAAGCCAAAGAATACAAAAGAATTATTAAAATGAGCGATAAAGATTCAGAATTACTAGAAAAGTTCCTTAAGGATAAAAAGGGGCAACATTACAACTTCGAAGAAGCAATTGACTATAAAGTGTCAAGTGGATCTCTTCAACTTGATTTAATGCTAAATGGGGGTATTGGCCCTGGTTTACATAGATTTGTGGGCATGAACGAAGGTGGCAAAACATCCGCATCGCTTGAGGTGATGAAGAATATGTTGAACGATGTGCCAGGATCGAAAGGCTTTTACATCAAAGCAGAGGGCAGACTTTCAAAAGAAATGCAACTACGGTCTGGTGTGAAGTTTGTTTTTGACCCTAAAGAATGGGTTGCTGGCACGTGTTTTGTTTTTGAAAGCAACATTTATGAAGTTGTAGTGGATGCAATGCATACCCTTGTA
>Ga0209653_1000754_pt1 | contig 27791 bp, 28 predicted proteins | sample SaaInl6LU_22_DNA_FD_184644 | JGI IMG/M metagenome (GOLD analysis project Ga0209653, IMG submission 184644) | Marine microbial communities from expanding oxygen minimum zones in the Saanich Inlet - ESP_116LU_22_DNA (SPAdes) (version 2) | ecosystem: Environmental > Aquatic > Marine > Intertidal...
TATCGGAATTAGAGAAGGATGTTTCTTTAAAATTAACTAATATAAATATTAAAAATATATTAAAATATAAGGATAATTATACTATAGAATTATATTTAAATAATACTGATATTATAAATGAAATAGATAATATAGATAGAGAAATACTTAATATATATAGCAAAAAAAATAATAGATGGTTTAATAATAATTTAAATAAAGGTGATTTAGAAGAATTATTTTCTAAAAGTTACTGCGAACACAATAATACAATTGATATAATATTAAATAATGATACAATTCTTATTAAAAATAATAAAGTTGTTGATTTAGATAATAATATAATAACAGAACTTAAAAATACCGATATAGAAGTTGAAATAGACTTAAAAATACTCGGTTTATATATATCAAAAAATACGATAAAAATTAAATGGGTAATAAGCAAAATATCTATAGATACGATAATAACTGATATGGAATTACATAAAGAGGAATTGGAAGAAGAATGGATAGATACTTTTAATGAAACAGTAGAATTTCTAGAAAACAAAAAAATAGAATATGTTAAAAGAATGAATGATATAGAAACTTTTAAAGAAAAAAATAGTGAAATATTATATGAATTAAAAAATATTACTAATAAAAAATTGTGGAATCAAAAAATAAATATATTAAAAAATAATATTAAGAATATTTTATCTATTAATGATAATAGATAGATAAAAAATATTGAGGTATGGCTTCTAATAATACTATTGTTATATCATTTTCAATTGCTTTATTCCTTTTATTGGTATTATTATTACTTGTTACATATAACTCCAAGTGTCAAATGGATAATGTAGAAAAATTTATGGGAAATTCTTCTTCTAATTATGAATTAGACGGTAATGTTTTAGAAAGTATGGCTGCGGATAGATCTACAAGAAATAGAAACTCTGTAGCACAAATTGCTCAAAGAGATGATAAATTTTCGGTTGAAGAATCAATAGGAAGTAAGGCGCCTTTCTATGAAGATCAAATAGAGGCCGCAGATCCTTTAGGAAATGCTTATAATAAACCTGTAGCTAATAAACCTGCAAATCAAGAAAATGTAGAAAGAACCCGTGAAAACAATGAATCTGAAAATAATGTTGCTTGCTTTCCTCGCGAAAGATTAACTTCTGATGATTTATTACCACAAGATGCAAATTCTAAATGGGCTAAAGTTAATCCTATGAGTTCCGGTGAAATTGGTGATAAAAACTTTTTAACTGCGGGATATCACATCGGTATCAATACATCTCTTGGAAGAAATAATAGTTTAGATTTAAGACATGAACCATTGGCTCCACAAATACCCGTAAGTCCTTGGGGTATAAGTACAATTGTTCCACAACCAAAAACACATGGGTTGTACGATATTGGTTCGGTAGTAAATTCTGAATAATTATAATTTATTTTTATTTATATATTAATATTAATATTTACGCACAATTACTTAAAGATATAGTTATAATATAAATTAAATGACTAAAAACGAATGTCAAGAACTATTATTAGGTTCATTAAATCAATATTATAATAATAACAAAAAAAATAAGGAATTATTTAATAATATTATAAATGGTAAACACAAACTATCTTTAAGATTAATAGATTGGTTTGTTACACATTATGCTAGAAATAATAATATATATTATTGGACTAATAATGAAGAAATATATCAAAATCTTCCAGATGATTTAAATGACAATAATATAAAAAAAGTTAATATTTATTTAGATTATAGAGCACAATTAAAATCATATACAAAATTATATTTTGATACTTTTAGAAGACATGAGCGTATAACATTTTATATTAATGATAATAAGTTAATTGAAACAACTATTGGTCAATTAAATTTTTTTAGATGGATATTTAATAATAATATACTTGTATATGCTACAGATCATTATGATAATATATATAAATCTATGACTGAACAAAATAAAAATACAAAAAAAACAAAAAAAAATTATAATAAATTTCAAGAAATTGTTAAAACAAAATGTGTACTAAATTTTGATTAAAATTATGTAATACTATTTCTAGATAATATTTCTTTAATATTATTTATTTCTTGTTGTTGTGTTTCAATTATTGTAATTAATGTATCATTTACATTAATAATTGGAACACTTTCGGCATTATAATTTATATTAATATAATTTCCTGAATTTAAAGGTGATATTGAACTACTTGGACCAGTGAAACCTCTTGGTCCTCTTTCACCCTGTATACCTTGTATACCTGTATCGCCTTTATCTCCTTTATCACCTTTAATACCTTGTGGACCGGTATCCCCATTTGGTAAATTAATATTGATTGATGATATATTATTATTTCCAATTTTACCTAATTCATGTGTACCATCTTTGTTATAAAAAACTATTTCACCAATATCATCACCTTTATCTCCTTTATCTCCTTTTAAATTTGGTGTTGTAAAATTCAATTCATCTTTTGTTCCTAAAAATGTTATTGAATTTGTTTCAACATTATAATATGCATTTGTATAACCATCTCCTTTTGCACCTCTTAAATCTCCCGTTTGAAATTCATAACCATCGGTTGAAGTAATTGTCATTATTCCAGTATCATTATTATAAATTATGGTAGAAATACTATCACCCCTTGCACCTTTTTCGCCTTTTTCTCCTCTTTCTCCATCACTTCCTCTTTCGCCTTGTAATCCTCTAGGTCCTGCGGGACCTACAGCAATATCTAAATCATCTCTTGTTAATATTGCCGTACCTTGTGTTAAATTAATTTTATCAACAGTTAGAATACCTTTTATGTAAAAATCAGAATTTAATTGTAATATATTTGAATAAGAATTATCAAAATTACTGGTTCGGTAATTAATATCATTTAAATAATTACTAATATTATTTAAATATGTATTAGCATCAAGTAAATCAGTATCAAACCAAGATAATTCATAATTACTATTTATTGATAAAAGATATGTAGAATTTAAATTAAAATTATCTATTTCTTTAGGTAATATATATGATATATTACTATTTATTTTTTCATTATTATAAATTGTTATATTATTATTATTAGTATTTCTAAATGATATATATTTTGTACTTAAACCATTACTTGTATATATATTGTGTTTAATATCCTCAATATTTTTACTTATAATATCGTTTATTAGATCTATATCATCAAATCCTATAATTAAATTTCTATTTGAATTAGCAATATGCAAATTACTATAGTTATAATTAATAGAGTTTTTAATATATTGATTATTTGTTTCATATAAAATATTATTAATATTAAATTTAATATTTGAATTATTAATTAAATCATTACCAATATACATATAATTACTATTTATTGAAATGTTATCAATTTTATTATTGTTACCAATAATAATACTATTTACGGTGTTTTTTGATATATTACTGTTACCAAAAATAAAAGAGTTTTTATTAAATTTATCAATATTATTATCAATAGTATTATAATTACCAATTATATTAATATTATAATTACTTGTATAGCCAATATTTGAAGTGCCAATTAAAATTGAATTATTGAAATATTTTATATTTGAGTTATTATCATTTCCTATGATAATATTATTTGCACCATTCATAATATATTTGCCAGAATCTTTACCAATTAAAATAGTTTTTGATAAATTGTCAGCAAATTCTCCAGATTTATGTCCTATAAAAGTATTTTCATGTGTATTAACAAAAGAACTAACTAATATATTTTTACCAGAATCTTCACCAATTACAACAGATTCTTTATTATCTAATGAAATATAATTTGCTAAAGAATCAACAATACCTTCAAAATTAACATTATTATAATTGCCCGCCATTATTATTATAAATCAATATTAATTTTTAAATATAAATGCTGATATACTTACTATTATAAATATTGCATTAACAATTGGTAAAATAATGTATATATTATTAACTTTTTCTATACTATAATAAATTTTATTTATAACAATATTATCAATATTATCATTAAAATAAATTGTAGGTAATCCGTTGTTTTTTATATATTCATTTAAAGAATATAATTTAGTTAAAGAATACATAATTTAATGAATATAAATTTAATTGTTTATATAATTTAGAACAAGAGAAAATAATGAACTTAAGTAATGATATCGTACATACTCAAATAGTTAGTGCTCCGCCGGGAAATGCATATTCAAATGTTGTTAATTCATGTATGAAAAATTTTATGACACAACAGTCATCATTTGGACAAAATATGTCCGGAGGTGGAAAAATCAATTATAAAAAACAAAAAAAATTAGTTTTTGATATATTAAAAATATTAACAAAAAGTTATTCAAGAAATAAAAAATTAAACATTCGTCAAGTTATAAATAAAAAAATAAAAAAAAAATCAAAGTGATGGTATAATTGGATAATCTAATTCTATACATATATTTTTCCATATTTGGTCCTGTAAATATAATTTTTCCCTACTTTTTAATAATGGAAAGTACTTAAGATACTCATTCAATCCTAAAATTTGAAAAAATTTATATAAAACATAACTGTATGATAAAAAGTTTTTTCTATCTTTTGGACAATGTTTTAAAAATGGGGCTTGAATATCCCTAAACATAATACATAATTTTTCTTCTAATTCAGCAGAAAATTGTGGTGTTGGTATTCCATTAATTCTATTTAATATATAGTTGATATGTTCATAATATTTATTAATACGAAGTCTTTTTAATATCTCTCTCATTTTTGTATAAGTAATTTTTTTAGTATCTGTTATTTTTTCTTTTCTTATTTCTCCCAAAATTTTTTCAAATATTTCATCTGGTATATCTGTACTTTCTTTTCCTTGTACTTGATTACACCATTCTCTAAAATGATTTATTCTTTTGTAACTAAAATGGGATGTATCTTTTGCATTTTGTTTTAAAATAGGTCTATTTTGTTCAACTAATAATAACTCTTGATAACCACAATTAGTACATACTAATATTGCTTCATGTTGTAAACAAGTTAAACTTGTTTGACATATTTTACATATTTCCAAATTTTCTTTATTATTTTTTTTAACATGTTTTGAATTAGTTAAACATAAATATTCGTCAACTAATTGACTTTTATCAGTATTTATATTTTCTGCTTTTTTATTATTTAATGCATCTAATACTGTTTTTTTTTTATTATTATTAAATTTAGATTCATTTTCAATCATATTATAATATTCAAACAATATATGACTTGTATCATTATAATAATCTATTTCTTTGTATTTTTCAAGTTCTTTTAATTTATTTTTTATATCAATCATTTCTTCTTTCATTTTTATATTTGAATCCCATAATTCTGAATATTCTTCTTCATTATAAGAATTTTTAAAATAAGTTATATTTGATGTTATTAAATCATTATCTAATTTTATTTTTTCAAATTTTTCAATATAATCATTATATTCTGCGTTTTTCAATTCAAAATCTTTTATTATATTTTGGTGCATAGTGTTTAAAGTACAGTTGTCAATATTATTATTATTTATTCTTTTTTTTGATGTTTTATCTTTAAACATGTTTAATAAATTACATATTTAGCGATGTTTTTATATGTAAATTATTTTCTAATCTATTAGTATAAGATATATATAATATATGGGCGGTGGTTTATTACAATTAGTTGCTTATGGTGCTCAAGATGTTTATCTAACTGGTAATCCACAAATAACATTTTTTAAAGTTGTTTATAGAAGACATACAAATTTTGCTATTGAATCTATTCAACAAACATACAATGGTCAAACAGAATTTGGTAATACTATTAACTGTACTGTATCTCGCAATGGCGACTTAATAAATAGAGTTTATGTTGAAATTGATGTTAAAGGTTTAGGGGCTGCAACTGGTGCGGATCATGTTAGATATGTTAATTATTTAGGTCTAAAATTACTTAAAAATGTTGTTGTTGAAATTGGAGGACAACAAATAGATAAACACTACTCGGATTGGATGTTTATTTGGAATGAATTATCCCTTCCAATTGGTAAAAGATATGGTTATGATAAAATGGTTGGTGCAAGTGGCGATGAATTATCAGAAGTAGAAGAAACTAAATCTACTAAATTATATATCCCACTAGAATTTTGGTTTTGCAGAAATATTGGTTTAGCTTTACCTTTAATTGCTCTACAATATCACGAAGTTAAATTTAAAATAGAATTTTCTGAAAAAGAAGAAATTGCATTAATGTATGAATCTGATGCCACTATTAAAGCTGATACTGAATTAACTTCCACTGCAAAAGATAAAATTGGTCAATTAATATGTAATATTTATGTTGATTATATCTTTTTAGATACTGATGAAAGAAGAAAATTTGCCCAATTATCTCATGAATATTTAATTGAACAATTACAATTTACTGGAGAAGAACAATATAATCAACAAATAAGATTAAATTTCAATCATCCTGTTAAAGAATTAGTATGGGTTTCTAAATGGGTTCAAAATTATAGTGATTCAAATAATTCTCTTGTAAATTGGAATAATTATAGTATTGAAGATGAAATAAATGAACATGGTAAAAATTCTTTTGTACAAGGTTCAATTAAATTAAATGGAAACGATAGAATTGCTAACAGAGAAGGTAGATATTTTGATTTAGTACAACCATATCAACATCATACTAATATACCTAAAAACGGCGGTATAAATGTATATTCTTTTGCATTAAAACCCGAAGAACACCAACCATCGGGAACTCTAAATATGTCTAGAATTGATAGCGCTCATTTACATCTTAAAATAAATGATACTGAAAAGAAAAAAGGTACTGTATTAATTTATGCTGTTAACTATAATGTATTAAGAATATTATCTGGCATGGGTGGTTTGGCTTACTCTAATTAATTTTGTAATTTAATATACTTTTTTTTTCTTATTTATAAGTATAAAGAGAAATTATAATGGGAGGCGGTCTTTTACAATTAGTTGCTTATGGTGCCCAAGATGTTTATTTAACAGGTAATCCTCAAATTACCTTCTTCAAAGTAGTATACAGAAGACACACTAACTTTGCTTTAGAATCTATACAACAAACTTTTAATGGTTCTGTAGGTTATGGTCAGAGAGTAACTGCTACTATTTCTAGAAATGGTGATTTAATATCTAGAGCTTATTTAGTTATTAAAACAAAATCTACTAAATTAGTACCTTATTTTGGATTAAAAGTCATCAAATATGCTGAAGTAGAAATTGGTGGTCAAAGAATAGATAAACATTATGCCGACTGGATGTATATCTGGAATGAATTAAGTATGCCTGTAGCGAAAAAAGAAGGTTATTATAATATGATTGGTGGCAAAGGTGGCGATGAATTAGTTGATAAATCATTATATGTACCTTTAGAATTCTGGTTCTGTAGAAATATTGGTTTAGCATTACCTTTAATTGGTTTACAATATCATGAAGTGAAAATTAATATTCAATTTGAAGAACCTGGATTAGTTGTACAAGAAGGGGTGACTCCCTTATCTAGTTTATCGGCTGCATTATGGGTAGATTATATCTATTTAGATACTGATGAAAGAAGAAAATTCGCTCAATCTTCCCACGAATATTTAATTGAACAATTACAATTCACTGGTCGCGAATCCGCTTCTAACAAAATCAAATTAAATTTCAATCATCCTGTAAAAGAATTAATATGGGTTGTTCATGATACTGCCTTAGTTGCACAAGATTGGTTCAATTATACAACCAATGTAACTACTGCATCTTCTCTTGTTAGAAATGCAATAAACAGTAAAGCGGGAACAGACGAGCAAGATGAATCAAAAACTGCAGTTTTTGATTTCCCATATTCTAATTATAAATCTATGATGGGTCCTGGACAAGAAACCAATCCTGTAAAACAAGCTAAATTAATATTAAATGGAAACGATAGATTTTATGCGAGAGATGGTAGATATTTTAATATAGTTCAACCATTCCAACATCACGAAAATGTACCAAATAATGCAGGCATTAATGTATATTCGTTTGCATTAAAACCCGAAGAACATCAACCATCTGGAAGTTTAAATATGTCTAGAATTGATACAGCAGTATTAGATTTACAATATACCGATGGTTATAAAGCCCTCAATAATGCTTCTGAAAAACAAGTATCAATATTTGCGGTAAATTATAATGTATTAAGAATTTTATCTGGAATGGGAGGTATAGCTTATTCCAACTAAATTTATTTTCAAATTTTTTTTCTTATATTAAATTAGATAATTAATAATTATGGGAGGTGGTCTTTTACAATTAGTTGCTTATGGTGCTCAAGATGTTTATTTAACTGGTAATCCTCAAATTACCTTCTTCAAAGTAGTGTACAGAAGACACACTAACTTTGCTTTAGAATCTATACAACAAACTTTTAACGGTTCTGTAGGTTACGGTCAAAGAGTAACTGCTACTATTTCTAGAAATGGTGATTTAATATCTAGAGCTTATTTAGTTTTAGGTGTATCTGATTCTAGTGCCGTGCAATTATGTCCTTATTTCGGTTTAAGAGCTATAAAACATGCTGAAGTAGAAATTGGTGGTCAAAGAATAGATAAACATTATGCTGACTGGATGTATATCTGGAATGAATTAAGTATGCCAGTTGGTAAAAAAGAAGGTTATTTTGAAATGGTTGGTGGTGCCGGTGGTGATTTAAGACCTAAATCATTATATGTACCATTAGAATTCTGGTTCTGCAGAAATATTGGTTTAGCATTACCTTTAATTGGTTTACAATACCATGAAGTTAAAGTAAATATCCAATTTGAGGAAGCTGGCGTGCTTGGTTCTCATAGCACTGAAGCATCTTCTGCTTCAGTAGGTACTTTATCTGCCTCTTTATGGGTAGATTATATCTATTTAGACACTGATGAAAGAAGAAAATTTGCTCAATCTTCTCATGAATATTTAATTGAACAATTACAATTCACTGGTCGTGAATCCGCTTCTAATAAAATCAAATTAAATTTCAATCATCCTGTAAAAGAATTAGTATGGGTTGTGCACCAACCTGCAAATACCGGAACTGATGCCACTGCAGTCAATCAAAATAATAGAAATTGGTTCAACTTTACTAATGATCCCGATGCTATAGGTACTTCCGATAATACTTATTCTGAATTTTCTGGAGTTATAGGTCCATCTGGACAAAAATCCAATGCTGTAACTCAAGGTAAATTAATATTAAATGGCAATGACAGATTCTATGCTAGAGATGGCAGATATTTCAGTTTAGTTCAACCTTTCCAACATCATGAAAATGTTCCCAACAATGTAGGTATCAATGTATATTCTTTCGCATTAAAACCTGAAGAACATCAACCATCTGGAAGTTTGAATATGTCTCGTATAGACACTGCCGTATTAGATTTACAATATGATAGCGGTACTACTGCCGATAAACAAGTATCTATATTCGCTGTTAATTACAACGTATTAAGAATATTATCTGGTATGGGTGGCATTGCTTACTCTAACTAGATATTTTTTCGGATTTTTTTTCTATTATTATAGTATAAGATACATATAATATATGGGCGGTGGTTTATTACAATTAGTTGCTTATGGTGCTCAAGATGTTTATCTAACTGGTAATCCACAAATAACATTCTTTAAAGTTGTATACAGAAGACATACAAATTTTGCTTTAGAATCAATACAACAAACTTTCAACGGTACTGTTGGATATGGTAGCAGAGTAACAAGTACAATTGCTAGAAATGGTGATTTAATATCAAGAGCTTATTTAGTTATAAAATCGTCTGCTAATAATTTATGTCCATATTTTGGTTTACGAGTTGTAAAACATGCTGAAGTAGAAATTGGAGGTCAAAAAATGGATAAACATTATTCTGATTGGATGTATATCTGGAATGAATTATCACTTCCAGTTTCAAAAAAAGAAGGATATTTCAAAATGGTTGGTGGTTCTGGCAGTAAAGGCGATTCAACAGTAACTGGCACACCTGTTCTTAGTGTAACTCAATTTTCAACATTAAAAGAGACTGGTATTGATGGTAGTCCCGATGCTTATTATCCATTAGTAAAAGGTGGTAGTGGTTTTGGTTTACAATTAAAAGTACTTGTTGATGTTAATGGCAATACTACTACTTCAATTCATAAAAACGGGGCAGGATATAAAACAACTGATACAGGATTTACCTTGGATTTATCTGAATTTAAATCAAATTTAAAACAAGGCGAAACAGACCTAAAAGATAATTCGGGTACTCCAGCAGTTGTTCAAGAAATTACAATAAGTGGTTTAACATTTACAACCTTATCATCAAAAAATGAATTAGATACACTATATGTACCTTTAGAATTCTGGTTTTGTAGAAATGTTGGTTTGGCATTACCTTTAATTGCTTTACAATATCATGAAGTTAAGATTAATATTCAATTTGAAGATGCTAAAAAATGTACAAATGGCGATGGTAATGCATTACCAAGTTCAATGGACTTATCTGCTCATTTATGGGTAGATTATGTTTATTTAGATACTGATGAAAGAAGAAAATTTGCACAAACATCACATGAATATTTAATAGAACAATTACAATTTACTGGTTTTGAATCTTTAAGTAATAAAGTAAGACTTAATTTCAATCATCCTGTTAAAGAATTAATATGGACAGTAACAAATAATAAAACAGATAGACCTAACGAAAATTGGTTTAATTATACATCAGATAATAAAATAGTAAATGTATTGGATATTGCAGATTATGATGATGTCAAAAAACTTTTAGGTCCTAATAGTAAAACAGCAAATCCTGTAAAAGGTGCTAAATTATTATTGAATGGTAATGATAGATTCACACAAAGGGACGGCATGTATTTTAATATGATTCAACCATTCCAACATCATGAAAATATACCAAACAATACAGGTATAAATGTGTATTCGTTTGCATTAAAACCGGAAGAACATCAACCATCTGGAACTTTAAATATGTCTAGAATCGATACATCATTTATTTCTCTTGATTATGATTCTACAAAATATAATAGCAATAGTGTTTTTGCAATATATGCAGTAAATTATAATGTATTAAGAATATTATCTGGTATGGGTGGTATTGCATACAGTAATTAAATTATAAAAATTCATATAAGACTATTTTTTTTCTCCTAATATAGTATAAAGATATAATATGGCTGGTGGTCTATTACAATTAGTAGCGTATGGTGCTCAAGATGTTTATCTAACTGGTAATCCTCAAATTACATTTTTCAAAGTTGTTTATAGACGTCATACTAATTTTGCTATTGAATCTATTGAACAAACTTTTAATGGAACTTCCAGCATTGGTTCTAGAGTAAGTGTTTTAATTACTAGAAATGGGGATTTAATAAATAGAATATATTTTAAAGGAAAAATAACAAATAAACATCCATCTAATTCGTGTGCCTTAGTACCATATTTTGGTTTAAGATTATTAAAAAATATAGAATTAGAAATTGGTGGACAACGAATTGACAAACATTATTCGGAATGGATGTATATTTGGAATGAATTAAGTATGTCTGTTGGTAAAAAAGATGGTTACGATAAAATGGTTGGTGGCAATAAACGCAATAGTTCTATATTATTAAAAGCGGGCGAAGAATATGTAATTTATGTACCTTTAGAATTTTGGTTTTGCAGAAATGTTGGTCTAGCACTACCTTTAATTGCTTTACAATATCACGAAGTTAAGATTAATATTGAATATGCGCAATTAAGTGAAATGGTTGATACAACTCCTGGAAACTTTTCTTATGATGGTGATGAAAGAGAAACTAATGATAACTCTAATCATACTTCTAAATCTATAGAATTAGAAGATTCTGAATTATGGGTTGATTATATTTTCTTAGATACTGATGAAAGAAGAAGATTTGCACAATTATCACATGAATATTTAATAGAACAATTACAATTTACTGGTGCTGAAAGAATAACATCAGGTGTTACATCTGGTGGTCAAACATCCTTAAAAAGTGTTAAATTAAATTTCAATCATCCTTGCAAAGAAATTGTTTGGGTTGTAAAACCAGATGCTGCTCCATCAGGATCTGTACAAGCAGACTCTAATCCCCCTTATAGATTAACTGCAACTGCTAGCAAACCATATTGGAATAATTATTCTAATAATGAATATAATGAATATAATCACTTTGATTCTATTACCGCGGCGCACGAACCTGCTAATTACAATTGTGAAAATCCTGTAAAATCGGTAAAATTACAATTAAATGGTAATGAACGATTTAGCGAAAGAGAAGGAGAATACTTTTCTATTGTTCAACCTTATCAACATCATGAAAATACTCCAGGTAATTATAAAAAAGGTATTAATTTATACTCTTTTGCGTTAAAACCTGAAGAACATCAACCATCCGGAACTTTAAATATGTCTAGAATTGATAGTTCTCATTTACAAATTGCGACTGAAAAATCTGGTTTAATAAATATATTTGCAGTTAATTATAATGTTTTAAGAATATTATCTGGTATGGGTGGTTTAGCCTATTCTAATTAAAAAATGATATTAATATCATAATTATTTTTATATAATGTTAAGAACAAAATTAGTACTTATTATATTTACTTTATATATCAATTATTGTATATATGGTTTTGTAACTATACCAATTATGAAAAAATATAAGGTAATCAAAATAAATCAAAATAAACCAATTTCTTTAAATTTATTTAATTCAACTAATAATTTTTCAAATAAAATATTTGAAAATATTGATGAGAAATTATTACTACTTTTAAAAACTTTTAGTGATGTATTATTATTATATATTAATATATTTAATATATTTTATATAATATATATTATTAAACATATGTAATTTAATGTATATAAAATAATAATAGATATTAATAAATAATATGAAATATATATATTTATTATTATTCACTAATTTTTATTATGTATTTTGTTTTAGTTATTTAAGACTTAATAATAAATTTAGACAAAATAGAAATGTTTTATTTTCAAATAATAATAAATATAATAATATATATTTAAATAAAAATAATTCTCGTGTTTTACACACTTCAAGTTATTTAGAAACATTAGAACAAAAAAAATCAAATGATAATAAAAAATTTGTAAAATATATATCTTTTGATAACATTATTTTATATAATAATTATATAGAAGCTATTTATGATAATAAAAAAGATTTTTTAATTATTGAATTTAAAAATAATTCAAGAAATGTATATTATTATGTTAATGACTATTTACATATAAATACTATTATTAAAAATTTAAATATTGATTATATTAATTTAAATCATTATCCTATGTATATAACAAATACCCCATTTGCTTTTTTTGTATTTGAAAAAAAATAATAATAAATATTAAGAATGATTACAAATATTAAAATAATATTATTTATATTATTAATTATGATAATATCTGTAATATTTATTTTAATTATTAATAATTATACAACAGAAGAATTTAAAGAGTTATCAGATACATTAGCTATACCCGAAGCACAACAAAAAACTGGTTTAATAGATTCTGGCAATGTATTAATACAATCAGATGACAAAACATTAAATGAACCAATTATGTGCACTCCTGGTCCACCTGGACCACCAGGTGATAAAGGACCGCGAGGGGAAGAGGGTATTGGATGTAAATGTAAAATGCCATTACTTAAATTTATAGATGACGAAGATAATATATTAGCACAATTTCCAGAAAATAATTATCCAACTCCCGAAAAAATAGTACAAGATAAATTAGTTGAATTAGTTATATCAGTACCAAGAGGAAGAACCGGAGATACGGGAAGACAAGGTTCACTAGGACCAAGTGGTTTTGGATATCCAAATAATATATATGATATATAATATACATATTATGATTATACCAGATTATATTCCAGATGATATAGTTGATTATATATATTCTTTAATATTATATGAAAAACCAAAGGAATTATTAGATGATATTAAAAATTATTATTCAACTATACAAACAATTAAATATCTTGAAAATAATTTAATTATTAATAAATTATTTGAATATAATTTTATAGATTTCAATGTACCAAAACCAATTTCAACATTATATAGAGATAATCATAGAAAAAATACAAAATTATTAATTAACTTGTGTTTTGCAAAAAAAAGTCTTAAAGATAGAGATAAAATGCTTGAAAAAATATTTACAACATCTCTTTATAATATATTACTATTAGAGTAATTTGGCTTCTTTCATTACTCTAATAAGTCTTGTTAAACCAATACCGCCTCCAGATCTTTCAAAAAAATCAAATTCCAAAAATTCATCTAATTCTTTATCAACTCTTTCTTTTGTAAAGTTGCTGTACAAAATATTAGCATAACTTCCATCACTAATTTCATGAAATTGTTTTCTCATTTCATCTCTATCAGTAGATCTTTGTGCACTTCCAATAGTTTCAATACCATTGATTATAACATCAATTTTTTTTGCGTGTCCTCCTGTTACAGAACTATCTTCTGCTTGTTTCATATTCCAAAATGGTGAACTATAATTTGGAAAATGTTTTAAGAAAAAAATAGGTCCATAATCTTTGTAAAGTTGTTCTTCGTGTTCATGTTCTAATTCTCTTACACCATATTTTTTAGCAACATCCATATAATCACCCTCTGGATATGATTTACCTTCATAAAATTTACCAAAACCTAAGTGAGTTAGAAGCTCTTCTTCCATTTTTTTCATTGCTTCCATATCACCTTTCATTTCAAATTCAAACATTGGAAAAATTTTATCATGTCTTCCAGCAACTGGATTAGGTTCATTTCTATAACTTGTGCTTACACAATAAAACCCATTTGCATCTGGATTAGATAGTAATTCATATTCTAACCACATTTGACCAGTTTGTGGTAAAGGCCATACTTGACCAGCATAATTATATGTTGAAATAGTACGAGGATCTTCACAGGCTGCTAAAATACTTAATCTACTTTGTGTATGAACTTCTTGAAAACCTTTTGAATCAAAAAATTCTCGTAGTTTTTTAACTACATTTGTATAATCGCAATTATTTATAATACCTATTTTACTCGTCATTTTTTCTTTATATATGACTTATTATTTTTTTAAGTAATTTTAAAAAAAATGAAAAATATATTAATTATTTATAATATATGAATAATTTTCATCAAGATACATTTTATTTTAATGAATTAAAAACAAAAACCATTGATAATAATTTGATTACTTTATTAAATGATAATGAATGGACTAAAAAAAATTTTGTATTAAATTTTCAAATGTATGAAGTTTATTTTACTTTATACAGTAATAAATTATTTATAAAACCTACAATTAATTATAACACTGAAAAATTTAAAAATATATTTCATTTTAATTTTCTAAATTGGTTTAGAACTGATAAAATAGTAGAAATTATTGAATATTACTAGATATTTATTACAATTTTTTTGTTTTAATTCTAAACCAATATTTCACTTAATTATAGATAATAAAAATTGATTTTTTATATATGGAATTATATATATATATTAAATAGAGAAACCTAGAAATATGGAATTTAAAAAAGATTCAGAATTAATAAGAATTATTGATAGTATTTTAGAACTTAAAGAAGATAGTTTCAAAATAACTATTAATAATAATAATTTAAATTGGACTGAATACGAATTTAATAATTTTATAAATTCTATTTCTAATACTGATTTTAAAGAAGTTATCAATAATGAAGTATTAGAAATAGAAGATGAAAATGGTAATATATTGGTTATAAGAGATATTTCAAATATATTAAAATATTGTAATAGTAATGTTTATACAAATATTAATAATTATAAATGGGTTGCAAAAAATATTGTGTATAACAATTTAGAAAAAGATTTATTTGATTATTATATTTATTTTGATATCATTAAAGAAACTAATATTGAAAATGAACCTGAAAATTGGAATATTAATAAAAAAAAATTTAAACTAACAAAAAAATTCTCATATTTTGATGAGAAAAATGATATTGAATATTCTGCTATACTTGAAAGAGGCGAAGATGAATATTATAACTGTTTAAAGAATTCTAATATTCTTAAAAAGAAACAAGATTATAAATTTGAAATTATTATCAAAAATGATAGTAAAGAATATATTATTCAATCTTTACTAAATATGTTACATTATATTACTCAATATCCGAAAATTATAACAAAAGAAACACAAAATGATGTTTTAAAAAAATATAATGATCTCATTAAAGATGATGTAAAAATCATGTCATATAATAAAAAAGGAACAATTCCATTATTAACACCTAAACCTATTACATTAGAAAAAGTAAATTTAATTGATCCGAAAGAATATGGTTCTGTTAGCATATTAGAAGGTTATACAGTTACTGAAAAAGCAGATGGTGAAAGATTATTAATGTATATTGATGATATTGGTGATATATATATGATTAATAATACATATAATGTTATTAATACTGGTATGAAATCTTTATCTAATTTATATAATAGTTTAATTGATGGTGAATATGTAACATGTGATAAAAGAAAAGATAATTCTACAAAACATTTATTTGCTGCTTTTGATATGTATTATATTAAAGGAAAAAATATTACTAATTTACCATTAATTGGTGAATTATCTAGATTGACACATTTGAATTTTTCTAAATCTTATATTGAAAATTCTAAAACAAATGTTGAATTTACTGTTAAAAAATTTTTATATAATGATAAGGATTCTTCTATGTATGAAAAATGCAAAGATATTTTAACAAATCATAAATCATATCCATATGAAATAGACGGTTTAATTTTTACTCCAGCAAAATTACCTTTATATTCTTATTATGCTAATAAACCTGTTCAAATTACAGATAATGTTAGATGGGATAGATTGTTTAAGTGGAAACCACCAGAACAAAATACTATTGACTTTTTAGTTAAATATGGTAAAATAGTAAAAGAAAATGGAGAAAAATATAGAGAATTGAAGTTATATGTTGGTTATAATTCATCACAATGGGAAGATATAGGTCCTATGAAAGGTTTACGATTAAGATATGATCATAAATATGCTAAAGAACAAAGAAATAATATGGTATCTTATAAACCAACATTATTTAAACCAACTATTTATTATGAAACTGGAGTTGAAATTGCATTTGTTAAAATAAATTCTAAAGGAACTATATTAACAGATGATAATCAATTGATTGAAGATAATTCTATTATTGAATTTAATTATGATGTTAATCATAAAATTTCAATTAATCATAGATGGAATCCTCTACGAGTAAGAGATGATAAAACAAGACTTTATAGAAAAGGTGAAATTAGTAAAACAATGAATGATTTAAATATTGCAATTAATGTATGGCGTTCAATACATAATAGTATAACAAATGCTATGATTATTGGAAATCAAGATACAAATATAAATAAAGTATATAATAATACTACTGATAAAATTTTAGAAGCAGATGATGTATATTATAGTAGAAATATTCCCCGTGATTCTTTGTTATCAGTTCATATGTTAAATTTTCACAATCAGGCAATTAAGAAAAAATTATATGAATATTCTAAAGACAGAAATTCTTTATTAGAATTATGCGGAGGAGAAGGTGGTGATATGAATAGATGGATTGAATATAATTATTCATTTATATTATCAATTGATTTAGTTAAACAAAATATTTATAATCCTAGAAGTGGTGGATATTCTAGATTAATTAAAAAGAAAAATCAATCTAGAAGAATTAGTAAAGATGAAAAGGTTTATTTTCCTGATATTGTATTTGCTGCAGGAGATTGTGCCGAGTCTATAAATAATGGTACTGCGGCGAAAGTAATTAATGACAATGAAAGTTATGAAATATTGAATATTGTAATGAATAGAAATGTTAATAATCAATATCATCTAAGACATATTGCTGGAAAAGGTGCTAATAAATTTTCGGTTTGTAGTTGTCAATTTGCGATTCATTATTTCTTTGAAAATGAAAAAAAATTAAATGGGTTTTTTGCAAATGTTTCTAATAATTTAAAACAAAATGGAATATTCTTTGCAACATTTATGGATGGTAATATTATTGATAATATGTTTAAAACAAATAATACAAAAACTTTAAAAGGGATTAAAAATTTAGAAAGAGATAATGAAGTTATTACATGGGCAATTACTAAAAATTATGTTGATAATGATGAAAAATACGGTAAACAAATAGGTGTATTTATTGAAAATACACAAAAAATAATTCCAGAATATTTAGTTAATTTAGATTTATTAATAGAGAAAGCAGCAGAATTTAATTTAGAATTTATAGAAACTAATACATTTGAAAAAGATTTCAATGATATTAAGAAAACAATTGAAGAAAAGAATGATGAACTAAATAGACTTGAAATAGATATTGTTGAATTAGATAAAGATACTGTTCAAAAACAATTTTCATTTTTAAACAGATATATTATATTCAAGAAGAAATAAGAAAATAAAATTTTATATTCATTTAATAGAGTTATTAAATTTGATGGATTCTGAAGTATTATTCTTTATGTTATTTTTAATTTTTATTATAGTAATAGCATATATTTTTATATTTTCTAAATGTAACTGTAGTTGTGGTGTAAGAGAAGAATTTAGTGGTAGATGCCCGTGTGCTCATGGTACCGGAAGCACTTCGCGATGGTATTGCAGACCTGGATCCCGGTTTGCTTATGTACTTGGCGGTAATGATTATTGCGCGTCTTGTGATAATGGAAGTGTTAAGAATTGGGTGAAAAAAAGTAATGGCTGGTCAAAAGAATGTCCTGCTCCTCCTCCACAACTAACAGGTGCAGGTGCGGGTGGAGGAGGAGGAATTTCTGACTGCCGATCATGTGAAGATAATTCAAGAGAACGATATGGGACGGGTTGTCCTGGCGGATATCCAACATGTCAGGACATACCAAGTTCTTACACAAAAACAAATAAGACAGATTTTGTATTAGGTAATAAAGTTGAAGTATCTAATCAAAATTGTGACTGGCAAGAAACAACTGATACTAAGAAAATAAAAAGATATGATGATAAATTATGTTCAAATGCTACTGCTTACATAGATCAATATGCTTTTGGAGGTAGTAGGGGTACAGTACAAGCAATGACTATTAAAGATTTAACTAATTATTGTAATACGCAATCAGGTTGTTATGGATGGGCAAGAAATAATCAGCAAGGAGATCATAAGGTTAAATTATGTAAAAAAAATGCAAATGGTGAGACATCATTAAATAATAATAGTCATTATGATGTTTATACATGTAATTCTGATTATGTTTGTCCCGCAGGTTATGAATTGATATCTGATTCTAGTAAGAATAAATACGAATGTTCTATTTGTCCAGAGGGTAAATATAAATCTGGTAAAAATGCAAATAATTGTGTTCCTTGTAAATCTTCTTGTCCCGCGGGAAAACAACTTGGAGGTACTTGCCCATCAGGAAGTACAAGTGATACAAAAACTTGTACAAATATTCCACAAGATACAGCACCAACAAGTGGTAATGCTTATACTGAAGTTGCAACAACCTATTCTCCATCCATAAGAAGATATATGGGATCTATAATAGATAGCCTTGATAAGGCAAAAGACAAATGTAATGAGATGGGTGATCGTCGTTGTGGTGCAATTTATAGGTTGAAATATCCAAGTAGAGATTATTACTTTTCGGTTACTCGGGAGCAAGAAACAGCCATAAACAATGGACATTCGCGAAGCCCGGACAATCAACCATATTGGAGGGGTAAATATGTAAAGAATTAATAAATTAATTATTTTTTTATATTTAAAAATATGTTGAATAATATTTAAATATTAATGATTAGTATATTACTACCATTATATAATGGCATTGAATATTTAAATGATTCTTTAAGTTCTATAAAATCTCAAACATATAATAAATGGGAACTAATAATCGGAATAAATGGACATTATAATAATAAAGATTTTTACAATAATGTAAAACATTTAGTTGATAAAATTTTTGATAAAAATGATGAAGTTAAAATTTTAGATTTAAATTTATTTAATAAAATTGATACTTTAAATTATCTAACTAAAATTGCAAAATATAATTACATTTCTTTAATTGATGCCGATGATATTTGGTCGGAAAATAAATTAGAATTACAAATTCCTTATTTAGATAATTATGACATAGTAGGAACACATTGTTATTATATTAATAAGGATGGATATAGATTATCCTTTTTCCCATCATTGCCTAGTGGTGATCTAAAAAATCATAATTTTTTTGATGGTAATCCTATAATTAATTCAAGTGTAATTTTAAAAAAAACAGATGCATACTGGCAATTAGATAATATTAATTTAAATGGTGTTGAAGACTATGATTTATGGTTTAAATTAAAATTTCAAAAAAAAAAATTTTATAATATTGATAAAAAAATTTGTTTTCATAGATTACACGATAAATCTTCTTTCAATAATAAAAATAATAATTATGTTGATATTCTTAAAAGCAAATGGCAGAATATTTTTAATTTAGTAGATTATTAAGTGTTACCAAACACATTAGAGAACGCTCATTAATTTCATAACCACTTGTACTAGTAAGTAGTTGTATAATTTGTTTTAGATCATTGGGACGAAGACAATGACATAGATAATAGTAAACATCTCTTGAACCAATTATTGTACCATTATAAATAGTAATTTGTCTTCTTCTAAGTTTTGCAAGATGAAATCTGATAAGTGGAGCAAAATCTTTATCAATTCCTTTATTCATTTTAAATAAATTTTTCTTAATATTATATGTTGTTGTTGCAGCATATAGTTTAAATAATACATCTTTAATTGTACAAATTGATGTGTGAATTAGATATGTTGGATCAATTTCTTTTCCATTAGTATCATATAGTTTTTCAATACTTGGATTATAATCTCTAATATAGTCATTAATATGATATTCTACGCGGTTTTTCATATAGGTTGAAAGAATATTATACCATGGATTAGGATTACATGGATCAGTATCTTCTCTATATTTTACTTCATTTGGTGAAATTTTTGCAAGATGAGTAATTCCATTTGACTTTCTTTTAATAATACATCCATAACTATTATTTTCCTTATTATTCATATAATTTAATGCTTCTTCATAATTATTAAATTGTTTTGGATAAATTACATTATATTTAGATAGTGGCATATTATCTAGATTTACATCTTCGTGTGTTACAATTTTTTTGCTATCAATATGTAAAAGTTTTTTATAATTTTCGCCAAGAATCATTTTATAATCAATAATATGAATATTGTCATGATGAATTAGTGTAAATACATATGATTGTTCTTTGTCTAAGACTTCGCAGAAATAGTTCCTTACTGTATTTTCATCTTCATAGTTAAGAATATCACATAATGTTTCATCAAGCATTTTTCCATGAGTTTTAGTTGGATGAGAATACCATGATGTATTAATATCTGGACAACTTGTAGTTCCAAAATTCCATTTATTATTATAATAATAACATGTAATTGTTGTGCCATCATAAGCTTCATAATATTTATCATTTGTATCAATTGTATTTTGATACTCATCTGTATTAATTCTTACAGGAATACTGTTTGAATAGGATACAACAATATTTTTATTATTATCAGGTGCTTCAAAATCTAGAATAACGCTTCTACATTGTTCATATAATGTTTTAAAATCATCAATGTCTTCGCGAATATATGTGTTATGAAGAAGTAGTTGATTTTTAATACCTTTAAATTTTTTAACTTGTAGAGCAGGCCAATAATTATATTTTTTTAGAACACTTACTAAAGATTTAGCATAGTCTTTATCATCACTCATATTATTAGAGTAATCGTTATATGTTTCAGAAATAATATTGTCAAGGTTGATAACAGATGTGGTGGAATTAGTATTTTGCATTATTGGAACTGTAATTGTGTCTATTTATATGATAGACTTTAAATTTTATATCATTTTTTATTTTGTTTTTTGTTTATTTTTTTAAATTTTTCTTGCAATTTCTTGTATTTATTTTTTATAATTTTTAATTTTTTTTTTAATTCTTTTTTAATTTTTTTTTCTTTTTTTTCTTTTTTAGTATTTTTTTCAGTTTTTTTTATTATAGCATTTTGATTTTCAATTTTTTTTAATAATTTCTCTTTCATTAAATATAATTTAAAAAGTTCTTTCTCAATTTTCATTTATTATCTATTTAATTAATAGATTAATAATATATAAAAATGTCTCATGAAAAGATTTTAGAAAATATTAGAGATGATAACACAGAATTATGGAAAGAAGACTTGAAAAATATCGTTCCGCAAAAATTTAGTAAAACTGGAAACGAAAATCGTACTCATCGTCAACTAACTGGTGATGATATGAAAGATATAAACGATTTAATTAAACAAGTTGATAAAATATTAAGTTTAAATAATAAAGATGATAATAACGATAATAAATTATTGAATATAAAAGTCAAAAAACTTAAACAAAAATTTAGCAGTATTGATATATTTAAATTTAGATTAGCAAATGTAAATTGTATGAGAACAATAGTTCTGTTTTGCGGGCTTAATGATATTACACCAAACCCAGTAGATAACATAATTACATATGAACGGGCTGGACAGCGCACATTTAATGCAGTATTTACTATTAATGATTTATTTTATAGTAGAAACAAAGGGCATGAGTTTTTCAATGGAAATTGGCTAACTCTAGATAAGTTTCAAGAATGGTTTACAAAACCATGGAATAGATTACCACAATTTAATTTAAATAATTTAGTTCAAAATTCATATAGACAACTACCACAACAAGGACCAAATAGAAATATAGTAAGATTTATGAGAGCATTACCAGATAATTTAATGATAAATGTATTCATATTATTTATTGCTTTTTCTGATAGAATCGCAACTTTAAGTATGTATACCAGTCCGGGTGCTGAACCTGAATATTATTATAAATCTGATTCTCAAGATATGGGAGAAGTCTTAAGATTATTTAACCAATATAAATCTCCAATTTTAATTAAATTAGAAGAATTATTACATCAATTAAGTTTAGAAGCGGGAGCAGGTCCCGCACCAGGACCTATTGATATATTAAATGATTTAGCACAACAATTAAATACAGAAGGTAATGTTGGAGCATCTATGATAATTTCTTCTATGTTACAAGCATATAAACAAGTATATTATAATAAACAAATAACAAATTTAAGTAATGGACCAGATAATGAATTTTTTCAAGATTATCAGGTAAAATTTACAATGTTTACTACAATGGTTGTAACATTTGTTAAAGATGGATTAAAACATTTTAATAAGGAAAAAATAGCGTCTAAATCTTCTAAATCTGTTGCTAATACTAAATCAGCAAAAGTAAAACAACAAAATAAAATAACATTACAAAAACAAACTAATTTGAAGAAAAGTGCTATTGTAGAAAAAAGAAGAATTACACTTGCAAAAAATAAACAAGCGGCACAGGAAGCTCTTAGAGTGCAAACGGCTCAGGTACAGGCGCGTGCGGCTGCTCAAGCAGCAAATAGAGATGCAAGATCTAATAAAAGAAAAAGAGAAGGTGGTTCTACTAAAGTAGTAATTTATTTAGTTAAAATAGAAAAAATTAGAGAATTAAATAAAAAATTAAGAAAAAATAAAAATAAAAATAAAACTAAAATTGAAAAAAATAATAAATTAATTGATGAATTAAAAATAAAACTCAAAAAAAAAAAAGAAAAAGAAAAGAAAGAAAAACAAAAAAAAAAATAATATAAGAATAACTTTATATATATAATATAATATGTTCTCTTCTTCTAATAAAAATTTATCAAAAGAATCTCATGTAACTCCCCAATCAAATACTACACAAACTGAACCTTCTAAACTTCCGTCCCTTTTAATGACTCCAATTTTTACTCAAAATTCAACTTGGCCATCATATCTGATTAACCCAGTTTATAATGAAAATGATACAAAAATGGATAATCATTATTTTGATACTGTAAATAATCTTGCGAATAATATTACTTCTTATGGTCATACAAATCATGTAACTCAAAATGGAACACAAATGTTTCCTGTTATGCCATATTATGTACCATCTGCCAAAATTGGTGAAACAATTCCCCAAGTAATGTATCCACCAACAAATACTTTTTATAATAATCAAAATCTAAGTATTCCGGTTGTTCCAACATCAACTCCAACTGCAACAAATGATGAACAAAGAAAACTACAATTATGGTATTATCAATATTATCAACCACAAGTTCATGATTGTGTAGTATAAATTTTTTTTACTTTTCTTTTATTATAATAGAATGAAACTAAAAGGTGGTGCATATGAAATGTCTGATCAATGTCTAGCAATATTTAGAAATCCACAAAATTATGGTTTAAATCCAGATGAATTTAATAATTTAAATTTTGAAGAATTTGCAAAAAATAAAGTTGGAGGAGGATCTAAAAAAAAAAGAGTTAAAAAAGTAACTAAAAAAAAAGTAACTAAAAAAAAAGAAAGTAAGAAAAAAGAAACTAAAAAGAAAGTAACTAAAAAGAAAGTAACTAAAAAGAAAGTAACTAAAAAGAAAGTAACTAAAAAAGGAGGTGGTGTTTTGGGTAATTATGTTAAAAGTTTACAATAACAATTGCCTTCACTTATTTTTTTCCATGTAATACAATTTCCACGAGAATCATATTTACCTAAATATTTATTTCTACATTTTTCACAAACTTCAAAATATTTATAATTATCATCACATGTAACTTGTTTATCTGGTACATTAATTATAAATTTTTTAAATTTCATTATAATATATATTTTAAATTATTTTTAAATATATTATTCATCATTACCATCTCCTATACTAAGATTAAACAATGAATTATTGTTACCACTACCACTTCTTTTTGGCATATAACTACTTAAAGTAACAGCAAAATTACTAATATTTTTAGATTGTATATATAATGTTCCTGGTCCAACAAATTTCATACCAAATCCTTCTCCACCAAAAAATGCACTAGTTAATGTTTTTCCCATATTAACAATTGTGTAATCCATTTTTTTTTCTGCTGCTAAAAAGTAACCATTATCTACAACTATATCTTGACCACTATTTAATACAATTTTCTCAAAACTACCATACGCACCTAACCAAAATTTACCAGAATTACCGTCGGTAGTTTTAATAATTGGTAGTACAGCACCTTCACTAGAACCAATTAAACCAAATAATCCTTGAGTTTTAACTGTTCCTTCAATAACAATATTTAATGTACTACATAAATATGAACCTCTTGATATATACCATTCTTCATTAGCATTTATAGGTATATCAATAATATCACCTGGAACATCGGTGCCAACAGCAATTGTTCCCCCTCCTTTATTTCCTTTATAACTAGTATAAAATAAGGATTCTCCTCCTAAAATTCTCCAAAAACCACTTCCAACACTATCAAACTTAATTTCACCTTTTTCAATATTACCTTTCATATATAATAAGGCACCAGGAGATGTCATAATTTGTTGATTTTCTTTTAAATTTATTTGTAAAAATACAGAACCAGATGATCCAATTCTTTTTGTTTCACATTTATTATCTTTTTTAACAACTTGCTTTTGTGAAGGTTTTTCTTGTTTTATAGATTGTTCTTGTTTTATAGATTGTTCTTGTTTTACGGGTTGTCCTTGTAGTACTTGTTTTATAGATTGTTCTTGTTTTATAGATTGTTCTTGTTTTACGGGTTGTCCTTGTAGTACTTGTTTTACAGATTGTTCTTGTTTTACAGGTTTTTCTTGTAGTACTTGTTGCATGGGTTGTGCCGGTTGTGCTTGTTGCACTTGTTGTTGCTTTTGTACTTGTTCACCATCACCTCCTTTTCTTCTATAACTACGTCCACCAGTAGAAGGTCTTTTATTATTTTTTCTCATTAATACTATAATTAATTATACATAAAATAATTAATATTTTTTAAGCTGCCATTTTCAAAATAGTCTAAATCAACAATATTTTTTTTAAATTCATTTTTAAAAGTCCATTCTAAGTTATAATGTTTTATTTTATTATTAATTGGAACATTTAATTTAATATCATGTGGTAATTCAATTAAATGATAATTATTAAATAATTTTCTTTCATATAAATAAGGAAATCTTTTACTAAATATATTTTCATTATTATAATTTTTTCTTAATTCAAGAGGATATTTCAAATTAATATTTGAACCAAATAAAAAACTATTATCAATAATACTACTATTTTTAATTTTTATTTCATAGTTATCTGACCAATAATAATTAATATCTTCAATACTTTTTGTTTTATAAACAATATTGTCTAATTTATTTGTAATATCATCGTACATTACATTAATATTTAGCATACATTCTTGATTATATGGATGGTAAATACAAATATCAATATTGTTTTTAATATTTTTATTTACATACATTTTAATACTATCATCAATTAAAAATACTTTTGTATTATTATTCATACCATAAATTTTGTTAGAAATATTAATAAAATTATTTTTGTATGTATAAGAATCAATTTTAGAATATTTTCTTTGTACTAGTAATTTATTATTATATAATTTCCATTTATGACATTTAGTATAATAAGTATTATCATTTAATTTTTCAAATATATTATTCCAATGTTTTTTTTCAATAGTTCTTGATAATTTAAAATTTTTTGTAGCATAAATCATAAAAGAATTAATTGATGATACAAATAATAAGAAAATAAATAACTTTGTCATATACAATTATATAATATATAAATAATATTTATATATATTTTACTAAAACGATGTCAATTTTATTAACTGGTTATCAAGGATATATAGGGTCACATATATATGATTATTTATTATCAAATAGATATACGGTATATGGTTTAGATATAAATAAATTTGACATTGGAAATTATAATAAATTGGATAACTATGTTTTTAATAAACAAATTAAAACTATAATACATTTGGCAAGTTATAAAAATATATTAGAATCGCAATCTAATCCGTTAATATATTATGAAAATAATATTATAATATTAATAAATATTTTAAAAGTAATGTCTAAATATAATATAAAACATTTAATTTTTTCATCATCAGCATCAATATTAAATAATAATAAATTAGTTGAATTACATAATTTATCAAATCCATATGCAAAAACAAAATTAATATGTGAAGAAATAATTAAAGATACATGTAAAATTAATAATATAAATTATACCATATTGCGATATTTTAATCCACATGGTTTTACCATAAATAAAGATATTATTCCTTTTATTAAAAAAAACTCAAATATTTATTTTCAAGTTCAAAAACATTTATTAGATACACAAAAACCGTTTATAATATATGGAAATAATTATAACACGCGAGATGGTACATGTATAAGAGATTATATTCATATAGACATACTAGTTAAAAAACATATTAAATATATTAATAATTGTAATAATAAAATAAAAAATATAGGTACGGGTAATGGTATGACTGTTCTAGAATTTATTAAAATGTATAATGTAAAAAATTATAAATATGAAAGTAAAAGAGAAGGAGATATAGAAATTTCAATAAATAAAAAAGTACATATCTTAGAAAAATTTAAAAATATAAAAAATGTTTTTAAAATAAAAAATAAATTAAAATATGTACTTTTTTTTAATAC